>Ga0206129_10004204_pt1 | contig 16040 bp, 11 predicted proteins | sample Helgoland_Spring_8_FD_148616 | JGI IMG/M metagenome (GOLD analysis project Ga0206129, IMG submission 148616) | Pelagic subsurface seawater microbial communities from Kabeltonne, Helgoland, North Sea - Helgoland_Spring_Bloom_20160502_2 | ecosystem: Environmental > Aquatic > Marine > Epipelagic ...
ATTCATGATCTCCCAATACTGAGGTGATCTATGCGACTCATCAAGAGAGAGAAGATTAAACAATAAGGTTGTACCTGATCTTGGAAGACCTATTACAAAGACAGGATCAGCCGGATCTGAAAATGTTCTTGATAAATGTAATTGATTGAGATATTTCCTGGTTTTTAATCTATTTTTTAGTTGATGATGGAATGCAATTTTCCCAAATGGATTAAAATTATTATGCTTATTTAATGAATGAATTAATATTTCTAAGGGTTCAGTATAATCATCTTCACCAAGCTTGCCATTCAAGCCTCTAAGCATTGATTTAATAGTAAATTGTTCCTTCACTATATTGATAACTCTCCCTAACTATAAGATACTCTTTATTTACGTAATCCTCAATTAAGAACAATGAATATACTTTTTTTATGTGTTGCTAATTCAGCTAGAAGTCAAATGGCTGAAGGGTTAGCTAAATCAATGTTTGGAAGTGAGCACAATATACAAAGTGCTGGTTCAATTCCGTCAGGAGAAGTTCATCCTCATGCTGTAATCGCTATGGATGAAATAGGAATAGATATCCGTGATCAATACTCTAAGTCTACAGATGATTTAGATAAAAACTTTATAGATAATTTAGATTTTGCAATCACCCTTTGTGCAGAGGAAGTTTGCCCTGTATTGCCCTCAAATGCTCAAAATTTACATTGGCTTAATGAAGATCCAGCTAATATAACTTATTCAAAAAAACAGCTCGAGACTTCATTTTCAAACACTAGAGATAATCTTTATAAATTAATTAAGAAATTTATAATTTTGAATATAGATTAAGAACACCGCTTCACCTTAAGCGTATTTGAAAAGAATACTTTCTTTGTTTATTATCATATTGTGAAGATAAAAGAATTTAACCTTGAAGAATATATTGAAAGTAAGACTATTAACTTTAGACAAAAAGTTAGGGATAAAGCATTTAAAAAGGCAGAGAATAGCTTGATCCGACATGGAAGGCTTCAAAGCGATCTTTCGCATGATGAATGGGAGAGCTTAGTCTTCGAAGAGGAAAGAGAAATATGGAGTCAATATAAAAAAGGCTCTATTGGCGCAATCATTGCGCTGGCATTCTGGGTACCCTAGCAGTGATTAAATTATTTTCAAGAGCAGCGATAACTGCTTTTATTTACGCAAATTCAACTATCTTTATAAGGCTATTTATTCTCATACTTTCTTTTGTTTTTTTAAATATTTTTTATTCCAAATGGGAAAACCTCCTTCTAGTAACGAATCCTGATGTTTTATTTTATCTATTGTGTATATATTCATTAATAATATTAATATTAATGACTTGGTTCTTTTCATCTCTATCGTTATTCAGTTCATTCGGTAGGTCTAAAAAAACCTTAGAAGTGAAAAAATCGATAGCTGAAAGGTCAGACCAATACAGTAAAATAAAAGATGTAAAACTTTACCCAAAACTAAAATCTATCAACATACGATCACTAGAAGATCAATGAAAAAATTTATTATTGGACAAAGCTACAAAGATAGAGGACCTAACTATAAGAGATTTGATGATGATAAATTTTCATCATGGCTAATTGATAACTCTGGCAAGTCAATACCTCCAATAGGAGGCATAAGATTTAAACAATATGTTGGTTTAGAAATGTATAGCGCTGTTCAACCTGCTCAAAAAATTCCTCCATATATTATATTAATCAGTTCCTTTATAGATTCTAATTTTGATAATCCTTGGTCTGACATAATTTCCAAAACTCCAGGAAAAATAACTTATTGGGGTGATGCAAATGGAAGAAAGAACAACCATATGTCATATGTAGGTAACAAAGCTCTTGATAATGTGAATTTCTTACTTAAAAATTCCAGAGAGATAGTCCCACCAATATTGCATTTTTCGAAACATGAAAAAGGCAATTTATTTTTTAATGGGTTATGCGCTTTAGAAAAGATCGAAAAAGAAAGTTTCTTTTCAGATTTTAAAAATAAAAAAATTAATAATTTGAAATGTTTTTTAAAGGTATTTAAAAATATTGATGTAGATCCAAATTGGCTGGTTGCAAGAGCGAACTCTATGGATCCATCAGAAGCTGATAATGAAATGGCGCCTCCTCAATGGCTAGACTATATTAAATATAATAAATTGCCATCAATCTCAAAAAATGCTCGAAGAAAAACAATAAAATATGGCATCAAAAATAATGGAAATATTGACTTTCCATCAAATACCAATCAGCAGTCCTTGAATAAAGTAAGTCAAAAAAAAACCTTAATATGGAATGATGATAGGAATACAGTTCTTATGTGGGTCCTATATCATAAGGGTTTTAGTATTGCTGATGATTCCAATCCAGGTAATAAAATTATTGCAAATGCATTAGATGTTAAGAGAAGTTCATTAGATATGATGGCGCGCCATATAAAACATCATTTGCTAAGACTAGATTTGATAGGAAAAAAATATAGGGGTTCTGCCACATTAAAAATTTTGATTGATAAATATAGACCTGATTTAAGAAACCTAAAACAGGATGCTAATAGAATTGCCAAAGAACAAGGGTGGGATATTTTATTGAAAGATTTTCTTTAGAAAAGAGATTCTTCCTCATTAGCATTAAAAATTTTTTCTTGAAAGCTATCACCATTTTTTTTTAATAAATCAAAATCTTCTTGCTTAAGCTCTTCTAAAATAGATTCCATCGAGACAATTTCAATCATTGTTGAAAGGAGAGAGTCGTCTATTACTTTTCTAGCTTTTGTTGCTCTTCTTAGAAGCCCTATTATTGCAGTATCACTTAAAAAAGTATTCTCTTTGAAGTCAACAAAATCTGCAAGATTAGAGCATAGATTCTCTTTTTTAACAGTAACTTCGTAAATAGCTCCATTTCTGTAATAACCATTCTTGATACTGGATTTAATAATATTAGGTGTATCACCAAAAAGATCTCCAGAACTTGTTGGTTTCATATCAATATCATTAAAATCATTGGCTATTGAATCAAAAATAAAATTACCAACAGGCTTCGAGACTGCATTACCAGCCATCGAATAGATTTGAGTGTCAGTTATATTCTTAAATTCATTTGGTTTAAAGCCTTGAAGTTTAAGAACTTCTGACGAGGTTAGTTTTCTTATTCTATTGTTATAATGAACAGCTAAGCCACCTCCACTTACCTTGAGGGTAGGAGTATAGTTTTTAGAAAAGCAAATAGAATGAGTTCCTGCAGTATGATAAAAACTATTAACTTGATCTTTAATTTTAGGTTTGGATATTGTTTTTTTTATAGGATTAAAAAGGTTTTTTGCAATTTGCTCGCTTTTTGAAGCCACAATAAATAGTCTTCTTCTTTGATGAGGAAGATTAAAAGATCTAGTATTAATAACCCTCCAAGCTATATAAGTAAAACCAGAATTTGCAAATTCTTTTAGAACAGTTGCAAACACTGCGCCATTATCTATGTTTAAAAGATTAGGAACATTCTCAGCGATCACTGTTTCGCATTTTGATTTTAGCGCCACTTTTAATAAATCATAAAATAAAACACTTTTTACACCTTTAAACCCTTTTCTTTCTCCAGCTACGCTCAGATCTTGACATGGCCATCCCCCAGTAACGATGTCGCACTTAGGAACTTTAAAAGAATGACTAGATAAAACCTTTACGTCATCTATAAAGTCTGATGACTTATATTTTTTTTTAAGATACTCGTTGCAATATATATCTCTTTCACAAATAATTGCCGGATCTTCTTTTTTGGACTCAAGACCACCAATACCTGTAAAAAGACTTATGTATCGCATTTTCTAATTTATTAGTATTTTTTTTATTATTTTGAAATCTGAAATAAGATTTTTAATCATAGTCTCTATTTCAAGAATATCTAGAGTTGAGGAGAGCTGATCATGTTTTAATATTAGACATCCATTGTCTTGTATTGATATAGATGAATGAAAGTTAATATCATTACCAGCAGTCAGCAATAAGATCATTTTATTTTTTGACAGTTTTACGACTTGAGAGTTTGTTAATATTGGCTCAGTCTTAATCCTAAAAAAATTATCATTACCTTTGATCATGTAAAGGCTTGGATTTTCAGCTTTAAAAGGCGGATTATATATGTATTCTTCTTCCCCTTCATCAGTAAATTTAAAACCAGCTTCTGCTGCCTGCGCAATGATTGAAGTATAAAACGGGTCATCAATTTCAATAGAGGTTAAGGTTTCATCAGAAATTCTAAGCTCCCACCATTTGTTTGCCTGACTAGGGCTTCTTTCAAAAATTTTCTCTATCTTGGTGTTGTTTGTATAATTTGAAAGAAGGGGGCTTGCTAAGAGTGATATATTTTTAAGGTGACTTGCCTCCTTAAAAATATTGTCTAATCCAGAATAGTTTCTAAATAAACCATATAGAAAAGATGAACATAGAAATAAATCTTCATTAATTTTATTTTCTTCAAATAAATCAATAATATCAAATAATTCCCTTTTACCGACCTGAGTCATCAGTAATATCAAAGAAGTTCTTATAACACTTTGAGGTTTAGAGGGTGTAAAAATATTTTCTGGTAGAGCTTTGATTCCAGAATTAATATCATTAATATACTCAAGAAACTGGTCTATTTCCGAATTATCTGCATCAGTTAATAGTGAACCTGGAATCAGATCAAAAATATCCTCTATTAAATCTACTCCAAAGTTTATATCTTGAAATGCTTCACTCACTAATTTTGACAATGATGATTTATAAATTTTAATATCTAAACTGTCTTCAAGGGCAATAGATGATATTCCTTTATTAATCGAACCAAGAACATCAAAGCCAAAAACCATATCGAGTAGCTCATTACTATTATTCCCATTGATAATGTCCTCAATTAGCTGAATATATAACTTTGTTTTAGATGAGTCCTGTTCTTTTTTTGCAACATATATTAAGACCTGAATGGCACCTATTAGTGAATCTAGTGTTTTTATTTGAGATGCTGGTATCAAGGCTGGTTGGCTTAATTTAAAAACACTTGGTTTATCATTGCTAAAAAAGCTTTGTGTCACTTTTGTCTTTATCATGCTTGTGTTAGCTTTATCTGAGAGCATATCTTTATTAATATTGCTAAATTTTATATCAATAAAATTTTTCATATCTTCAGAACTTTTAAAGTTTATGCTTTTAATAAAGTAGACTGGTATGAATGGTATTAGATAATAAGACTGATCATTTTCTTTAATTTTTTTAAATTTTGCCCTTGATTTAAAAAAAGACTTTACCGAAGATGAGATTTCTACTACTAAAGGTGTCGCATTATCAGTCTCTCGATATATTTCTGCGTAAGACGTTTCTGCTGAAAAAAGACTCTCAAAGGCATACACAGAATGAGTTTCTGATAAAAACTCATTAAATAAATATTTTGATGATGTGTTTGGTAAAATAATACTTGAAGATAAATGATGAGTTAAATCATATGTATTTGTTATTACAAATAGTGATCCTCTTTTCTTTATCATATTAGAACTCATAATATTTTGTTTCTAATGATCCATCGTCATTCTTATTATTCATATATGATACACCAGGTGTTTCATCAGCAGTATTTGGGTGAATAATATTTACAAGCTGCTCAGGCTTCAGTGAAATACCTATCATTAGATCTTCGATACCTTTATTTATAAAATCATCTTTTCTAAGATCCTCAAGACCCAATATGATAATTTTACTCTTCCAGCATATATCAGATTCTTGATCAAGAACTTTTATTAACTTTTTTCTTGTATTAGATTGAAACATAATCTGGGTTTTATTTTGATCAGGAATTATATAATTTGCAATTCCATCAAGATTTTGGCTTAAAAACCTATGAAAGGTTTTAAAAACTCTATTTTTACTTTTTTTTAAGGAAATTACTTGAATATTATTTTGATTTTTATTAATTAAATACTCTTTAATTAATGAGCGAATCAAGTACATATCACCTTTATTGCCACTGACAATAGAAATCTCAAGCTTGGGAGACTTAATTTTATTTACTTTCGTAATATTAGTTTTTTTTGATAGGTCATCTTTTTTTAAAATCTTTTTCTTTTTAGGTTTTAATAAATTTTGCCATTTCATTCTGATAATATTTTTATCACCAAAACTGAGAGAGTCCATTTTTTTTTCTAATTTTTTTGCATTAGCTTCACTGAATGGCAGCTTTTGAATAAAGTCCAATACATCTTCAACCTTATTAAGGTTTTTATCTTTATCTATAAATTTTAAATCTTTTTTGTGATGAAGTTCATCCAAGCCTTTTTTTGTTATTAGCACTTTTTTTTCTGATAACCAAGTTTGATTGTTTTTAGGGTTATCATCTAACGATAATTTTTGCTTTTTAGATCCCTGATCTTTATTAGTCTTGGTTATATTAATATCCATTATCCCATCCTCAACAGTAACGAATTCCTCAAGATTACTCTTATTATTAAAGCCAACTTGCAATGGCTTGCCTTTGTAATCTTTTACTCTCAGAGGTTTATGCAAGATATCTGGTATTAAAATTTCATTATTTTTTATTTCAGATGCGCTTAAATTTGATCCTAGAAATAATTGATCTCTCGCTCGATGGAAAACTACGTAAAGATCCATAGCATATAAAAATCCTTGGTCAGAATATTCAATATCATTTAAAGAAGGAACAAACACACAATCAAACTCTAACCCTTTTGAACTCTGTTTTGTTAAAACAGTTATAGTATTTGTTGTATCAAAATTTAGCTCTTTAAGAGGTATTTTGCTATTTGAAATATAATACTGAACATTAATAGATAGATCTCTTTTTTTAACTTCCCCTTGAAGTCTTAGTCCTATTGTTTCCACTCTATTTCTTGATGCATTTTGTGCTACCAAAATACCAATTGTTTTGTTTGGATTGTTGATCTTGTATTGCAAAACTCTTTCTACTAGCACGCCATGATTACTGCTTTTATGAAAAAATAATATAGGCTTTGATCCAGATCTACAGTCTTCAGAGCTTGGAGTTTCAGTTTGATTCCCAACATAAAAATGTTTTGCAAAAGCTGCAATTTGTTGAGTATTCCTATAATTCTTCGTTAGACTGGATTCTTTAAAAGAATCAAAACAGTCAGTATATAGCCCTAATCCATTCCTAATATCATCAATATTACTATTAGCTTCCTGGTTCAATCGTTGATTTTCATCAGCCATTACAGAAGGTACAAAGTTAATATTCTCTTTTCTAAGCTTTATCCAAATCTCAGATAAGATTTCCCATAGCTCCATTGGAAAGTCCTGGCCCTCATCAATGATAACTTGCCTAGGAAATATTTTTTTTAATTCATTCATATTAAGATGATGTTTTGTTCGATTGTATAAACTAATCCAAGGAAACTCATATTTTCCTGTATGAGTTAATTCCCCCCTAGAAAGGTTATATTTCTTTTTTAAATATTTTTGCATTGTTTCAACTTCAATATCCCGAGCTTGAGAGTGAGTAAATTCTCTCAATGTTGTGTTATGCATAAGAATTCTAGCTGTTTCATTATTTTGCTCTTGCATTCTTTGAGCTCGCATAATAGCCATAACAGTCTTACCTGTTCCAGGAGGCCCAATTATTAAAAGAGCTTTATCAAGATGCTCTGAATAGATTGCTTGCTGCTCTCTTGATAAGTCAGCACTTGAAGGAAAGTTTCGCATTTAAATATTTATTCTTTCAAAAAAACCTGTAAGTCCTTCTTTTTTAGATCCAATTAAAATACCTCTATCTAACAAAGCATTCATGTAAGAACAGGAGGTTTCAGAAATCAGAGAACATGCATGGCAAGCAGCTTTATTAAGGCCTCGTGTTCCAGGTGAACCTATTTCAATACATGTTGGATCAGAGGAGCACCAACCAGCTCCTTCAAGCATTGATTTTATAGAATGTGATAATCTTTTTTCTTCACTCATTCTAACCAATCCGCCCAATGAGCCTTCTGAATCTGCGTCAGCTGTATAGATAAGAACACCGCACATATTTTCAGTCTCATTGACATATAATCTTTCTTTTATAGATGCAGCACTATATCCAGATTCAAAACATAGCTGTTTAATTAAAAGATGAGAAAAAGTGTGCACTAAAACAAATCTAGGTGTTGGAAAGGGCAAAGAGGTTGCATCTTTTTCTTGGCGCATCTGCATGTCCATTATCCTAGACTTAATCGCATCACTATTTAATCTTTCCCATGTCTTGATTGCGGACATATTAAATTGCAAAAATAAACCTTCTCCAAAAACCTCGTACCCAGGAAGAAATGGAAGTCGTTCTTCACTTGCATTAACTGAGTGGAATTTAGGGTAAAAATGACGCGTATAACCCTTTAGAACCCTAACTTCTCTTAATTTTTTAATTCTTGTAACTGATTCTAAGTAAGGATTGATAGATGTATCTGATAGTGCATATTTTTTACCATCATAATTTTTAAAAATATTATGACCATCTTCATTTAATAACTTAAATTCACCTACTTTTAAAGTTTCATCATTGATTTCAGCTAGATTAACATCAGGTAGCTCTTCTTCTATTTTTTCTTCAAAGAGATATTTTTTTATATCTTCTATCGATATTTCAGTAACATCTTTTGGTGCATCAGCTATTAATTCCTTTTGACATCTAAGGCACTGTTGGCTTTTGAGCTCATCAGTCAACATATCATTTTCTTCGAGAGTCTCTAACTTTCCTTTGTACCGGCTTATTAAATGATTTCCATCCAGGTATTCATCAACTTTATTTAAATTCTGTTCTTGCTCATAATTTGAACCACTTAAATCTAATGCGCTAACTATCTGAGGTTGATATAAGGAGGTAGCACCTCTTTGTTGAAAACTACTATGCTTAGAGTTCGGGCTAGCGTTATTTGGTCGAGCAGCACCTTGTTGCCATGGCATAACTCCTCTTGAGGTTTGCTTATGTAAGTCATTTTTTATTTGTGCCATATTTTTTTTGACAGAACATTCAGTGCAACTAACTTCAAGCGCAGACAATCCTCCACCTTTTCCTTGAATACTTCTTTTTAATAATTTTTCAGATGTACATCCACTACCAGTTCCTACATGCAGTATGTAAGACCAGTTAATATCATCTAAAGATCCGTCTTCAGGGGCAAAAATAAATCTTATAGGTGTTAAGTTCGAACTGTCTCCCTGACATCCATGACAGCTAACATCGCGAAAATTTTGAACATACATAACCCCACTAGTATATTTCCTCAAACTATTGCATTTTCTACATTCAAGCCATTTTGGGAATCTGTGATATGGAATAGAAAGTTTGGAAGATGAATTTTCCCTATACTTTATAGGAGCATTTGGAGGGCTAATTATGTATCGAATTCCTAGCAATTTCTCTAATCGAGGAATGCTATCAACTCTGAATTTCTTATCTGTTACGTGCGTACTCCACGTTGAGATATCTTTTGCAATCAAACTTTGATTATCAATTTCAACTATTGCACCAACCCCAAAACCTGTAATCATTTGAGACTTACGCATTTTTAATGCTGAGAAATCTGTCATTCTATTGTTATCCCCACTTCTGTGTCTACATGCCGCATACTATTAAGTATTTGCCATAATGCTTCATTTTTAACATCTCCAAAATCTTTTGTTAGAAATTTAACATCTCTTGGTGCTTTATGCTTTGCATGATAGTGAACTCTATTCTCTCTAGCTATAAGATTTTCCCAAGAATGAAGGTGATCATGAATATACTTTTTTATATTTGCTTTTTCAGAGGGATCTGCCTTTATTAACCTTTCTTCAAATTTATCGAATAATTCTTTTGCCAAATTATTACTAGAATAATTAAAATCACCTGCTGCAGACCCCTGGCCTAGATCTAAAACTTGTTTAGCCAGCATAACAAGACATGTAGGCAATGTTCTTTTTAATGCTGGCTCAGCAGCGGGCGTTACGCTTGTCGGCTCTACAAATCTATTTAGAGCAGAAATATATCCTTTAAATTGCTCATAATGTGATCTATCTCTTGGATTAGTGGCGATATAATTAACAATAACTAAACCTTTATTTTTACCTCTGCCAACTCTTGAGGTTGCTTGAATAAACTCAGAGCTCGTTTTAGGCTGTCCAGTCACTTGCATAACAGCAAGTCTTGGAATATCTATACCAACTTGAATAATATTAGTTACTGGAAGAACATCAATAGCATCATCATCACCTCGTTTTAACTCTAACTTTTTTCTAGTATCAAATAACTCATTTTGTACATCAGCAGAAAGTTCACGAATACCATTTTCTTTAAATTCTCTTGGAGGTGACTGTCCACTTTCTCTCTTATTGTTATATGAAGCTATTTGCTTTATTCTTTCAGGAATATCCTGGGCAGCTAAAGTTTTTGTTTTTGATTTTTCATTACGTGAATTATGGTAAATAACAAGAGTATGATATCCATCAAGCTCATCACTTGGAGCAGTTATTTCTTCTGTTGATTGAGATAAAGCTGCAGCTATCCTAACTGTAGTTGTAACAGCAGTATGACCTTGAGACATAACACCTACATATAATCTACCTTCATCGGTATCGTCTATTCTAGAAAAAAATCTATCAGCATGCGTAATTCCTGATGGAGGAAAAGTAGCAACATCTCTTGCATAGAGTTTTTGGATTTGATTTGCTGCTCCTCTTATTGTTGCTGTTGCAGCCATATATTTAGGTTTAACACCCCAATGACTGAGCATAGTATCAAATGCAGCTTCTATTGAGCCAGTTACAGTTCCTAATGGACCTGAGATAAGGTGAAGCTCATCTTGAATAATTAAACTCACTGCATGCCCTGAGTCTTTATTTACTAAGATTTTGCCTGAATCAACCTCATGTGCTAAACGAACAAATTTATCAATTGTACCTAATATGAATGTAGGTGGATTTTTATAAATTGCTGCATCAACGACCTGTATTGGTAATTTTTCATGAAATTCACATTGCTTAGAAGGGCAAAAAATTTCAAAACTGGAATCATCTGCCTTAAAGCCATAAGATGTTTCTCGTGATTGTTTTTCAGGCACAAGGTTTGTATTGCACCATGGGCATGCACCTATACTAAATGGAGAATTGCAATCAGGTCTTGATTCTTTATATAGGTCTTTCAATTTTTCTTTTGATCCCGGATTATCTTCAGTATTTGTAAACTTATTTGGACTGGTTCCACCTCCAATCCATAAACCAATCCCTATCTCATGCCGCCCTAGAAGCTCAATATTTTCACGACGAATTTTTTCACATGCAGTAATAAATCTTGCAGACCTTACAAATTGGTCTTGAGTTAAAAGTCTAAGTGTATAACGCATGATAATTTCAACACCATTTATGCTAGGATCAATTATCTTGTTATAAAAAATTAAGAAAGCCGATACAAAAAGATAAGCTTCAGTTTTACCGCCTCCAGTAGAAAACCAAATTAAGTCAACTGTTTCTCGATGAGGATCATCTTTTATCACAGATGATTTACAGGTTGTTAAAAAGTAAGCAAGTTGAAAAGGACGCCACTCAAAAGGTCTATATTCTTTCCCAAACAAGCTTTGCAGATCAAAGTAATCAATATCATTAAACTCAGCTACATGATTATGATTTTGTTGAAAAAATTTAAAATTACTATCCTCTACACTGTCGAGTATTTGAAGATAATGCACCCCATGAACCATTTGCATCAGCATCGCTTTGTTAGCAAGTTGAAATGCATCTAACGCATTCGTATCTTGTTCGATAAAGTCAATACCAATATTAATTCTTTTAAGAGCTTCTTTAAGTTTGTCAATTAAGCTTTCAATGGCTTTTTTATGAGATTCATTAATTTCAAAGTAATCTGTTTGATTGGTATTATCAGATAATGCTTTGAGTTTTTCGATAGTTTGATCTATCCATAATTTATAAGGCTCTACAAAAGTACGCATCTCTTCAACAATATCTTTTTTATTTAATGGATTAGCAAGAAACTCCATACTAATTGCTTTTGAATCTTTGTATTGAGACAAGGTACTCTTTGACCCTCTGGTTATCTCAGTTGGTATAAAATCTAATGAAATAACATTTTCCCCGATATCTTCACTAACATTTTCCCATTTCACAGAACAAGCATGACCTACACCATAAATATGTTCATCCTTGTATAAAACTTGCTGCTCCTCTTCTTCTCCATCCGTAGTTGATCTAAAAACTTTAGGATAAGGTAATATTCTCTCTCCAGTAATCCAGCAACTCATTGCTACCCTTGACAGTATATCTTCTTGTTTTACTCTTTCCTTTTTTTCTTTTCGTGCATTATTTATAACTGTAATGGTTACAAGTTGATTGCCATTGCTTTTAAATACTCTCACATCAATTTTAGCCTTGTCATCAAAAATCATGATTTCATGATCTTTAAGCTCAACAATTAGATTCTCTTCATCGAGATCATTGCGTTCCCAATATTTATCTTTTTCTATTTTTTTATCATTTGACTCTTTTGCCTCAAGCTCCATTTTTTCATAACAGGATGCAGAGCATTTAATATTAATTTTTTTTATGTTTGTTGGTATATTAATACTCATTCCTACAACAGCAGTTAAATAAGTAAAAGATAAACTCAGCGGATCAACCTCAGTATCGACAACAGTAGCATCTTGAGAAATAGAATGATCACTATCTACAACTGATTCTTGAGGAAATAACATACCGGTTACCAGATGCTGATAGGGCATATAGTCTTTTATATAATCTAATTGATGCGGATTTCCTCTTGGTGGCCCCATAAATTGGGATTCAATGTAATTAAGAATTTCATCACGTAACATCAGATAATTACCTTTTCATTTCTAATAACAACAGCAGCTGTTTTTGCTCTTGTTAAGCCTGTATAAAAAAGATTTCTAAGCTTGTTCTTATCTATGTCCATATAAATATCAACTAAAATTACAAATCTTACTTCCTGACCTTTAAAACCCAATACATCAAAAAATTTTACCTTAGTCATTCCGTCATATGAGGAATTAAATTCAGCCAATAAATTATTGTAACTTGCTGGAATATTATTAACACAGCTCTCATCTCTACTTGCAAGTGTTATGACTGCAATATCATTAGGGTGAATATTTTTTTCATATAGGTCTTCTAGGTTTTCGATAAGAGCATTGGCATGCTTTTCTTTATTATCATTTTTTATTTTTATGTGTTTTGTTTTCTTAGAAAAACCCTCAACATTTCCAACAAGCTGTGTTCCTGAAATGGCATTTGTCTCTTTGATAATCTCAATTGGATTTCTACAGTTTTTAGCAAGCAAAACTTTCATAAAAGGGTAATTCTTAAAATAATCATTAAAAACACCATCTTCATAATCTGGATATAAATTACTTTGATTGTACTCATCCATAAACCAGTAAATTTTACATTGATCAATTGAACCTTCTAATAGGTTTTCAAATTTTTCTAAACATTCATATGTCATTAGATCTTGACCTTCATCTACAATTACACATTTGTATTTTTTTAAAGGTGAGAAACCTTCCTCTATTGATATAATATCTACTCCAGAACCGCCCAAAAGATTTCTTAAATATAATGCAAAAAACCTATTTCTCACTAAAAAGCATGTTGATAACCCATCATAAATAGAATTCCTGGCAATCTCTGCAGCAATTAAAGTTTTTCCTGAACCGGCAGGGCCACTACAAATAACACGATCATTACTTTCAAGTGTCAAAAGCATATTCATTTGTTCATTAGTAGCTTTAAAAATTAATTTATCAATTTCCTTAGCAATATCTATGAGAGGAACAATGCCAATAACTTTTCTTCTAAGGTATTTATGAATTTTAACCATCTCTTCGTCATTTAGATCATTTGATTTTTCATAAGAAGGATGTTTACGAAACAGCCTAAAAACTTTTTTTATAAAATTTTCAAACCATAAGGGGTCATCATGATACCCATTAATATCAAGAATTAAGCTTGGCTCACCATTATATGTTTTTTGATCACTCTCCTTATCCCATTCACAATCAGGCATCACAACACAATGAGCCATGCAGGGATATAGTCCCAGGTCTTCAATTAAGGCTGCTTGAATAGCCTTTTTATTCCCAGCTACTTGTTGAATAGGTCCTTCATTTTTTTTTGAGACTTTCCCATTTCTATCCTTAAAAATAAAGACTCCGTCTTCATAACTTACTCTGCCTCCTTTAACTTCTATACAGCAGATACCCTGTCTTGTAATTAGAATAAAATCCGTTTCAGAAAATTCTTTTTTTTCATGCTTAGGAACATGTAAAGACCATAGAGCAATCTCATAATTAGAATTAGAAAGTTTTAATTCATTAATTTTTTTTCTAACTTTGTTTTCAGCGCTGCTATTATTTCCAGCCTTTGGAGAAACTCTCATACATTAAGATATTTTTATTAATAATATAATTTGAAATACAAATTTAAACAATATTTAAACAATAATTTACAAGCTTGATGGTTTATAGCTAATACTATATATTTATACAGTACCTAATTTTTTCAATATTAGGAGTATTTTAGAGACTAATAAATGATTTTTTTTAACCAAAACCCTGAACACGATAAAAATTTCTTAGAAATCCAAACTAAAATTAACTTTTGTTACTGGATTGCACATGATATTGATCACTTCTATCAAGCATCTAAAGATAGTCTTAATACTTTCGAATATACAAAATTAAAAAATCAGCTGAATGAAATATTCAGTATTTTTGAAAATATTAATATTGGAAATTCTGATATTAGCAAGAGTCATAAAGAGTGCCTTTATGCTTTAAGAGATTTTACTGATAGCTGTTTAAAGGAATTTGATTTTGTAAAAAATCCAAAGCTCCAAGATTCTGAATCAGAAGAAATAAATCTTTTAAATCTTTTGCATGTAGAAAATAACTTCCATAAAATTTATCTGCATTATCTTCATCCTAAAGAAATGGAAGCTTATGTATTAAAGTCATTCTCACTTTTTTCACAAGGTGGTGAGATACTGGTCAATTTAGCTTCAGAATTAGAATTTCAAAATCATGAAAAGATAGACAAATTATCTATTGAGGCTATAGAAAGCTTTAGGTTTGCAAGATTTCAAATAGAGAATGCAATTAAGGATCCAAATGTTATTGAATACCTCTTAGATGAGCTTCAAATAATTAGTAATGGAGTAATATCTGAAAAAGATTCTAAAGATTTTATTGAACTAAATTTTGACTATCTTAGGTTATGGAAAGAATATTTTTTATCTTTCGAGAGGTACTGTATAGATATTCAAGATGAAGAGGGAGAAGATGAGGCTTGTTTTGAAGTTTTTGATTTTGAATCTAAGAACTGCCTAAGTTATATAAATATTCTAGCTTATAAAATCAATATGTTTTACTTAAAAAAAATGAATGTAGATATGCCTAATCTAGAAATATTCAGTCAAAGAATAATCAAAAGCCCGATCGACTATATACAAAACAAAAGAGCCTGATGGATAAAATAGATTGTTTTAAATATTTTGGTATTAATGTAAATAATATTCGATGGAGTTGGGCTGGGCTTAATAAGTCTGGCAATGATAGGAAAGATTTTGGCTCAGGACCAGTTGTAGCTTTAACTATTTGGACTGATCAGGTTCATTGGAATAAAGATAAAAGGTGTACTATTTGGTCTACTATCAATCAAAATAATAAAATTTGGAAAGATACTAATGGAAACATAGAGCGTATTCAAATCATTAAATATTGTATCGAAAGGCTAAACAGTGAATTTCGTCCTATTTTTATAGACCCTAAACAGCCTGGTATAATTGATGATACTAGGGAAGCAAAAAAACACTATGTAATAAAAGATCGAGATATTTGGTATAAAATTACCAAGTTTAATGAAAAGACTGGTGAGTGTGAGGCAGAGAGCTTTATAAGATAAAATGGCTCCCGAAGTTGGGATCGAACCAACGACCAATTGATTAACAGTCAACTGCTCTACCGCTGAGCTATTCGGGAACGCGGATGTGCATTATAAGTAATTTTTTATAGATAAG
>Ga0206129_10004212_pt1 | contig 16023 bp, 20 predicted proteins | sample Helgoland_Spring_8_FD_148616 | JGI IMG/M metagenome (GOLD analysis project Ga0206129, IMG submission 148616) | Pelagic subsurface seawater microbial communities from Kabeltonne, Helgoland, North Sea - Helgoland_Spring_Bloom_20160502_2 | ecosystem: Environmental > Aquatic > Marine > Epipelagic ...
CAGGCCGGGCCGCGGGATACCGTCGACCTGCCGCCCGCCGGGCCGCGGGACGAGGATGAGCCGGCGGCGGTGCATCCGGTTCCCGAGAGCTTTGGCGGCTTTGTGGCCTATCTGGAAGAACGCAAGATCGAGCCCTTGCTGACCGCACGCCTGCGCACCCAGGTGCGGCCGGTGGCGTTCGAACGCGGGGCGGTCACCGTCGCGTTGGAACCCGGCGCCGATCGCGACCTGACCGCCGCCATGCGCGTGCTGCTGGAGCGCCTTTATGGCGGCGGTTGGCGGGTGACGCTTACCGAATCCGCCGATACCCCGACGGTGGCCGAGCAGATGGCGGCGGCAGAGGCCACCGCGCGGGCAGAGGTGTTGCAGCACCCCCTGGTGCAGGCGACGCTGGATGCCTTCCCCGGCGCATCGGTCAGAGAAATTCGGTCGCGGGAGATCGCGGTCGATCCAGAGGAGGCGGTGCCGCCGCCGGAAGACGAGGACGAGTGAGATGAAAAACCTGGGGAATATCCTGAAGCAGGCGCAGAACATGCAAAGCCGCATGGCCGAAATTCAGGAAGAGTTGCAAGACCTGGAGATTGAAGGCCAGTCCGGCGCCGGCATGATCACGGCCCTGGTGAACGGCAAGGGCGAAATGCGCTCGCTGAAGATCGACCCGGCGGTGATCGACAAGGATGAGATCGGCGTGCTCGAAGACCTGATCGTCGCCGCTGTCAACGATGCCCGCGCCAAGGCTGAGACCGTCAGCCGCGAGAAAATGGGTGCGCTCACCGAAGGCCTGCCGCTGCCGCCCGGCTTCAAACTGCCGTTCTGAGGCCGGCGCCGCGGCCGTGGCCGAAACCGCCATCGACCATCTGATCCGGCAACTGGCCCGGCTGCCGGGCCTGGGGCCGCGGTCCGCCCGGCGCATCGCCCTGCATTTGCTGCAAAAGCGGGAAAGCGCCTTGCAGCCGCTTCTCGCCTCGCTGGCGCGGGTGGCGGAGTCGGTGCGCACGTGCAGTGTCTGCCGCAACCTGGATCTCTGTGACCCGTGTTCGATCTGCGCCGATGCGGCGCGCGACCGCCGCTCGCTCTGCGTGGTCGAAACCCTGGCGGACCTGTGGGCGCTGGAGCGCAGCGGTTCGTTCCGCGGGCGCTATCACGTGCTGGGCGGGCTGTTGTCGGCGCTGGACCGGGTCGGGCCGGAGGAATTGGGTATTGCCGGTCTGATCGCGCGCGCCGGCGACCCGGCGGTGGAGGAGGTGGTGCTGGCGCTTGGCGCCACGGTCGATGGCCAGACGACGGCGCACTATCTCTCCGATGCGCTGGCGCATACGGACGTGCGCATCACCCGCTTGGCCCAAGGCGTGCCGGTTGGCGGTGCGCTGGAGTATCTGGACGACGGCACGCTATCCGCCGCCATGCGCTCGCGCCGGCCGGTTTAGGCGGCTTCGCCTCTGTTACTGGCTGGCCCAGAGAATGCGAGCCAGCCATTCCACATCGCTGGTCTGCAGCTTTGGGTCGGGATGTTCCGGATTGACGCTGTGCAACTCGATCCACTGGGCGGTGCGGCGCACCAGTTCCTTGGCCATCACCTCGCCATCGCGGGTTTTGATGACGACGCGGTCGCCGCGGCGGATATTGGCGGCGGGCGAGACGATGATGCGGTCGCCGTCGCGGTAGAGCGGCTCCATCGAATCGCCGCTGACCACCAGGCCATAGGCGTTGGGGTCGCCGACATCCGGAAACACGATCTCGTCCCAGCCGGCGCCGGTGGGATAGCCGGCATCGTCGAAATAACCGGCATGCCCGGCCTGTGCACAGCCGATCACCGGAATGCGCTGGGTGGGGCGCACGGTTTGGTTCGGCAATTGTTCCAGAAATTCGGCAATGGAGGCGCCGGTTGCCTCCAGAATTTTGGCGACGCTTTCCGTGCTGGGCCAGCGCAGCTTGCCGTCGCGGGTGACCCGTTTGCTTTTGTTGAAGGTGGTCGCATCGAGCCCCGCCCGCTTCGCCAGGCCGGAAGCCGACAGCCCATGGCGGGCCGCCAGCCCATCGATCGCCGCCCATATGTCTGAGTGTTTCAACATGGGAAGACTATCTCATAAAATCTCTTGACGTACACTAAGAACATATTCATAATGGGGCACATTTTAGGCTGCGAAATGGAGGATTTCGATGAATCCGTTAGCATATGTTCCCGCCGCCGCCGGCGGTGACAGTCCGGTAATGTTCTCAACGGCGGAGGAGGCCTGGCTCTGGGGCGTTCAGGGCATGCAGAGCCGGCTGGCTGGCGCCCACGTCCTGCCGGGCATGGCACGGCGGCAGCGGCCGTGCGAGGCGTCCGACGTTATCAATTGTGCCGCCCGCCTGCGTCAGGATCGGCGTCTGAGCGAGAGCGAGCTGGGGGTGTTGTTCCTCTATGGCCGCTACGCCATGCCGCCCCATGCGCTGGGGCCGCGGCACCGGGCAGCGGTGCCGGTCTGGGAGCGGGCGCTGGGTGAACTCGGTCGCATTTTAGAACAAAAAGGGATCATTCGTGGCGGCGCCGGGGAGGCCGACCATGACTGAGCGGGCCCTGGTGGTGTTCAGTGGCCAGGCAGACGGTTGTTGGCAGCGGCTGCTGCGACCGGGCTTCCGCCATTGCAGTCTGATCCTGGAGGAGGGCGCCGACTGGCTGCTGGTGGAGCCGTTGTCGACCCGCCTTCAGGTGCGCCGGCTGGGCCTGGCCTCGGTCGATCTTCGGGCGCGGTTGACCCGGGCGGGGCTGACCGTGGTCGAGACGGCCGCCCTGGCACCGGCGGACCGCCCGGCGCCGCCCGGCCTGTGGACTTGCGTCGAGACGGTGAAGCGCGGCCTCGGCATTCGCGCGCTTGCGGTGCAGACGCCGTGGCAGCTCTATCGCCACCTGGAACAAAATAAGAAAAAATCCCTTGACTTGCAATCGGAATAGGAATATAAAGCTGTTCAAGACGCCCGAACTGCGCCCTGCGGCTGAGACAGCCGCAGGGCGCGCCACGAAAGGAGTGTTCATGGCCGCCGTACTCAGTCCCTTGCTGATCGATGAGCCAGCGGTGCCGCAAGCGCCCGCCGCGCCCACGCCCGCCCCGGAGGTCGATCCCGCGGCCCTGGCCAAGGCGGAAGCGGAGGCCGAGGCTGCCGCCCGCCGCCGCGCCCTGGCCCTGGCACGCCGTGGCCGCCTTGGCACGATCGCGACCAGCGCGCAGGGTATTCTCGGCCCCGGCCAGTCTGCCGTCGAGCGCCGCTCGCTGTTGGGAGGCTGAGGCATGAACACCGCCGAGCAAATCCGCACGGGCTTTCGCCGGGCGTTCCAGGCGCGCCAGCAGTGGGAAGCGCACTGGCGCGACTGCTACCGCTATGCTCTGCCGCAGCGCGACGCCGGCGCCGGGCGCAACGACTCGCTATTCGACGCCACCGCCGCCGATGCGGTGGACCAGTTGGCGGCGAGCCTGCTCTCCGAGCTGACGCCGCCCTGGGTGCGCTGGCTGGAACTCTGTCCCGGCACGGACATAGCCGCCGGCGAACGGGCCGAAGTGGCGCCGGCCCTGGATCAGGCCAGCGCCGTGCTGCAATCCCACTTCGACCGTTCCAACTTCGCGGTGGAAGTGCACCAGTGCTTCCTCGACCTGGTGACGGCGGGCACCGCCTGCCTGCTGTTCGAGGAAGCGCCGCTGGGCGAGGCCAGCGCCTTTCGCTTTACCGCCGTGCCCATCAACGATGTGGTGCTGGAGGAAGGTCCGGGCGGGCGCCTGGACCGGACCTGGCGCCGGCTGCGGCTTGGCGCCGACCGCTTCCGCTCCCGCTATGGCGTCGAGCCGCCGGAGAGCGCGAAGGGCGAGGGCGCCCAGCCCATCGGCGTGCTGGAAGCGGTGCAGCCGGTGGCCGACGGCTATCACTATGTCGCCGTGCGCGAACTGCCGGACGGCGATGACGGCTTGCTGGCCGAGGGCCACTTCGCCTCCAGCCCCTTCATCAGCTTCCGCTGGATGAAGGCGCCGGGTGAAAACTATGGCCGTTCGCCGGTGATGAAGACGCTGCCGGATATCAAGACCGCCAACAAGGTGGTGGAACTGGTCCTGAAAAACGCCTCCATCGCGGTCACCGGCATCTGGCAGGCGGACGATGACGGCGTGCTCAACCCGGCCGCGGTCAAGCTGGTGCCGGGCGCGATCATTCCAAAGGCGGTCGGCTCTGCCGGGCTGGCGCCGCTGGAGGCGCCGGGGCGGTTCGATGTCTCGGAACTGGTGCTCTCCGATCTGCGCGCCCGCATCCGCCACGCCCTGCTGGTGGACCGGCTGGGCCTGGTACAGGGGCCGCGCATGACCGCGACCGAGGTGCTGGAGCGGGCGGCGGAGATGGCCCGCGTTCTGGGCGCCACCTATGGCCGGCTGCAGGCGGAACTGCTGGAGCCGCTGGTCAGCCGCGGCCTGGGCATTCTGCGCCGGCGCGGCGAAATCGGCGACATTCGGGTCGATGGCCGGGTGATCGCGCTCCGCTACCGCTCACCGCTGGCCGAAGCGCAGCGGCGGGCCGATGCCCAGGCGGCGCTGCAATGGATCCAAACGGTTTCGGCCCTGGGGCCGGAGGCGATGGGCGCGGTCGATCTGCCCGCTTTCGCCCGTTGGTTCGGCGAGCAGATGGCGGTACCGGGCGAGCTGATCAAGCCGCTGCCACCGGCCGATCCGACCGGGCTCGACGCGGTGGCGAACCTGTTGGTCCCGGTATTGGCGGAGGCGGCCGGCCATGGCGAATGATGCTGCCGAAGGCTGGGCCTGGTTCGCGCCGGACGCGACCCTGTCCGATGGCTCGCCGTTGCACGATGCCTTCGTGCGCGCTTTTGCCAGCGATGCCGGCCGCCAGGTGCTGAGCCATCTGCGCCGCGCCACCATCGAGCGTCGGCTGCCGCCGGACGCGCCCGAGCCGCTGCTGCGGTACGTCGAAGGCCAGCGCAGCCTGGTCGCCCAGATCGAGCGCCTTGCCACCCCAAAGCCGCAATAGGGATTATCCAAAATGGAACATAATGGCAACAACGATGCCGCACCAGCCCCGTCGGCCGAGCGGCCCGCGGACATTCCCGACAAATTCTGGGATGGCGATGCCGCTGCCGTGCGGGTCGATGCGCTCGCCAAATCCTACCGCGAGTTGGAAAAGCACATGAGCGGCATGGTGCGCCTGCCGACCGACGACAGCCCGCCGGAGGACCGCGAACGCTTTCTGCGCGCGCTCGGCGTGCCGGAGTCGCCTGAAGCCTATGACCTTGCGGCCGGCGACGGCGATGGGGAGGGTTTGCCGGTAGACCCGGAGGTGAACCGGCGTCTGCATGAGGCGGGATTCTCCAACGATCAGGCCCGGCTGGTCTACGATCTGGCGCGCGAGTACGTCTCGCCGTTGGTGGAGCAGGCCGCCGTCGAGTTCGAGGCCGAACGCCAGACCGAGCGTCTGGCCCAGCATTTCGGCGGGCAGGAGAAATGGGATCAGGTGAGCCGCCAGTTGCGGGATTGGGGCAAGGCCAACCTGCCGGCGCCGGCCTTGCAGGCGCTCTCCACCACCTATGAGGGCTGTCTGGCGCTGCACGCCATGATGCAGAACAGCGAGCCGGCCCTGGACCGCGGCTCCGCCGGGCCGGACCGCTCCTCGCTCGATCAGTTGAAATCGATGATGCGGGACCCGCGCTACTGGCGCGACCGCGATCCCGCCTTCATCCGCCAGGTTACCGAAGGGTTCGAACGCGCCTACCAGGGCGACTGAAGCCTTCGACCGGAATCGCGCCCCGCCCGCTGCCCGGGAGCAGCGGGCGGCAGCGCGGTGGTCGGCCCGCCGGGGAACTGCCCCGGGCGACGCGTCGGCGGCGATAACGCCCCGGCGCCGGCGCCGCAGCCCGGCGGGCCGATGACTTGCTGCGGCCGCAGGCCTTCACCCGAAGGCCTGCGCCAACCGCATCGCAAGGCGTCTGTCCCACCCACCCTTATTGTGAGGATGAACACCGCATGTCGGTATCCATCGACCAGTCCTTCGTTCGCCAGTTCGAGGCAGAGGTGCACGAAGCCTATCAGCGCATGGGCTCGAAACTGCGCCAGACCGTCCGCTCCAAGAGCGACGTCAAGGGCAGTTCCACCACGTTCCAGAAGGTCGGCCAGGGCTCGGCCTCGACCAAGTCGCGTCACGGCCTGGTGCCGGTCATGACCATCGACCACACCGCGGTCGAATGCGTGCTGACCGACTACTATGCCGGCGACTGGATCGACAAGCTCGACGAGATGAAGATCAACATCGACGAGCGCCAGGTTATCGCCAATGCCGGCGCGTTCGCGCTGGGCCGCAAGACCGACGAGTTGATCCTCTCGGCCCTGGACGCATCCGCCAACTTCGCCGGCACCGGCGCCGACGGCCTGACCAAGGCCAAGGTGCTGGCCGCCTTCGAAATGATGGGCGCTGCCGACGTGCCGGACGACGGCCAGCGCTTCGCGGTCGTCGGCTGGAAGCAGTGGGCCGAACTGCTGGATATTCCGGAGTTCACCAATGCCGAATATGTCGGCCAGGATGCGCTGCCGTGGCGCGACAGCCAGGCCAAGCGCTGGCTGGGCACCACCTGGATTCCGCATTCCGGCCTCACCCTCTCCGGCTCGACCCGGCTTTGCCACTGGTATCACCGCACCGCCGTCGGCCATGCCGCCGGTGCCGAGGTGCAGACCGATATCAGCTGGCACGGCGACCGCGCCGCCTGGTTCGTCGCCAACATGATGAGCCAGGGTGCGGCCATGGTCGAAGGCGCTGGTGTGGTCACCATGCGGTGCCTGGAATCCTGATTACCCTCAAAACGGAAAAGGAGCATTGGATGGCTTTCGATCCGGATGGCCTGGGGGCCCTGGCCTACTGTAACGGCTTCACCATGTGGCACTATCTGAGCGCGGACGATCCTGCGGCGACGATCAAGTCGGCCGGGTATTTCGACGATGCGGCCCACCTGATGAAGCGGGGCGACATTGTCGTGTTCCAGGATTCTTCGGACGTCAGCGGTATGCGCCGCGTCGCCGTACACACCGGGTCCGCGATCAACACCGGTGCCCTCGGCTAGAGCGGTCCGGTCGAACCGCTTGCTACGGCAAGTGTTCTGATCGGACCGCCGTTTCAATCATCCGGCGGTTCGATTCAACCAACGGATGGCTACCATCTGTCGGCATCGAACCGCTAGCCGATCTCAGCACCGTTCCACCCGACTCCATTGGCCCTGCCGCAACACCGCGGCAGGGCTTTTTTTTCATCCCAACCGCCGGGAGATCTCCATGGCTATCAGTGCCATCGCGCTGTGTTCGCGCGCGCTGTTGAAACTGGGCGCGCGGCCCATCGCCAGCTTCGATGAAGGCACGGCGGAGGCAGAGGTCGCGGCCAATCTCTATCCCTCCGTGCGCGATGCGTTGCTGTCGGCCCATGCCTGGTCGTTTGCGACCGCCCAGGCGCGGCTCGCCCAGCTGGAGGCGCCGCCGGTGGCCGATTTCAATGCGGCCTACCAACTGCCCGCCGATTTCCTGCGCGCGGTTTCCGCCGGCGTCGGCGCGCGCGGGCGCGGCCTCAGCTACCGCATCATCGACCGCCGGCTGCACACCTCCAGCAGCGAGGTCTACCTCACCTATATCTTCCGTCCGGCCGAAACGGATTTTCCGCCGTTTTTCGACCAGTTGCTGATCGCACGCCTGGCGGCCGAGTTCTGCATTCCAATCACCGAAAGCTCGTCGCGGGCCGAGATGCTGTACCGCATCGCCGAGGCCGAGTTCCGCCGCGCCCGCCTGATCGACGCCCAGCAGGATACGCCGGTGGCGTTGGAGGACTTCCCGCTGGTCGAGGTGCGCGGCCAATGACGCGGGTCAACCTGCTGAAGACCAACTTCACGGCGGGCGAGATTTCGCCGCTGCTTTACGGGCGGGGCGACCTGCGCGCCTACGACAACGGTGCGGCGGCTCTGCGTAACGTCTTTATTCATCCCACCGGCGGTGTCGAGCGCCGGCCTGGCCTGCGCTATGTGGCGACGGCGCGGGGGCCGGGGCGGCTGGTCAGCTTCGAGTTCAACACCGAGCAGACCTACCTCCTGGCCTTCAGCGACGGCATGCTGGATGTCTATGACGACGGTGCGCTCATCGCTTCGGTCGCGACGCCCTGGAGCGAGGCGCAACTGGCTCAGATCGCCTGGACGCAGAGCGCCGACACGCTGCTGGTCACCCATCCGGACGTGGAACCGCGGCGCATCACCCGCACCGGCCCTGGCTCCTGGAGCATTGACACCTGGCCGTTCGCGGCGAGCGGCGACCTGCGCTATCACCCGTTCTACAAGTTCGCCCCGACCGACCTGACGCTCACGCCGAGTGACGTCGCCGGCGCCGTCGTCCTGACGGCCTCGGCGCCGGCGTTCGATGCCTCCCACGCCGGCCAGATATGGCGCCTTGCCGGAAAGCAGGTGCGGATCGACAGCGTTGCCTCCGCGACCGAGGCTGCGGCGACGGTGCTGGAAGACCTGCCCGCGGCCGATCCGACGCCGGATTTCGAGGAGCCGGCGTTCTCGGTGCTGCGCGGCTGGCCGGTGACGGTAGCGTTCCATCAGGACCGTCTCGTGATCGGCGGCAGCCGGAGCCTGCCGAACCGGCTCTGGCTCTCCAAGGCCGGCGACCTGTTCAATTTCGACCTGGGCGAGGGGTTGGATGACGAAGGCATCGAGTTCCCGATTCTGTCCGACCAGGTCAACGCCATCCGCGGCGTGTTCAGCGGCCGGCACTTGCAGGTGTTTACCTCCGGCGCCGAATGGATGGTGACCGGCGACCCGCTCACGCCGACCTCGGTGCAGGTGCGCCGGCAGACGCGCATCGGTTCGGTCGTCAATCGCTACATCCCGCCGAAGAATGTCGACGGTGCCACGTTGTTCATCGGCCGTACCGGCCGCGAGCTGCGTGAGTTTCTGTTCGCCGACATCGAACAGGCCTACCAGGCCTCCGACCTGGCACTGCTGGTCCGTCATTTCTTCCGCCAGCCGGTGACCCAGGATTTCGACCCGGAACGGCGCCTGCTGCATGTGGTGCTGGCCGACGGCTGCCTGGCGACGCTGACCGTCTACCGGGCCGAGCAGGTGACGGCCTGGAGCCGCCAGGAGACCGAAGGCGCGTTCCGCGACATCGCCGTGGTCGGCGACCAGACCTATGTCGCGGTCGAGCGCGCGCACGGGCTGTTCATCGAGGCCTTCGATGACGTGTTGGGCGTCGACAGCGGCACGGTGCGCAGCCTGCACACGCCCGCCACCTCCATCGACCAGCTCGACCGGCTGGAGGGCCAGACCGTGACCATCGTCGCCGACGGCACGCTGCGCAGCGATGCGGTGGTGGGAAGCGGCATCGTTCCGATCGGAGCGGCCTCTGTCGAAATCGCCGTGGGCCTGCCTTTCCGCCATGTGATCGAGTCGCTGCCGGTTGCCGCCAACTTCCCGCGCAGCCCGGCGCAAGGCGCGTCCTATCGGCTGGTGGAGGTGACCTTCCGGCTGCACGAGACCGGGGCCTTGGTGGTGGACCTGGGCGACGGGGCAAAGCCGGTGCCGTTCCGCCAGGTGGGCGGCAACATGACCTTTGGCGCGCCGACGCCGAATTTCAGCGGCGACAAGGGCCTGCGCGCGCTCGGCTGGCGCCGGACCGGCATCGATCGGCCCTGGCGGATCGAGCAGGCCGCGCCGGTGCCCTGCACCGTCCTTTCCGTAACCACAGAGATCAAGGTGACCGACTGATGGCTGCTCTTTCTTCTGCCGTCGGACCGGCGCTGCTGTCCGGCGCCTCCGTCGGCCTGAACCTGCTGCAACGCACGCAGGAAATGCAGGCTGCCGAGGCGGAGGCCCGCCGCCGTGCCCGTACCGCCGAGGCCGAGGCGCAATTGCGCCTGGAAGACCTGCGCACCGACCAGACCGAGGCGGATGCCAAGCGCCGCGACGCGCTGCGCCGGGCCCAGGCGCGGGCGCGGGCCCTGCTGGGCGCGCGCGGCACCGGCACCGGGTCCGGCTCCGGCGCGGCGGTGCTTCAGGGCCTTGCCGCGGAAACGGCCCGCGACGCCGCCTTCGCCGAGGAGGAGTTCGCGCTCAAGGCCGACAGCATCCGCCTGGGCGTCGACAGCACGCGAGAACGCGACCTGCTCAGCCTCGCCGACCGCCGGCGACGCGCCCAACTCGACAGCCTGCGGGATGGCTTTGGCCTGACCAGCCGGCTCGACCTGTTTTGACCCGAACGGAGGATCGGCCGCATGACCAGTAGCGGGCATATCCAAATCATGACCACGCCGCCCCGCGTGCAATACATCGCCGACGGGGTGCAGAGCCTGTTCGTCTTTCCCTTCCCGATCTTCGATGCCGGCAATCTGCAGGTGTTCGTCGATGGCCTTCTGCAATCCGGCACCTACAGCACCACCGGCGTGGGCGCGAGCCATGGCGGCTCCGTCAGTTTCCTCACGCCGCCCGGTGCCGGCGCGCGCATTACCATTCGCCGGCAATTGCCGGTGCAGCGCACCACCGACTTTCAGGAAGGCGGCGACTTTCGCGCCAAGACCCTGAACGACGAGCTCGATTACCAGACAGCCGCGCTGCAGCAGATCGAAAGCGACGTTGTCCGCGGCCTGCGCCTGCCGCCGGCAGACCCGGACGTGGATACCACCCTGCCGGACAGCCAGACCCGCGCCGGCAAGCTGCTGGCCTTCGACGCCAATGGCGGGCCGGTGACCATGGCCCCCACGGCCAACCTGCCGGACGACGCCAGCGACCGCTATGTGACCGGCACCGGCCTGGTGACGCCGCGAACGCTCGCCGATCGCGCCGCCGACCTGCCCTCGGTGCGCGACCAGGGTGCGGCGGGCGACGGCGCCACCGATGACGGGCTGAAGCTCGCCAACCTCGACCGGCCGCACGTCCTGCCGAAAGCGGATTATGCCGTCAGCGAGGACGACCGCCCCCGCATCCGGCCCTATTGGTTGGAGGGCGCCGGTGCGCTCCGGGATCCCGACGCGACGGAGACCCCGCTAAAAGCGCGTCACGACCTGTTCAGCGACCAGGGCACGGGCCGTTCGCTGGCCATGCTGGCGGGCCTGCTGCCGGACCTCGCCGGGCCGACACCGGACCTGGAGACTCTCGCCCAGGCGATGGCGCAAAGCACGGTCAAGGTGGTGTTCGTCGGCGATAGCATCACCGAGGGCGTTGCCGATGTGGAGCCGGAAAACCGCTGGTCCGCCCTGTTCCAGCAGTCGCTGGAGCGCGCCTTTCCCCAGATTACCTGGACGTTCGAGAACCTTTCGCTAGGCGCCCGCGATGCCGGACACCTGGCCGACCCTGCCTATCTGGCGCTGGCGGCGGAGCCCGGAGACAAGGAACTGGGCTTTTACCGGCCGCCGCCGGGGCCGTTCCCGCCGGATTCGTGGAGCGCCGGCTCGCAACCGGGCGTGTCCTGGCGCAGCCATGTGGAGAACGAGGCACCGGACCTGGTGGTCTGGGCACACGGCATGAACAACTTCGACATGACCGGCCAGGAATACGCCGACGCGGTGCAGGGTTTCTACGACCATGCCCAGACCTGGGCGAAGCCGCCCACCGTGGCGCTGGTCACCACCTTCCTGCCGACGCGGCTCAGCCCCGCCTACCGGGTGCGGCAGATCCCACACGACGGCCACTACCGCATCCTGCGCGACTTTGCCCGCGAGAACCGGTTGGCGCTGATCGACGCCAACCGCGTGCACCACTTCCTGCGGGATGGTGTGGACGAGGGCCGGCGGCTCTGGTTCCGCGAGGATGCCTTCCGCGCCTTCGGCACCAATTGGTGGGACTATATCGAGGGCGATTCCGGCCAGGTCAGCCTGAACAGCGGCCGGCTGGTATTCTCTGGCGCGGCGCGGCCGCGGCGCAAGCTGGTGGCGGCCGACTTCCAGGCCGATCTGACCTGGCGTCCGGCCCAGGGCGGTGACGTGCTGGCCTTCAACTACCGCATCAACCCGGACTCGCCGACCGACCGTTACGAGTTCCAATGGTCGGGTCCGAACCTGCGCCTGTACTGGAAGACGACGTCGAAAGTGCATGTGGTCGCCACCGCCGCCACTGTCGGCGCCGACAACCATGTCCGCCTGCGCTGCGACGGCGCCCGGCATCGGGTCTGGGTCAATGGCGTGCTGAAAGTGGACACCATCGACTTCGAAAACCTGGCGGAGGGCGGCTGTGCCTACCGTGCCTATCTGGGCGGGGCTGGTTCGGCCCAGATCGGTTGCACGCTGAAAGTGGGTTATCCCGCCCGCTATGCCCGGCCGCTGCTGCATGAAGACGACCTGATCGGCATGGGCGACTGGGGCGGCAATGCGGATAGCGCCGGCGGCAATGCCATCAACCATCCAAGCACGGCGGGCCACTATCTGATGTATGCGCCGGCCTTCGGCGCCTTCATCGGACTGCTGCGTTCCCTGCCAAGGCCGGCGGTGCAAAAGCACGCGGCCGCCACCAACGCGATCACCACGTCCGTAAACGCGTGGGCGGATGCGGGACCTTCGGTCACCATAAACGGGCAGGGCGGAGAGACCGTTTTTGTCAGCTTCAACTTCCACGTTCGAAACCAATCGCCCGGTGCGAACTCAAGCGTGCTGGCCGTTTGGCGAAACGGGTCCGAACTGACGCCGACCACCCAATACGTTCCGGCGACCGACCACCGGGGCGTTGTGGTGTCCATGGCCCGTGTGCCGGTGATCCTGAACGCCGGCGCCAACACATTCATCTTGCGCTGGTTCGCACAGTCCGGCGGGCACGAACTGGCGAGCTCGATCCCCGGCCGGAGTCTGATCGTCGAGAAGCCGGGAGCAACCTGATGACCGGCATCGACACCGAGGCGCGCGAGCGCATCGCCGAAATCAGCGGCCGCCTCGCCGCCCACGAACGCCATTGCGACGAGCGCCACGCCAACCTGCGCGAGTTCATGGCCCATATCGAGCGACAGACCGACCGCATCAACATGCGGCTCACCTCAATCTGGCGCTGGATCATCAGCGTGCTCTGCCTGTTGGTCGTCAGCCTGCTGGGGCTGCTGTCCAACATGGTCGTGCGCGCCGTATTTAACTGAACAAAAGGGGAACTTACATGTCCCGATACAACAAGGCCTGGGCGGCGGGTGTCGCCCAGGCGCTGATCCAACTCGTCGCCGCCTTCGTGCCGTTCGAACCGGACCTGGAACAGGCGCTGGGCGTTGCGCTGACCGCGGCCATCGTTTGGGCCGTGCCGAACCGCCCGCCCGCCGATCCGTCCGCCAGTGCGGACGTAACGCTGCGCAGCCCGGCCTGGGCGGGTCTCGCCGCCATTGGTTTGGCGCTGGTGCTGGGCGCTTGTGCCAGCGTTGGCGACCGGCTGGCGGACCGGCTGCTGGGGCCGGACTGCGGGCCGGCGAGCCGGGTGCTGCGGGCCGAGTTGCTGACCGAGCGCGTGCTGGCCCGCCACCCCGAGGCCGGCGGTCCGGCGCTCGCTGCTGCGCTGGCGGCGATGCGGGCGGCGGCGGAGAGGGGAACCGATCTCGACAGCGCCGCCGCCACCTATCAGGCCGCGCTGGCGGTGGGCCTGGCGCCCGTAGCCGGCGGCTCGCAGGCCGAGCCGCTGCTGCTGCGCCTCAGCCGCCTGCCGGGCCTGGCGGAGGATTTCCTCCTGATCCGCGGCAAGGTTGCCGGCTTCTGCGCGGCCATCTGACCCTCTTTGCCTTCCCGACGGAAACCGATCCCCGATGGAGACCGATCCCCGATGGAGACCGATCCGATGAAATCGCATGTTATCGCGGCCGTCCTGACCGCAAGCCTGACGGTCAGCCAGGCCGTCGCCGCCCAACCGCCCTGCGGGCCGCGGCCGGCCCTGGTCGAGCAGCTCAACGCCCGCCATGGCGAGCATCAAACCGCATTCGGCCTGGCCCGGGGCGGGCAGGTGATGGAGCTTTGGTCCGGGCCGAACGGCAGTTGGACGCTGCTCGCCACCCTGCCCACCGGCGTCAGTTGCATCGTTGCCGTCGGCGGGCAATTGCAACTGCTGCCGCCGCCCGCCGCTCCTGCCGACCCGGCCTGACGCCCATGGCGGACGATGATCTTCCGCACCCGCCCTGGCCCGCGCTCGCCCAGCGCCTGCCGGGCCTGGTCCATGGCCAGTTTGCGGCCTACCGGCGGCTGATGATGCTGGAAACCGGCGAGGATGACGGCCCGCGCGAGGTCACCGCCTGGGAGAACGCTCGCAAGGCGGCGCTGGCCCATTTGCAGGCGCTGATCCGGGTGCACGATCTGGTGCAGGCGCATCTGGCCTCCGGCAATGCCAGCGACACGGCAGAGCTGGACCGGCTGCTGGCCGGCGTGCGCCTGGATCTGGCCGGCGGCAGCGGCGAAGGGGAAGAGGAGGGCGCGCCATGAGCCCGCTCACCTTTCCCGAATTCGCCCTGCTTTGGCAGCGCTGGCAGGGCCAGGCCACGCCCACCGTGCACCGGCGCATCATCCTTTGGCTGGCCGCGCGGCTGGCGGAGGGCGAGCAGCGGCTGCTGCTGCTCGCCTTCCGCAACTGCGGCAAGTCCACCCTGCTGGGCCTGCTGGCCGCCTGGCTGCTCTACCGCGACCCGGACCACCGCGTGCTGGTGCTGGCGGCGGAGCAGGCGCTGGCCACCAAGCTCAGCCGCTATGCCCGCCAGGTGATCGAGCGCCATCCGCTTTGCGCCGGACTGCGCGGCAAGGGCGCGGGCGTCTGGACCGACGAGGCCTTTACCGTCGCCCGCGCGGCCACCTGGCGCGACCCGTCGCTGCTGGCCCGCGGCATCGGCGGCAACATCACCGGTGCCCATGCGGACACCGTGATCTGCGACGATGTCGAGGTGCCGAACACCGCCGCCACCGCCTCCCGCCGCGCCTGGCTGCGCGAGCGGTTGGGGGAGATCGAGCACATCGTCTCGCCCGACGGATTGCAGATCTATGCCGGCACGCCGCACACCTATTACTCGATCTATGCCGGGGATGCGCGGCCGGAGGTGGGAGAGGAAGCGCCGTTCCTGCCTGGCTTCCGCCGCTGCACCGTACCGATCCTGACCGCCGACGGCGGCAGCGCCTGGCCGGAGCGGTTTCCGACAGATGCCGTGGCGGCGATGCGGGCGCGCATCGGCCCCTCCGCCTTTGCGAGCCAGATGCTGTTGCAGCCGGCGGCGCCGGATGCCGCCCGCCTCGACCCCGACCAGATGCAGCCGTACGACGAGCCGCTGGTTCTGACCGTGCGCAACGGCCGGGCGGAGCTGACGCTGGGCACGGTCCGCCTGGTCGCCGCCAGCGCCTGGTGGGACCCGGCGTTCGGCCAGGGCGAGCAGGGGGATGGCAGCGTTTTTGCCGCCGTCTTCAGCGATGCCGACGGCGGCCTCTGGCTGCACCGCATCGCCTATTTGGCGGTCGATGCAGCCGACCCGCTGGACCCCGCCGGCCAGCAATGCCGGCAGGTCGCCGATTGTGCCGCCGACCTGCACTTGCCCGCCGTCACCATCGAGACCAACGGCATCGGCGCTTTCTTGCCGGGCCTGCTGCGCCGCGAGTTGGCGCGGCGGCAACTCGCCATCAGCGTCCAGACCGCCACCGCCCGCCAGGCCAAGGACCAGCGCATTCTCGGCGCGCTGGAAGTGCCGCTCGCTGCGCGCCTGCTGCACGTCCATCGCTCCGTGTTGGAGACGCCGTTTCCGTTGGAAATGCGGGAGTGGCGGCCCGGCCGCAACCGGCGCGACGACGGCCTCGACGCCGTTGCCGGCGCCATCGCCGCCGCCCCCGTGCGCCTGCCCGCCCATGCCGCTGCCGGGCGCTCCGCCGCCTGGTGGGGCGCAGGGCCGGTGCAGGCGAAGACCGACTTTTCCCTCTGACCCTTTTCCCAACCAAAAGGAAACAAGCCCATGACCCTGGCCGCCACCCTGCTGCCGGCAACCGCCGCCCCTGGCAAGCCCGCCCCTGGCAAGTCCACCCGTATCGCCAACGCCCACCGCAGCCCGGCCG
>Ga0206129_10004213_pt1 | contig 16023 bp, 15 predicted proteins | sample Helgoland_Spring_8_FD_148616 | JGI IMG/M metagenome (GOLD analysis project Ga0206129, IMG submission 148616) | Pelagic subsurface seawater microbial communities from Kabeltonne, Helgoland, North Sea - Helgoland_Spring_Bloom_20160502_2 | ecosystem: Environmental > Aquatic > Marine > Epipelagic ...
GATTAAATGGATACGAGTATTACAAGGCGATTTAACTCCTCAAATAAGCAAGCATAGGGAGTAGGGATCACTATGAATAGTTCCTGCACAACAGACCTAGAGCGCTCAGCCCACTAGAAAGTTTAGTCTAGGAAAGGATGACCCAAAGGCGCCCGGCAGAACGCCTTTGGGTTTTGATAAAAAGATCGGTGGTTCAATCTACGATGCTTAAAGCCACAAAGCGCGGGTCTCCTGCGCGGCGCACGAGCAAAAGAAGTGACTTGCGCCCAGCCTCTTTGACTTCTTTCAAACGAGTCTCAAACTGAGAAATGCTTGTCACCTTTTTCTGACCAGCTTCTGTAATAACGTCGCCCGCGCGCAACCCTTTTTCAAAAGCCTCGGTTGCTTCGTCAACGGCCGTAACAAGTAGCCCTTCCAGTTTGTCATCCAAACCCAATTCAGCACGCGCTTCTTCTGTCAGCTTGCTGAGCGTCAGCCCAAGCACGTCTTTTGTACGCGGCTCTTCCGGTTCGTTGGGGGGTGTCGCCACGGCAGGACGGGCGCCCTCTGCCTCTTCGCGCCGACCAAGTTTCACGCGCAAAGTTAACGTGGCGCCGTCACGGAATACAACGACGCGCACTGTCTCGCCAACGGGGCTGTTGCCCACTTGCCGCACAAGACCACGGGTGTCGTCGACATTGACACCTGCAAAGCTAATGATGACGTCGCCATTTTTCATGCCCGCTGCTTGCGAAGGCCCTTCCATTACAGATGTCACTAACGCACCTGCAACATCTTCAAGGCCGATCGCCTCGGCAATGTCTTCAGTCACGTCCTGAATTCGCACACCCAGCCAACCGCGGCGCGTTTCCCCGAATTTCTGCAACTGTTCGACCACACGGGTCACTACATTCGACGCCATCGAAAAGCCGATGCCGATCGAGCCACCATTTGGTGAAAGGATCGCTGTATTTACGCCAATCACTTCACCATCCATGTTGAATAGCGGACCACCTGAGTTGCCACGATTGATTGCTGCGTCGGTCTGAATGTAATCATCATACGTTCCACTTAACGCCCGATTACGAGCAGAAACGATGCCTGCCGAAACCGAAAACCCCTGTCCTAGCGGGTTACCCATTGCGATCACCCAGTCCCCTACAAGAGCAGTGTCGCTGTCTCCAAACGGTACGTGCGGCAGCGGTTTATCCGCTTCAACCTTAAGCAGGGCGATGTCAGTGTTGGGGTCAGTGCCTATCACCGTCGCTTTCAACTCTTCGCCGTTAAAAAACTCGATCAGAATTTCGTCGGCCCCTTCAATGACGTGGTTGTTTGTAACGACAAAGCCATCTTCCGAAATCACAAATCCAGATCCAAGCGCAGATGAACGGCGCGGCCTGTTGCGTTGGCCATTGTTGTTTCGATCTTGAAACTCACGAAAGAAATCTTCGAAGGGGGATCCTTCTGGCGCAATGCCTTGTGGCCCAGTGCGACCTTCGATCAACGTGGAGGTTGTGATGTTCACGACCGAAGGGCTGATCTTTTCGGCCAAAGGGGCCAAGCTATCCGGGCGCGCGGAAGCGTTTAACGCCTGCACCAAAATAAAGGCTAATGTCAGCACGCCCAACACAAGGGTGCGAACATAAAAAGTATTGTTAAGCTGTTTTGATCGTGCGATTACACGTCCTTGCATCAGGTCCCTCCTGCATGTTCTTTTCAGCCGTGAATGCCTGCATACGACCGTTTAAATTTGGTCACATGCTGGTCGTTTCACAGTCCGGTCTTTGAGTACTTAAAATGGCGTCTGGTGTAAGACTGTCAACTCAGTATGACCAAAGCGTGAACAATCTTACAGCGATCTAGGCAACCCAATCTGGAACGCCAACCAAATCAAAATCAGGCCTGCAACCAACACCAACGCCCCGAATTGCCGCCGGGCAGATTCTGGTAAACTACGCAAAACCTCGAGCACCTTTTCAATGAGCGAAGGGGCCAGAATATAAGCCAGCCCCTCCACCATCATCACAAGCCCGCAGGCAAGCAGCATCCAGGCCACTAGTCGCCTTCAACGCTGCGCGTGCCCTGATCAGAGCGCAGGTAGTTGAAAAACTCGCTGTTCGGCGACATCACCATTGTTGAATTCGATCCCTTAAGCGCCCGCTCGTACGCTGTAAGCGAGCGGTAGAATTCAAAGAACTCGGGGTCGGCGCCAAACGCTTGCGCAAAGATCGCGTTGCGGCGGGCGTCAGCCTCACCACGGATGATTTCAGCCTGACGTTCAGCATCCGACACCAATTCGACCACAGTACGATCCGCTTGAGCGCGGACGCGCTGTGCGGCCTCGTTACCACGGGCGCGTTCGTCGGTTGCTTCACGCTCCCGTTCTGCACGCATTCGCTGGAAGGTCGCATCCAAGTTTTCAGTGGGCAGGTCGGTACGCTTCAGCCGCACGTCGATCACTTCAATCCCCAGCGCGCGGGCTTCGACAATCGCCGCATTTCGGATCCGCAGCATCAGCGCCGCCCGGTCAGAGCTTAGAATATCATTGGATGAAACCGAACCAAGAACCTCCCGTGTTTCAGCTCGCAAAATCGAATCCAAACGGTTTTCTGCGGTGGCAATGCCGCCTGTACCCACCGCTTGGCGGAATTGTTCCACATCCACGATCCGGTATCGGGCAAAGGCATCTACCACCAGACGACGATCATCCAGCGGAGTGACCTCAAGCGGGTCTATGTCACGGCTCAGAATACGATCGTCATAGCGCACGACTTCTTGGATCAGAGGAACCTTGAAGGCGAGCCCGGGGTCTTGTTTGACATCAACGATCTGACCAAATTGCAGAACCAGTGCCTTTTCGCGTTCATCCACGATGAACAGCGACGACGAAGCGACCGCAAGAAGCACCACGACGATTGGCAGCAAAAGAGTTGTACGGCGCATCAATTTGACCCTCCACGGCGAAGTTCATTGAGCGGAAGATAAGGGACAACACCCTGCCCAGAGCCACCACCAGTGTTTTCATCCAGAATGATTTTGTCCATCTGACCCAACACGTTTTCCATGGCTTCAAGATACAATCGTTTACGGGTTACTTCCGGGGCTTTGGTATACTCTGCCAGAACCGCAGAGAAGCGCGAAGCCTCACCTTCGGCTTGGTTCACTTGCTGTGCGCGGTAACCTTCGGCTTCTTCCAAAAGTTGGGCCGCCTGACCACGTGCTTCGGCAAGAACCTTGTTAGCGTATGCATCCGCCACATTTTGCAAGCGATCTCGTTCTTGTTCGGCTGCTTGCACATCTCGGAAGGCGTCGATTACCGATTGCGGTGGGTCAGCTTTGTCAAAGTTCACACGAATGATGTTCACGCCTGAATCGTAGCTGTCGAGCGTGGACTGGATCAGGTCCTGCAAGCGGCCTGCAATGGCCCCCCGGTCCCGGTTTAGGATCGGCGCCAGATCTGACTGTGCGATGATTTCACGCATCGCTGATTCCGACACGGCGCGGATCGTTGGACGTGGATCGCGCAAGTTAAATAGGAACTGTTCGGGATTGTTGATATTCCACACCACCTGAAAATCAATATCAACGATATTTTCGTCCCCGGTCAGCATAAGACCCGCTTCGGAATTCGTGCGCCCAACGCCGATGTCCTCAGTCCGTTCGCTGGTGACCTGCAGAACTTCTGCCGTCACAACCGGCCAAGGCGCAAAGTTCAGACCCGAATTCCCAACTGCAGAGAACTCGCCCAAGAACAATTCGACCGACTGTTCTTCGGGTCGGACAGTATAGAACGATGAAAACAGCCACAGGGCAAAAGCAGCTATCACCGCGCCAAACACCGTGCGTCGCGTCAGGTATGGGCCGCCACCGCCAACAGGGCCGCGCCCGCCACCCGTGCCGCCGCCACCACCGCGACCGCCCATCAGGACGCGCAGCTGTTCTTGGCCTTTTTTCACCAATTCTTCGATCTCGGGAATCTGCGGGCCTTCGTCACCCGGACCACGCCCGCCATTGTCACGTCCTGGGCCGCGCGGACCATTTCCGCGCCCGTCATTGCCACCGCCCGAATCTCCGCCGCCCCCCCAGGGGCCGCCCGTATTGCCAGCCATATGGTGTAACTCTCCTTTAGTTGCGCAGTGATCCCACGCGTTAATATTTAAGATGTGGTTTCTTGAACAAAGTTCAAGTTGTTCGCACAGGTGTCTTCATTGTTACGATCTCTTCGGACATTGTCGGGTGCACAGCAACCGTTCGATCAAAATCTTCTTTTGTTGCACCCATTTTGATCGCAATGCCTGCCAACTGGATCATCTCGCCTGCGTTTGGTGCGACGATATGGCAGCCCAGAACCTTACGCGTCGCAACACTGACAACAAGTTTCATCAAAACGCGGTCAGGCTGCCCGGCAAAGGCGCTCTGCATCGGTCGGAAAGATGTTGCATAAATTTCTACAGGCTCGATATCCCGCGCGGCCTCTTCGCTCAGCCCAATGGTTCCCATCTCGGGCTGCGTAAATATGGCAGAGGGGATCAATTCATGATCGACCGAGGTGGCGTTATCCTTGAACACCGTTTCGACAAAAGCCATCCCCTCACGGATCGCCACCGGCGTCAGGTTCACCCTATTGGTTACGTCGCCGATGGCATAAACACTGTCGACGGCTGTTTTTGAGTATTCATCGACGATGATTTCGCCGCGGCGCCCAACTTGGACCCCGATGTCTTCTAGTCCCATCTCACGGCTGTTGGGATCACGCCCCGTCGCAAATAGAACGAGGTCAAATGCCCGAGCTGTGCCAGACGTTGGTGTGACCCAGACGGGGCCTGCAGTAGAATGGTCCGGATCTGCGGCGGCCATCGCCGCGATATTGGTGCCAACCTGTAGGTTGATGCCCTTTTCGCGCATCATTTCCGCAATCAGGCTTCGCGCCTCATCGTCAAATCCGCGCAGAATCTGCGCCCCGCGATAATACTGCGTAACCTCAACGCCAAGCCCGTTGAAAATGCCCGCAAACTCGCAAGCGATATAACCACCACCCACAATAAGGATCGATTTAGGCAAAGCTTCGAGGTGAAAGATATCATCGCTTACAATGCCAAGTTCAGCGTTAGGAATATCCGGCCGGACCGGGTGGCCGCCGGTGGCCACCAGAATGGTTTTTGCGGTTTTTGTTTCTCCATTGGATAACACCACAGTATGCGCATCCCTGAGTGTCGCACGGGCGTCAAATGTCTCAACCCCAGAATTCTTGAGCAAGCTCCTGTAAACACCTTCAAGCCGGTCGAGTTCCTTATCCAAGTACTTGCGGAATGTGAGCCAATCGAACGTGCCTTCGCCGATGTTCCAACCATAGCCGCGCGCCTGCTCTGGAACTGATGCAAATTCGCTGGCAAAAACCATAAGCTTTTTGGGAACACAGCCTCGGATAACACAAGTCCCGCCGTAACGGTCTTCCTCGGCAAGTGCTACACGCGCGCCAGCATCACCAGCCGCCACGCGCGCAGCCCGCACACCGCCAGAGCCGCCGCCAATAACGAATAGATCATAATCGAAGTCCATGAAGCCTCCGCAGCTTGCATTTTCATGCGATATCTCACAGCTAAGCATGAAACACCAGTTCCGGCAGAACATCCTGCCATGCTTTCCACGCTTTTTCTATCGTCTGCAAGTCACCGCAACCGCCCAGGAATCTTTGCTGTCAATCAGCAGAAACGCACCATGCCAACAATGGCACTGTTCGTTCCGCGCCTATAGCTCGGCGTCAAAAAGTGGCTCTTTTGGAGCTCAAACAGTCAAATCTGTGAACAAATTGTCAGTTTCGACAAAATCCAGACGATCCTGTTCGACTGTACCTTTGTTGATGTCGCGTACTTCGACACCACCCTGTCCGTCACCGATCACCACAATATCACAGATGTCGATGAACAGCCCATTTTCAACAACACCCGGCATCTGGTTCAGTGCCAAAGCCAGTTGGCGCGCGTTACCGATATGCTGCAGGTGCAAGTCAAGGATATAGTTACCCTCGTCTGTAACAAACGGACGTTCACCATTCATTCGCAAAGTCGACGAGCGCCCTAAGACATCCATTGAAATCAGCGTTTCCTCTACCAAAGCTTGAGTGGTCAGCCAACCAAAGGGGATCAACTCGATAGGTAAAGGAAATGCACCAAGATGCTCAACCTCTTTGGCCGCATCAGCGATTACGATCATTTGGTCGCTAGCAGTCGCCACGATCTTTTCTTGCAACAGCGCGCCACCGCCACCCTTGATAAGGTTCAAGTGGCTGTCAAATTCGTCTGCGCCGTCAATGGTCAGGTCCAGCCATTTGGCCTCATCAAGACTGATCACCTCGATTCCGACATCACGGGCCAGATCGGCAGTGCGGGTCGATGTCGGCACGCCTTTGATCCGCAGCCCACCATCGCGCACCTGCTCACCCAAACAACGCACCAGCCAAGCTGCGGTTGACCCGGTTCCCAAACCCACCCGCATTCCATCTTCGACATAGTCGGCTGCACGTTTTGCGGCCACGAACTTGGCCTTATCGATGGGCGACAATTCTCCGGACATTATCTGACGACTCCCCTAAACGTTAACCCTGTATACGAGCAGGATGGCCGCTGTGCGACCCTTCATTAAGCGAAAAGTGCACCATCCGGAAGCAATTGTCCGCGATCCGCGCACCAAGGCATGCGTTCCAATCGCAATTGTGCCAAGGGGGTCGTTTTTGGCGGGTGAACCCGCCCGAGGATGCCGTATCCCGAGCCTATGTCTAAATTGCTGCATAATACCACCGACCATGACCCGGCAATCGCACTTGTTGTGTTTGAGAAGCTGGATTTAGACTGTAAACTGGCCGCCGTTCTGCGCAGGTACCCACTCTTCCCCAGCCGAAATAGTGAATGGTCCGATCTATATAACTTTCCTGCCTTTCATTCATTATCAAAGCGTATCTTTGGCCGCCCAGCAACAAGTGTCGCAAAAACAGCCGAAAGGCATAGCCCCGCACCGCTCACCAAACCGCAGCACGCAACCCCACCCAAAGGAAGCGCCCACTGATGTTTCTGTCTGTCTTCGACATGTTCAAGGTGGGCATTGGCCCGTCCTCTTCGCACACAATGGGCCCCATGGTGGCCGCAGCCCGCTTCCTCGACATGATGCGCACATCTCCGTTTCACTTTGCCGGGGTGCGTGCGTCGCTGCACGGCAGTCTTGCCTTTACCGGAATTGGGCACGCCACTGACCGTGCCACGATTCTCGGACTGGCTGGGTTTGTTCCAGAAACCTACGACCATGCAAAAGCCGAAACTGCGCTGGCAGCTTTACAAAAGGATCAAACGCTACACCCCGACGGGCTGGAGCCGCTAAAGTTCAACCCCAAATCCGATCTTGTATTTGATTATGAGACACCTCTGCCGGGCCATGCCAACGGCATGATCCTCATGGCCACCGATGCGCAAGGTGACATAACATTGCAACAGGCATTCTATTCCATCGGTGGCGGCTTTGTGATGACCGAAGAGGAACTGGCCGCAGGCAACAACACCGATGAAGGCTCACCCGTACCATACCCCTTTAAATCCGCAGCCGAGATGCTGTCCATGGCACAGACTTCGGGCAAATCTATCGCACAGATGAAACGCGCTAATGAATTGTCTCGCGACGGACACAATCGCTTAAATTCAGGGACAGCAAAGCTGTGGCAAGTGATGTCGGACTGCATTGATCGGGGGCTTACGACGGACGGAATCTTACCCGGCGGCCTCATGGTCAAACGGCGCGCCAAGGCGATCTACGACAAACTGATGCAGGAACGGGGCATGAACCTGACCGCGCCACACACCATCAACGACTGGATGAGCGTCTATGCCATGGCTGTGAACGAAGAAAATGCCGCCGGTGGTCAAGTCGTCACCGCGCCCACCAACGGGGCGGCCGGAGTGCTGCCCGCAACCTTGCGTTATTACCTCGACCACGTTCCGGGCGCCTCCGAATCCCATGTCGAAGATTTCCTGCTCACCGCCGCTGCCATAGGTGGCCTTGTTAAATTTAACGCTTCCATCTCGGGCGCAGAGGCAGGTTGTCAGGCTGAGGTTGGTAGCGCCGCCGCTATGGCGGCCGCTGGCCTGTGCGCCGTGATGGGCGGTACACCCGAGCAAATCGAGAATGCTGCCGAAATCGCACTTGAACACCACTTGGGAATGACGTGCGATCCAGTCAAAGGGCTGGTGCAGGTGCCCTGTATCGAACGCAACGGCCTCGGCGCAATCAAGGCCGTATCAGCCGCAAGCCTTGCGCTGCGTGGCGATGGCACGCATTTTGTGCCTCTCGATGCCTGTATCGAGACCATGCGACAGACCGGTGCTGACATGAGCGAGAAATACAAGGAAACAGCGCTTGGCGGATTGGCAGTCAACGTGCCCAACTGCTGACGGTAAGTGACTGGTACAGGGTCGGTGGGCGGGCGAATTTCGCGCAATGCGCGGAAGAGACAACCACCGAGCCAAAGTTGACACAATCGGGCGTCATTTTTGTTTATTTTGTGGAATTACTTTTCGTCGGCGCGGTGGTAGCGTACCGTACATGGTTCGGGATAGACCCCTGCTTGGCATCTTCCTGATGCTGGGCTTTTGCATTTTTACCCCTATGGGGGATGCTGCTGCAAAGCTGCTCGGCCAATCCATGCCGGTTGGACAATTGCTTTTTGTGCGTTTCGCAGTGCAGGCTGTATTGCTCGTGCCGCTATTGTGGTTGACCGGACGGTCGTGGTGGATGCGGCGGCGGATTTTTTGGCTAACCCTTTTTCGCACTGTCCTGCACATCCTGGGCATCGGTGCAATGTATACCGCTTTGCAATACCTTCCCCTTGCGGATGCGGTTGCCATTGCATTCGTGATGCCGTTCATCATCTTACTTCTGGGAAAATACATCCTGAACGAAGAGGTCGGCAGACGCCGGTTGATCGCCTGCACAGTCGGGTTCATCGGTACTTTAATGGTTGTACAGCCTAGTTTTGCCAAAGTGGGTTTACCCGCTCTTCTTCCGCTGTTGGTTGCAGTCATCTTTTCCTTTTTCATGCTGGTCACTCGCCAAATCGCCAAGCACACCGATCCAATCGGCCTACAAGCGGTCAGCGGTGTGATCGCGGTCTGTCTAATGGGCCCATTTCTTTTGGCAACGCAAACCAGCGGGATCGTATCGTTAACCTTGATTGCGCCCACGAGTACGGACTGGAGCATGCTGATCGCCGTTGGCCTGCTAGGCACAGTTGCGCACCTGTTGATGACCTGGTCACTTCGCTATGCGCCTTCTGTGACGCTGGCACCAATGCAATATTTGGAAATCCCTGTCGCGACGATCATCGGCCTAATTATATTTGGCGATATTCCCAATGGCATTGCCGCCTTTGGCATTTGCATCACGCTTGCGGCTGGTCTGTACATTGTGCTGCGCGAGCGCTCCATCGCGCGGCTTGCGGCCCGAGATGGAGCGCTCGCGTAATCGCTGCCAATCGTGCACGTGGAACCATTACCAGCATTGCGGGCCCGTCCATGGTCAGGGAAACGTGCCCCAAAGCAGTGTTCGAAGTGCCAATCTTAACCATGGGATCAAATTGTAAATCGTTAATTTCCCACTTTAGCCCGTCAGAGGTCCCACTAACTGCCGCGATGGGAAACAATGAAACAATGTCGCCCGCCTGCACCGGCAATTCGATCCGCGGGGGGCATAAAAAAGTGAGCTCGCTCTCACCTATCAGAACGCACGCACGCTCTGGATAGGCAGCCAGTACATGCAGTGCTGCCAGTTGATGATCAAACCGTGCACCAGTAAAACCCACGGCCAAGACAACCGGTGCTAGAATGTGCCGCAATGCTTTGTCGAAATCTGTGCTGTCCTGTTCGTCAATGTGAATCTGACGGGACATTGGAATGCGTTCAAGGTCCGGCCCTATGGAATCAAAATCACCAACCACCGCCGCCAGATCAATATCCGCTTCCAAAGCATGACGCGCCCCGCTGTCGGCGGCGACACAAACCGGCGCAAGCGCAAGCGCTTCAACAACATCTCCGTCATAAACCGTACCGCCACCCAAAAGGGTCACTGGAACGGCACTCTCAATAATACCTGTATTCATTAGCGTTTAATGCAATTTTTGGAAACAGATCACAATGTCGCCATAAAATGATACCATCTTTTGCACAGATTCGGGCCACTTTGGTCCAGCATTTCCAATTACTACACCTCAGCACAAAGCAGAGGATGAGCACGCTATGAAAAGTAATAATACGATTCTTACGGTGTCCTATGGCACGTTTTCCTGCACGTTGGAAGGATTTGACGACAGCTTTGGCACCATGAAAGTTATTGCTGAATATTTCCGTGATCTGGCTGCCCATGACCGATATTTTGGCGCAGAACCACCACAACCAGACGCCGAAGTGCTCGCCCGCATTGCAGAACGAGAGATTTCCCGACCAGTTGAGGCGCGAGAAACAGACGGGCGCATCGTACTTAGCACCGACGCGGTACACGCCAGTCTTAATGATGCATCACCCACCGCAGTGGCGTCTGCGGCCCCTCCTCCACTTACAACTTCTACAGTATCCGAGGCACCGTTGGTCAATGAGCCGCCGATCGTAAAAGATCAGCTCATAATAGCTGAACTTCCAAATGCAGAAGCCGTTACCAAGGACTTGTCGTCCGAACCCGACAGCATTGCGGAAAAATTGCAGCGCATTCGCGCAGTTGTTTCCAAAAGCCAGGACGAGGCCACCGAAGACGACCTGTTCGAGGACGAGTATTCAGAAAATCTCGCACCCGGCCTTGATACCCCGATGCTATTGACCAAGACGGTGACAGATGAGGACGCCACACAAATTGGCGAGACACAAGAAATCAACAAAGAGGCTCCTCTCGAGGACGATACAAACGACAGCGCAATCCGCGACCATTTTGACACCAAAGCAAAGGTCGAAACGGACAAAGATGCAGCGCAAACCGCCCAAAGCAACATCCAAGACGCCACCAACGATGGCACGGACACACCGCACAATACCCACGCACCGTTAACAGTCGACAATACACAGGCCGACACGCAGACCAAAGAAGGTCGAACGGATATTGCGGGTATAGATAACAATGCATTAGCGGAAAACAAACAGGAAACACACGCGTCCAAACCCCGCGCCCGTATCGTGAAAGTGAAACGCGCCGACATTGATGCAGCATTGGAAAAAGGCGCGCTGGAAGAGATAAAAGAGATCGACGAAACCTCGCAACCCAGCACGTTATCCGAAGTTGACGAAGCGGAATTGCTGGCTGAACTCGCCGAGGTAGAGGCCGAATACCGAAACGATAGCGCCCAGCTGATGCAACAAAACGTTTTGGAAGCGCCGAACAAAGAAATTGCGGCAGCTCCCCCCGTCGATGACGACTTGTCGCGACTGTTGGCCGAAGTCGACAACCAGATGGGCGAACCCGAAGGCGTGCGACGCCGTAACGCCTTTGCGCACCTTAAAGCTGCGGTTAGGGCGAAAAAAGCTGACGCTGGCAGCGGTAAGAAAAAAGAAACCGACGGAGCGTTGGACCAAGGTGACCTCGAAGCAGTCATCAACCCGCGCTACGTCGAAAAACAGCCCGACAGACCGCGCCCTGCACCGCTAAGGCTCGTTGCTGAACAACGTGTAGACAATTTGGCAAACAGATCGCCGGATGCCTCAGATTCCGATCGTACCGAGGCCACACTCAAAGAAACTGTTGAAATCCATGCAGATGTTAGTTTTGAGGATTTCGCAATCGAAATGGGTGCGCATGAATTGTTTGATTTGGTCGAAGCCGCGGCAAGCTACATTTGCTATGTGAGGGGCCAAGAAGCCTTCTTGCGTCGCAGGGTGATGAGATTGGTTTCTGAGGTGGAGAAAGAAAGCTTCAGCCACGAAGACACGCTTCGCTGCTTTGGTGAACTGATACGTAACGGCAAGATCAAACGGAACGAAGACGGCCGTTATGGTGTCTCAAACACCATCGGCTATCACCCTGAAGAACGCGCCGCGGGCTAAACAACACGCACATTGCAGCCTAGGGGCAGCCCATTTTTATGCTGCCTCTTTTGCGTTGATCACACCGCACCTTTGCAAAGGGGAACATAAAAAAATACCCTTCGATCAGAACGAAAAGCAAGTTTGTCACCTTGTTTGCACCCAAACAAAAAAATCATACTGCCGCGAATGACCAAGCTTAGACCTGAGGCGGTTTATCGGGATCCGGTTGGCCCACACCCTTGAAAACTGCTTTGAGCGGGACCGCCCATACCACGCCAAGACCGATATAAATCAGCAACTCAACCAAGATTGAAGGGCGATCAAACAATGACACAAGGCTGACTGCCGCCATGATGTAAAGCGGCACGCCAATAACAAGGATCAGCAAAGAAAAACGCTTTCGGGTTTTGTAACTAAGCGCCATCAGGCCTCCTTAATCAGCGAAAGGGTCGCGGACTAGGATCGTATCCTCCCGCTCTGGTGATGTAGAAAGTAGGGCGACTGGACAATCGATCAACTCTTCGACCCGACGCACGTATTTAATCGCATTCGCCGGCAGTTCTGCCCAGCTGCGCGCACCTTCTGTTGATTCCGACCAGCCCGGCATTTCTTCGTAGATTGGCGTGCAGCGCGCCTGTTGATCAGCAGCCGTCGGCAGGTAATCCATGCGCACGCCGTCCAGATCGTATGCGACGCAAATCTTCAGCGTCTCGAACCCATCAAGCACGTCCAGCTTGGTCAGCGATATGCCATCAACGCCACTGGTTGCGCAGGTCTGGCGCACAAGACAGGCATCGAACCAGCCACAACGCCGCTTGCGCCCCGTGGTGGTGCCAAACTCGTGCCCGCGCTCGCCCAGCCGTTGGCCATCCTCATCCATCAGCTCAGTTGGAAACGGACCTTCGCCCACACGTGTCGTGTACGCCTTGACGATGCCAAGCACAAAATCGATTGATCCGGGACCAATACCAACCCCTGTAGCGGCTTGTCCTGCGATCACGTTCGAGGATGTCACGAAAGGATAGGTGCCGAAATCAATGTCCAGCAGCGCACCTTGCGCGCCTTCAAACAGGATGCGCTTGCCGGCCTTGCGTGCCTCGGTCATCACCTTCCAGACGGGCGCGGCATATTGCAAAATCTCGTCTGCCACGTCGCGCAAGGCAGCAAGCAGCCTGTCGCGGTCCACAGGCTTAAGGCCTAAACCGCGACGCAAAGCATCGTGGTGCACAAGGGCGCGATCCACCCGCAGCTCAAGCGTTACAGGGTCCGCAAGATCAGCGACACGAACCACGCGGCGACCCACCTTGTCCTCATAAGCCGGACCAATTCCACGACCGGTGGTGCCAATCTTGGCCACCGAATTCTGCGCCTCGCGGGCGCGGTCCAGCTCGCCGTGAATGGGCAGAATTAGCGGTGTATTTTCCGCAATCATCAGCGTCTCGGGCGAGATGGTCACGCCCTGACCACGCAGCGTTTCTATTTCTGACAGCAAATGCCAGGGGTCCAGAACCACCCCATTGCCAATTACGCTCAGCTTGCCGCCACGCACAACACCAGAGGGCAACGCATGCAATTTGTACACAGCACCGTCGATAACCAAAGTGTGGCCCGCATTGTGCCCACCCTGAAAGCGCGCAATAACGTCAGCCCGCTCGCTGAGCCAATCCACGATCTTGCCTTTGCCCTCGTCGCCCCACTGTGCGCCGACAACCACCACATTGGCCATTTGATGCCCCTTTCATGAGAACCAGCGCCCATATAGCGAGACGATGGGCGGAGGCAAACCGCAATCTGCACCCATTTCTGTTCAAAATCTGTCTGTCGACAGCACACAACCGTTGCACCCAGCGCGCCATCACGGCATCACAGGGGTACAGAACAACCAAGATTTTATCCAAAGGGGTTTAGTTCATGAGCTTTCTCTCGCGCTGGCTTTTTGCCCTTGGTCTGCTGACAGCGACCTACAATCCCACACAGTTCAACTACATTCGCTGGGTCAGCAGCTATGGAGATCAGAACCTGTCAATTGCTGTTTTGCTCGGGCTTTTGCTCATCATCGGCTACATTATATACGTGCGTGCTACGCTGCGTTCGATTGGTGGTGTTGGGATGGCACTGATTCTTGCCATCGTAGGGGCAGCCTTGTGGGTTCTTTACGACGTCGGTCTGCTCACTTTAAGTAACACCAGCGTCAACATCTGGCTGGGACTATTGGCCTTATCTCTTGTGTTGGGTGTTGGCCTGAGTTGGAGCCACGTACGCCGACGCCTGTCCGGACAGGCCGACATGGACGACGTAGACGATTAAAGCGTTTTGGTAAAAATTGAACGCCCTACCACTACCTGAAATCGATATTTCAGCGCATTATCAAAGCTTTAAACGATGTCATGGGTTTCGGGCACTTCATCAAAAGCTATGCGCCACATTGGCACGGTGGGTGGGGCGTCTTTGCACGCAGAGCAAAGAGCGTTCGACCAGCAGCCCAAATTTCTACACGCAGGGCGCGCGCTATCCTCGCTGACAAAGCGATCACTATGGATCAAGTAAAACAGGTGCTCCGTCAGGCGTACGTAAGTAAGCGGCTTTCCACGCATTGCGCATGTCAACCTGTTCTTGCACCTCTGCGCTGCCATCCTCTGAAAGCAAGGTTTCAAGCGTCTCAAGCCAAGCGGTGAAATAATCGGCTCCGCCATCCAAATCCCGAGCCAGCCCATGACGTTTTAGTGTCGCTCCAAACCGGGATGCCCAGTCAGACCAAGTAAATCGACCGGCTTCGTTCAAATGCACCGTGAGCGCAAAAACCTGTGCGTGCCATGGTGCTTCAAAAACAGGATCAGGCTTCATAAGGGTTCCAGATAGCTTTGCCACATGTCGACAACCACTTCGTCTGCGGGGTGCTCAGTATGGGCCCATAGCACAGATGCCTTGAACACCACCGCGTAAAGTGGTTCTGGGGCTTCTCCCAGCGCATGGGCGTTGCTGTCGGGCAAGACGTGACTGCCATGCACCCGCAAGACGCGTCCCTTGGCACCCCTCGCATAAACAGGCAGGCGCGTGTGCCCCCCCGGAACTACCCTGTTTTCGGCAAAGGGCCGCACCGTGACCGCGTCACCTGAAACAAACAGTGGTGCCACATCGCTGGGACGATCGGCTGGGCCGCCTTTGGCAAGCACGTCTGCAACCGTGTCCGCGCGCAGTTTTCGCGCGGACAGAGCGCTGGTCCCCATCGCCAAACCGGCTGCCAGCTCGTCTTGGCTGACGGCTCCTTTGGCCACAAGCAGATCCGCCAACGCCGAAATCCACTTCTCGTAGTAAGAAAATTGCCCGTAATCCGCAGGCGACAGGCTTTCGCGGGCATGACGCGATGTGTCGATGTTCCAAAGCCCCAATGACCCGCATGCAAGGGTTATGGCCAAAGCGCGTGGGTGCCAGTCAGCATGAAATTTCACATGCTCGGCCTCTGGCACAACCGGCCCGTCACCAAACCGCCCCCCCATATCATGCAAACGCGTCATGGCACTTTCGCCAATCCACAGCCAATCATGGAATCGCGTGTAACAAGCTGCATCAAGCCGGCCTCGTCCATGCCCTCGCTGCCGATCGGTCGCTGCGGAATCACAAGATACCGAACCTCGGCCGTTGAATCCCATACACGTACAGCCACCTCAGCGGGCAAGGTCAAGCCAAACTCTGACAGTACCTTGCGCGGCTCGCGGACCGTCCGCGCGCGATAGGCGTCAGATTTGTACCAACCGGGCGGAATACCAAGCAACGGCCACGGATAGCATGAACACAGCGTACACACGACCATGTTGTGAAGCCTGTCAGTGTTCTCCACCGCAACCATGTGTTCACCCTGACGGCCGTAATAGCCCAGCTCAGACACCACAGCATCGGCGTCCTTAAGGAGGGCCGCGCGAAATCCCGGATCGACCCAAGCGCGGGCTACGACATGTGCGCCATTACGCGGGCCGATGCGGTTCTCGTAGGTGTCGATAAT
>Ga0206129_10004218_pt1 | contig 16007 bp, 10 predicted proteins | sample Helgoland_Spring_8_FD_148616 | JGI IMG/M metagenome (GOLD analysis project Ga0206129, IMG submission 148616) | Pelagic subsurface seawater microbial communities from Kabeltonne, Helgoland, North Sea - Helgoland_Spring_Bloom_20160502_2 | ecosystem: Environmental > Aquatic > Marine > Epipelagic ...
TTGGAAGAATTGGAAGAATTAGAAGAAATAGATAAAAATTTAAAATATCAAAATAATTTTGAATCTGTAATTAAAGATGAAATTAAAGAAATTAAAGAAGAGATTAAAGAAGATAAAGATGATGATGGAGTATATATAATAAATACATTAAACTTGTTTATGCAATATTACAATAATAAGAATAAAAAAAAAGATAATTTGATGAGTGGTATTAAAAACAATGAAAAAGATACAAATAAACAGATGGAAGAGTTTATGTATGCGATGAATGAGTATGAATATATAAAAAGTAAAATATTTGAAAATAAAAGGGAAAGTTTTTGTTTTAAAAATATAGATTTGGTGAGTGAATATATTGATGATGAAGATTTTGAAAAGTTTTATGCATTATCAATAGAAGATGAAAATGAAGAAGAAATTGAAAGAGTGTATTCTCCTTCACTATTGGATTGTTTAAATTATTTGTATGTAAAAGAAATAAAAAACAACTGGAAGATAATTAATATAAAATAAATAAATAAATTTGTTTAAATTATTATTGAATTTAAATAATTATTAATGACAGATTTTAAAAAAATACAAAAAGATATGGAAAATTCTAAACAAAAGATAATAACTCCAGATGATAATTTAGCTCAAATAAGAAAAAAGCTAGGTAAAAAATATATTGAAGAAGATGTATCTGATACAGATGATGATAGTTTTGATGAAGAATCTACATTTAGAGATAGACATAATAAGTTTATTGAAAAGAATGTTAAAATTTCTAAAAAGAATGTTATAAGAAATGAAAGTAAAGTTCAAAAAAGTAAAAAAAATAAACAAATTGAAAAAGAAGAATCTTTTTCTAAAGATTCTGTAATTGATGAAGATAATAGTGAATCTGAAGATGAGGATGATATTAGTATAGATAAGTATGAATTTAAGGAGGATTTTGAAAAGTTAATAAGAGATTATGTAAAAAATGATAATGAAATAAAAGAACATAGATTAAGAATAAAAGAGTTAAATTTAAAAAAGGATGCTTGTCAACTTGAGATAATGAAACATTTAGAAAGATTGGGTGAAAATCATGTAAGAATAAATGGTGGAACATTAAGAATAAATCAGTATGAAAGTAAAGGTGGATTAAAAGAAGATTTAATTAAAGATGCGATTCAAGAGAAAGTAAAAAATCCAAAAATAACTGAAGAGATATTAGAAGTAATTAATGATAAACGCGAGAATAATAAGAAATTACAAAAATCTCTCAAAAGAACATATGAGAGAAAGAAATAAATGTTTATTTTTTTAATAAATTTTTAATAAATTGTTTTATTAAAATTAAGGGAATGTATTTAAATAAGCTACAGACGAACCAATTGATGGAATTAAAGTTGAACCAACGAGAGTGATATTAGGAACTACACTAGAAGAAATAATAGGAAGTCCAATAGTTGGTACATTATAAATTCCTGGTGAATAAATAAGTTTTAATCCTTTTGATTTTCTTCTTGATTTTTTAATTTTATAATCATCTGAGGAAGAATCAGAAGATGATGAAGAATCGTCATCAGAATTTAGGTCATGTTTTTTATATTTGTGTGATCCTCCATGTTGACTAGAATCCATTGATGATTCTTCATCATAGTTATCGGTATTAACAAAATTTTTTAAAGCTTCTTTATTTACTTTTTCTTTAGGTAATGCTTTAATTTTCATTGCTACTTTATTATTATCTGAAATTTGTTCAGATACTTTAAAATGGTAATATTTACCAGATTCTTCATTTTTAACAGAGAAATAAAAGTTAGGAGTATAATTTTTAACATTTTTAGAAAATTTATTCCAAATATCTTTTCCTGCTTCCTTAGCATTTTTTTTATTTGAAGAAATATTACCTTTTTCAAAAAATGGGTTTGCTAATGTATAACTCATTATTATATAATAATGTAAATATAAAAAAAATGATTTATATTTATAATAACAAAAAAATATTAAATAAATTTATAATAAAAATTTTATAAAAAGCTATAGAATATTTAAATTGATATAAATTATGATAATAAATAAGTTGTTTATATAAAAAATTATAAATATAAAAATTTTTATATTTATTTTTAAAATTGATTGTGCGTTAAAATAAATAAAAAAAAATTGATTTATGAAATTAAAATTAATAGAGTATATATGTCTTCTAATAAAAAGAAATCTTCCAGTTCAAAGAAATCTATATATGATGGAAAGATATTTTATACTAAAACTTCAACTTTAAATCCTATAAAAACTACAGTTAATGTATTATCTGGAATTTTAAATGAGACTGTAATTTATGTTTCAGCTCCAAATCCAAATAAACCGGATGATTTTGCAGGTTTAGAGATTGTAACTTCTGATGGAATTAAAAATGTATTTATTAGAGTAGATATGGATGCAGATAAATTTGATGATTATTATTGTAAGCCAAAAAAGTATGAATTTTGTATTTGTGTACAAACTTTAAATGAAGCATTAAAAATTATTGAAAAAGATGATGTTATGACAATGTATATTGAAGAAAATGATACACAAAATTTAACTATTGAAATTAATAATGATGATAATGGAACACATACAATATTACAAATAAGTTTATTTGATCCTGAAGATGTGTATAAAGAAAAAGAAAGTACAGATTTTGATGCAGAAATTGTTATTGATGGAACTAAATTTCATAAATCAATTAAAGAGTTTTCTGGTGTTTCAGATCATATTGATTTAAAATGTACACAAAAGAATTTAATTTTTACTGGATTAGGTAAATTATTAAAAAGAAGTACAACGCGTAAAATTAATAATGGAACATTAACAATTAAGAAAGAAGATAGTAAACAAAAGATTATTCAAGGAATTTATGATATTAAAAATATATGTTTATTTCAAAAATGTGCAACTCTATGTAATGATATTAGTGTATTTATGAAAAATAATTTTGCATTAACTTTATGTTATAATATTCCAAAATATGGAAAAATTACTGTTGCATTTACTCCTATTGATGATGAAATTATTAAAAGTAATGAATATGCATTTAGTGATGATGAAGGAGATGTTGAAATGATATCAAATGATGATGCATTAATAGATGATTTAGATAGTGATTTTGAAAGTGAAATTATGGAAAAAAAATCTAAAAAAGTAAATAAAATTAGTAAAAAGGAAAAGAAATCTAGTAAAAAAGAAGATAAAAAATCTAAAAAATCTAAAAAATCTAAAGAATCTAAAGAATCTAAAGAATCTAAAGAATCTAAAGTAAAAGAAGAATCTGATTCAGATTCTGATTTTGAATATTCTGTAAATATGGAAGAATGTGATTCTGATTCTGATTCTGATTAATTTATTTTAAAATAAAAAATGTTTATTTATAAAAATTTAATTTTTAATTTTTAATTTAAAAAATTATAAAGTTTTTTTTCCTCCATCATAAGAAACACCTAATCCTTTTTCAATTAACATATCTGATATTTTTTTATTTTCGTAATAAACTATAGCTAACGGTCTTCCATATGGATCAAATTTTTTATCTGAAAATTCAATATAAACATTTTTATTTAAAATTAAATCTTCAACAAATTGTTTTCCTTCTTTAGCTTTTTTAATATGTTCTTCTCTGTTTGGAATATTTGCCTTGGGTTTAATTTCATATGTGTCAATTTCTAATATTCTAATACTTGTTTCTAAAAATGTAATATTATTATCTTCTTCTGAATTTAAATTTACTGAATTTTTGTTTTGATTAAAAGAATAAACTTTAAAAATAACAGGAACTAGAATAGTTATTGTATCTCCATCATAAACAGAAGTTACTAAATAATATCCTGATTTTCCACAAAATCGTGTAATTTTTTTATGTTTTTCAACTTGTGTTATATCTTTGTCATAAATAATTTTATCTTTGTTAGAAGCAAATAAACAGGAAAAACAAGAAAACATTTTATTAATAATTTTAGTAATTAGTTACTAAAATAACTTTATTATAAAAAATCAATTTTTAATTTAAAATTCTGGTTTAATTGGTCTAAATTTAACAGAATATCCTTCAAGTTCATCATTAATATGATTATTAAAAATACTTTGAAAATTATAATTATAATTATTTCCACAAAAATTATATTTAAACCATACTTTAACAATATAACTTTTTAAATTAGCACTTTCAACAAATTTTGTACTAAATGTTATTCCATTTGTTTTATTATGAGTTTTTTCTGTATATTTTAATAAAGAACTATTACATATATTAATTAATAAAAATTTAAATAATTTAAATGCATCTTCATTTGAAGCAAGTTTAATTGATATAATACTTCCATCTTTATTTTGTTCATCTTCCCACATTGGAGAAATATTATTTTTCATCACAAAAATATCAAAATCATTCATGGTATATCTTGTATCTCTTTTATCTAAAGAATTTAAAAATCCTGCAATATCTTTCCAAGATTCTAGTTTTGAAATTGGAAGATAATTTGCATATCTCCAATTTTTATCTCCATTAAAATGTGCATATGTTTGGTAATGATTATCAAATTTTAAATTTTCAATAGTTTTTTTTTCAGATATATTTAAAAATACATATTTATCTGATACACTTTTATTATTATTTGTATTAACTATTTTTTTATAAGTTTTTTTTGAATAACTAACTTCAAAAGGATTATTTTCTGAGTTTTTAATATTATCTTCTGAATTATCAATATTTTTATATTTTTCTTTTTCTACATTTTCTTGTAATATACTATTTAATGATTCTTGAGCTTGTTCTGCAAAATCAAATGATTTACTTATTTTAACTTCTTTATTTGATACTTTCTTTGAAATTATATTCTTTTTCTTTCCTTTGTTTTTTGTAACTGAACCCTCATTTGAGGAACAGCTTGAATTATCATCTGAATTAAGTGAAGAAAAAATATTAGCAGACATATTATTATATATTAATATATTATATTGTTAAATATTTATCAATTTTTTTGTTATGTTAAGAACAATAAAAATAGGGAAATATTTTTTATTTTCTTATGAATAAATATTTATCAATTTTTTTGTTATGTTAAGAACAATAAAAATGTTAAAAAATAAAAAATTAGTTATTAATTTAATCTAAATAAAAAGATGCAATAAAAGTTGGTATTTGAAATATTTCGTTATCACATTTGTTTAGATTATTATTAACTTCGTTAAGTCTGATAATAATGTTTGATATTTTTTTGATTGAATATTTAATAATTGTTTTATCATCATTAATAATTCTTTGTTTTAAAATATTAAAAACACTTTCAATAAATTCTGATAAAGGTATAATATCTTGTTTAATAATGTGAGTAAAATATTCAATAGATTTTTTTAGAGAGTTTTGTTGAATAAAATTTAAAATATCAATAACAGTATTTTTAAGTGGAGAACAAAGAATTTCTGATGTAATATTTTCCTGAACTATTTCTGATTGTAAATTTTTGTTTGAAATATACATTTTGATTGATTGTAAAATATTAAGCATTTTTCTTAAATCTCCATTTGATTTATCAATAATAAGATTTCTAGAATCTTGTGAAACTTTAAAATTTTCTTTTGAACAAATATTATCAACAAATTCTTGAAGACAAGTATGAGGAAAAGGTTTAAATTTAAAAACTGTACAACAAGAAATAATTCCTGGATCGATTTTATTATTAATATTACAAATAAAACAAAATCTAACATTAATATATTTTTGAACAATTTTTTTTAAAATTGATTGTGCATCCTGTGTCATTAAATCTATTTCATCAAGTATAACAAGTTTAAATGGTAAATTTTTTTCTCCTTCATAATATCCTCTTGTCATTGAAAAATCTTTAACTCTAATTCTAACAGTTTCAATACCTCTTTCTTCTGAAGCATTAATCATTAAAGTCATTGTATTAAAATTATTTTTATAATATTTTTTAGCTATAGTAGTAATTAAAGAAGTTTTTCCAGTTCCTGGGGGACCATAAAAAAGTAAATTAGGTAATTTTTTTTGTTTTAAAAATTGATCAATAGAATTAACAATAAAATCGTTATAAAGTATGTTATCTAATTTGGTAGGTCTATATTTTTCAACCCAAGGTATAATATCTTGTTTATTAACATTATTATTATTAATAATAATATTATTAATAGATTTATTATTATTTATTTTGTTAATATCAAGTTCCATTATATGATTTAATAATATGAATAAAGTTTAAGTATTTTTTTTCAATTTTTAAACATAATATTTTTGTAATATAAGACATATTGTAATAAAATTAAAATAGTTTAAAAAATAATATTTAAAAAAAATTGAGAAGAAAAAAATATAAGGATTAGTATATATATATATATATATGTCTTTTGTACATGATTACACTGATAATACAGCACCAATAGATAAAATTGAATTTACACTATATAGTGGAAATGATGTATTAAAGAATTCTGTGTTAGATAAGCCAGGACCTGGACTTATTGCAGCAGAATATAACACTGAAAAGGGTAGATTACTTGATTCGCGTATGGGTATAACATCAAATGAGCTTCATTGTGGAACTTGTGGTCTTGGAACTAAATATTGTCCTGGTCATTTTGGTCATTTAGTCTTAGCAGAGAAAATGTTTAATATACCTTTTTTTGATATTGTAATAATGATATTAAGATGTATTTGTGTAAAATGTTCTAAATTATTAATTTATAAAAATGAAAATGAATTGATGGAAATATTAAAAACGAAGAAAGGAAAATATAGATTAGCAGAAGTAAAAAAAATGATAAAATCAGTAAAGTATTGTTCAAAAGAGCATTATGGATGTGGTCATCCTGTACCGAAAATTAAAACTGAAAAGAAGAAAACTACAATTGAAATTAAAATTATTGCAGAATATAATTTAGGAGATACAGAAGAAGAGAAAGATAAAGTTGTTTCAGAAGTTTTATCAGCTCAAAAAGTGTATGATATTTTAAATAATATTTCAAAAGAGCATAGTATGATATTAGGAATTGATAAAACTAAATCTCCACCAAAAGATTTAATTCATAGTATTTTTCCAATTGCTCCTGTTCCTGTGAGACCATCAGTTAAAGCAGATTTTATGTCATCATCAACAAAAGAAGATCATATTACAATTAAGATTGCAGATATTTTAAAAGCAAATAATAGAGTTGAAAAATATAATAATATGCAAAATGAAGAAAAGTTTCATCAAAATAATATTGGATATTTACTTTATCATTTAGCAACTTATTATGATAATGAATCTTTAAAATTACCTCAAAGTGAACAAAAAGGTGGTATGACTACTGGTTCAGTATCAAAAAGATTAAAAGGAAAAGAAGGAAGATTACGTTCAAGTTTGATGGCAAAAAGAACAGATTTTAATGCAAGATCTGTAATTACTCCAGATCCGACTCTAAGTATAAATGAATTAGGATGTCCTTTAGATATTGCTATGAATTTAACTTATCCTGAAATAGTAACACCATCAAATATTGAAAGATTAACAAAATTAATGAGAAATGGAAAATATAAATATCCAGGAGCGAATTTTATAATTATTTATGATAATGAAAAGGAGATTGAATTAAAAAAGGATTTAAGATTTTTAAATTTAAGTTTTGATTTGCAATATGGAAATATTGTAGAAAGACACTTACAAGATGGAGACATTATATTATTTAATCGACAACCTACTTTACATAAATTATCTATGTTGGGTTTGAGATGTAAAATTATTAATAATCCATCATATTGCACATTTAGAATTAATCCTAATATAACTACACCGCTTAATGCGGACTTCGATAAACACTCTGTCGAAAACAGGAAACTGCCTGTATGGTTAATGAGTAGACCATGTGGGAAAAACAGTGTAAACTCATTTTTAATGTAATTTCCTAGTTGTATAATATAACTAAACAATTTATGATGTAATAAAAATTTGAAATAATTTAAAGATATACAAATTCTATGTATTATATATCATGGTTAATAGAATTTGTAAATTCTGTAAAGAAGAAAAAGATGAGTCTATTTGTCTGAAAGGGCAAAATGTTTGTTATGACTGTAATAACAAAAGAAGAAAAGAGCAACGTTTAAAAAAACTTGCAGAACAAACCAATAATCCAAAAACCTGTAATGTCTGTAATGAAAAAAAAACAGAAAAAGACTTTCCTGTAAATTGCTTACAATGTAAGAAATGTGCTAAAAAGATATTTGTTACAAATGCAAGAAAGAAAACTGAAGATATGAAAAAACAAGGTATTACAAAGAAAACATGCATTAAATGTGAAGAAGAGCGAGATATTGATAAATATCGAGATGGAGAAAATGTATGTAATGTTTGTAAGAACGAAATGGGAAAGGCTTGGATAGATAATAATCAAGAACATTTTAAAAAACTTTGTAAAAAATACAGACAAAAAGAAGGATATAATAAAAAAAGGAATGAATATAGAAGAGAAAAATATAAAAACGATGAAAATGAAAAACTATCATTACAATATAGACATCGTTTAAGAAGATATATTAATTCTTCTGATCTTTCTGAAAAGACTTTAGAAAAATACAAAAAGATTTTTGGATGTTCTAAAAGTAAATTTAGGAAATGGATTGAATTTTGTTTTCAAGATAAAATGACATGGGATAATTATTCTGATGTTTGGAATTTTGATCACATTAAACCTTGCTCGAGTTTTAAATTAGAAAATGAAGATGAGCTTAAAAAATGTTTTGATTGGAAAAACACTTGTCCTATTTACTGTAACGAAAATTACAGAAAATATAATAATAGAGACCTGATAACAGAAGAACATTTTAAAGCTAAAGTTAAAGAATTCGAAGATAAACTTAAAAAAGAAAAAGCGACTAAAAAACTTAAAAATGGACGTTCTATAAAACAAGATTTAAAAGACACTAAAGAAAATATTAAAGTTAAAAGTAAAGATAAAACTAAAACTAAAACTAAAAAAGTGTCAAAAGATATTGAAATTGAAGATATTATAAATATATCATGTGATGAAGAATCTTGTGAAAAGAAAACCAAAAAATCAAAAGGAAAAAATATCATTAAAAAAAATTAATGATAAAATATTGAATAGTTGCAAATACAAATCAAATTCTTTAAAATAAATAAAATTAGACTCATTAAAAATAAACACATCATAAATTAAACAAATACGTTATATTATACAGCGAAACACCTTGTTGCGGGAAACCCCTTAGAGCCTTGATTACTACTTTATATTGGAAACTTTATAAAGGAACACGGTTAATAGCCGTCCCCAAATGGGTTACAAACTTTGTTTGATTACTCAACAGTAATAATATTAAGGATTGGGCAATCCGCAGTGTTATCATCTAAACCCGAATTAATTAAATTAAAGTAAATTATTAATAATTTTAGTAAATGATAGGGCATGATGAGCATTCAACGACTGAACGGGTGTTGGTGAGTAATGATGGTTTAGTCAACCTGAACTTGCTTAAGATACAGTCTGACCCTCTTGGAAACATTAGGGAATCATCGGGAGATGAAATGAATGGTTTTTTACCACAAAGTATTTTAACAGTAATGGAAGTTCAATACATTGCTGATTTATCATTAAATATTATAACACCTAAAACTTCAACACCAATTATTGCTCAAAAACAAGATCAATTGTTAGGAGCATATAATATGACAGCAAATAAATATAAATATAGTTGGAGAACATTAATGAATTTACTAAGTTCAACTGAAGGTGCAGAAGATTATATTATTGAAAAGAATAAAGATTACACTGGAAGAGATATGTTTTCATATATTTTACCAGAAAAAGTAAATTTATCATTTAAAAAAGATGGAAGTCGTCCAGAAATCACAATTAAAAATGGAAAAATTATTTCTGGTCAATTAGCAAATGATTCACTTGGAGAAAATAAAGATGAAGGAATAGTTCAAATGATTTGGGATCAATATGGTCCAAAACTAACAAAAACTTTTATTGATAATTCAACTAAATTAATTAATAATTTCAATTTACATCATGGTATGTCTGTTGGTATTGGAGATTTAGTTATAAATTTAGATGATTATAATAAATTACAATTAATTTTTGATCAAAAAAGATTAGAAGTAGAACATGAAATTACTAAAACAGAAAATAATCCTGATTTATCTCAAGATTCTTTATTAGAAGAAATTGTAAGTTCTAAATTAGAAGTATTGCGTGATAGATCATCAAAACTTTTAAGAGAAGTATTACCAAAAGATAATAATTTCTTTTCTATGTTTGATTCAGGTTCAAAAGGTAAAGATATTCAATTAGCTCAAATGGCTGGTTGTGTAGGACAATTAGCTTATCATGGTGGTAGAATGCCTAAAAATTATAATGGAAGAGCTTTACCATATTTCTTTCAAAATGATGATAGAGCAACTGCTAGAGGATTTGTTCAAAATTCTTTCTTGAGTGGACTTGAATTAGATGAGTTTATATTCAATCACATGGCTGCAAGAGAAGGATTAATTGACCAAGCTGTTCGTTCTGTTACAGGAGACACAAAAATTATGATTATTGAAAATAATAAACCAAAAGTTGTTGAAATTGGACCTTTTATTGATGAATATTTAAAAAATGCAAAAGAAGAGGAAATCGAAAGAGAAGATAAAAATAATTTTGAGCTTTTAAATGTTAGAGATATTAAAATACCAACTGTTGATGAAGTTGGAAAAGTAACTTGGGGAGATGTAACTGCTTTGACAAGACATGATCCAGGAAATCAATTATTTGAAATAGTAACTGAAGGAGGAAGAAAAGTAATTGTTCCAGAATCTAAATCATTATTAATTTGGAATTCTGAAACTAATAAATTCGAACCAAAATTAACTCCAGAAGTTAAAATTGATGATTGTGTTCCAGTTACAATGAATTTATGTTCACCAGATAATATTAAAGAATATATTGATATGACAGAATATTTCTCAAAAAAAGATTATATTTATGGAACAGATTTTATTAAAGCTAAACAAGAAATGGAAAAAGCAATGGAAGGAAGAGATAAAATTCCGTCTGGATGGTGGGAAGATAACAATGGTAAAACATTTACTTTACCATACAAAAGAAAAGCAAATTTTCAAAGAGTGTTATCAGGAAGATCAGATATTTCAAATATCAAAGAAAATAAATTTTATTCTTATTCAACATGTAGAGATTCTTCAATTCCAGAAAGATTTGAATTAAATAGAGAGAATGGACAATTTATTGGATTGTTTTTAGCTGATGGAAATGTAGATATTAAAAGCGGATATGTTCAAATAACAAAATCTGATGAAAATGTTTTGAAATTTACTGAAGATTATTTTGATTCATTAGATATAAAATACAAAAGATATAAAAGAGTAACTGACAGAGGAATAATTGACTATATTAGAGGTTATTCAAGAATATTAGGAAACTTTCTAGATAAGTTTGTTGGACATGGTTCAATTAACAAACATATTCCAGAAATTGCTTGTATGTCACCTGATGAATTTGTTATTGGTTTAATTGATGGATTTATCAGTGGAGATGGATGTGTTCTTAAAGATTGCATTGAAGCTTCTTCATGTTCTGATACATTGATTAACGGAATTAATTTATTATTAAACAAACTCGCAATATTTGCAAAAAAAAGTGTTTCTGTTCATAAAGAAGATGGAAGAGATATTAAAGCTAATTATGATTCTGTGAGATTGAGTATAAGAGATCAATGGGCTAAAAGATTTAAAAAGAAAATTAAAACTTTAATTAATGGAGATAAAAACACAAAATTAGGAAATATGAAACCTTCTAAGAAGAAACATCCTAATTATGAAGAACAAGAAGATGTAGTTTTAGATAAAATTAAAAAAATAAATGAGGTTGATGTTGACAAACATCCTAAGTTGTATGATATGACAATTCCATCAACAAATAATTTTTGCTTATTTAATGGAATGGGTTGCTTCGATACTGCCGATTCTGGGTATGTTCAAAGGAAGCTAATTAAGTCGACTGAGGATTACATGGTAGGTTATGATGGAACGGTTAGAAATGCTGTTGGTAGAATTTGTCAATATATTTATGGTGATAGTGGAGCTGATGCTACAAAACAGTTTAAATATATGTTTTACATTATGGATAAAGGAGATAAAGAAGTAGAACAAATATATAAAATGACAAAAGATGAAATGAAAAAAGTGAGTAATTTCACAGAAAAAGATAATAATGATTATTATAAATTGATGTTAAATGTGAGAGATCATTTAAGAAAAACTCAAATTAAAGCATCAATGGATAGATTTGCATTAAATAAAAGATATATGTTACCAGTAAATTTAAAGAGAATTGTAATAAATAAAGCTCATGAAGAAAACAAAGGTAAAATAATGAATGATCCAAAATATATTTTTAATAAGATAAGTGAAGTATTAGAAAATAGAAATACAACTTTGTTGTGTATGACAAAGAAGGATCAAGAAAATCCTGATTCATTAAAAAATAGAGATGAATTATTAGCTAAAACTGCATTTAAATTTGCTTTATATGATATATTATCACCTAAAAAATGTATATTTAATTATAAATTTAGTAAAGAACAAATTGATGAAATATTTGAAGAAATCAAAGAGAATTTTAATAAAAACATTGTAGAAGCTGGTGATATGGTTGGTATTATTGCTGCTCAAAGTTTAGGAGAACCTATTACACAACTGATGTTGAATGCGATTCACTCTGCTGGTGTAAAAGGTAAAGGTGGTATGAATATTGGTGTAGATAGATTTAAAGAGATTTTTAGTTTATCAAGAAAAATAAAACAACCTTATATGATATTATATTTTGAAGAACAATATGTTAAAAAGAAAGATTTTGCATATAAAATTGCTTCTCATATTAAATTGACTAAAATCAGTGATGTAAGAAGTACGCTAGAAATATATTATGATCCAAATCCTTTAGAAGATGATGGATTTACAAAATTAGATAATATTAGTAATGTTTTTGGTAAAAATTCAAATAAATTATCAAATGAATATGATTTAAGTTGGTTATTAAGAATTAGACTTGACAAAGAGAAATTATTAAATAGAGAAATAACTTTAATTGATATTAAAAGCCAACTCTTAAACACTTGGACTAAATATTTAAAAGATAAAAAGAGTGTTGAAAAAGATAAAAAGGCTGTTTTAGATAAAATATCTCAAATGGCGATATTATCAAATAATGATAATGATGATGTTCCAACAATTCATATTAGATTTGATATGCAAAATATAACATCTTTAAAATTAATTGATTTCATGGATAATTTTATAGATAATTTTAAATTAAAAGGTATGAAAGGAATTACAGATATTGTTGGTAGAAAACCTGTTGAAGAAAGATTAATAAAATTCAATAAAGATAATGAATTAACTCATGAAAATGAATATGTAATTTATACAAATGGAATTAATATGGATAATATTCAAGATATTATCGGAATTGATGTAAATAAAATATATTGTAATGATATTATAACTGTATTTGAAAATTATGGTATTGATGCTGCAAGAAATGTTATTATTAACGAAATTATGTCAGTTCTAAAGAAAAATGGTTCTGGAACTAATTATCAACATGTTGAAATATTTGCAGATATGATGACTAATATGGGAACATTAACTTCAATTGATAGACATGGTTTATCAAAATTAGATACTGATCCATTAGCAAGAGCATCTTTTGAAAAGACTGTTGAACAGTTAATTCAAGCTGCAGTATTTAATGAAGTTGATCATATGAAATCTGTTTCTTCTAGAATTATGGCTGGTCTATGTATTAAAGGAGGAACTGGAGCATTTGATTTAGCTATAGATGTTGATTTATTAAAGAATTCAGAATATACTATAGATGTTGAACAAACTTATAAAAAGACATTTGATAGTATTACAGAAGATAAACCATATGAAACTTATGATGATGTTTATATTCCAGATTCTGATATTTAAATAAAAAAAATAAAAAAATAAAAAAATAAAAAAATAAAAAAAGTAAAAAAATAATTTTAATAATTTATTTAATAAAAAAAGTAAAAAATTATAATTTTTTCAAGATATCTACATGATATCTATTATATTGTTCATTTTTGTCAGTATTATTTAGTTCTGGATATTGTTTACATATATCAATATAAACCATATCTTCTTTATTTGGTGATTGATTTAAAGCTTCATCATAATGATATTTAATTTTTTGTATAATATTACCTGTATTTGAAATATATTTATTAAATTTTGTATAATTATAATCTAATATTTTATCTAATTCTTCAATTTCATTTTGTTCTAAAATTGGTCCCATAGTTACATGACTTATTTTTGAATTTTCATGTAAATAACAATCAATAATTGGTAATCTTAATAAATATCTTTCTGGATAACATCCTCTAGAAATAATATTAATATTTTTTCCAGTTCCTAAAAGTTCTCCATAATATCCATCATAATCTTCATTAGGTTCATTCCATAATCCATTTAATCTATTTTTATAAATATAATAACATAATTCAAATCCATTAAAACATAAAGGACCAAATTTATCTTTAATAGATAATTTTTCTCCTGTATATGGATCCCACATATAATAATATTTAAAACATTCATTATCTGGTATAATTTCACCATTAAATACATCTCTTCCTTGAATTCTTTTCATTCTAAAAGTTTCTCTTGTTTTAAAGTCATATATTTTCAAGTTATTATATGATTTTTCAGTTTTCTTATTGTTCTTAAGAAGTGATAAATCTATAGGTTTAAATGTATACATTTTTATTCTATAGTAATATATTATTTTATTCATAATTCAATTTTATTATTTATTACTAATAATAATATTAATATAAATAATAGTAATGTTATATATCAAAAAAAGTTGAATGTAAAAAAATTGAATTTGATATTACATATTCTCAAAATAAAAGAAGTAAAAAAAAAGCAAGTTATTAGTTAAGAATAAGATGCCAGGAAAAACAAAATCTGAGAAGTCTAGCTCTAAGAGCTATGAAAAGAAATTTGGAAAAATTAAATTAACATGCAAACAAGCAGATTTAACAAGAAAAGCAAAACAAAAAATATATGTTAGATTTGAAAAAGATAAGAAAAATTTTCCTTTAAAAACTGTTACAAAATATCATCAATGTTTATATCCACCTTTTGCACCAAAAAAGATAAATATTAATGGAAAAGAAACTATTTTCTCTGATAATGATAGAACTTATCTAAGACAACAAATTATTAATGATGATGCATCAATTGATACAAGAGAAACAGCAAAATGTTATGATAATTTTATTAATGAAAATAAAGAAAAATTAATTGGAGATTTCGCTGAAGATTATGAATTAGCTAATTCAATTACAACTTCTAAACCAAAAAAAGACCCCACTAAACCAGATAAAGATATGACACCAAAAGATTATTTTAGATTTGATTTAATGACTGATGAAGAATTTTATTACAAAGGAGAAAAATTAGAAGGAGAAAATCATAATACTGTTAAAAGTGCAAGAATTAATTATTATAGTAATATTAAAAAAGAAGATGATGAAAATGAAACTAAACTCAAGAGAATTTTAGTAACTTTAACTCTAAGAAATGAAGATGATAGTGATGATACTCAAATTGAAGTAAAATTAATTAATATTGAACCTAGAAAAAAAATTAGAACTTCTTATTTTTACAGAGAAGTTGATATTAATTCTGTTGAAAAAGATGAAGATGGAAATATTATTACTCCTGACAAATGTGTAATTGAAAATGAAAATGGAGAAACTATTATTGATGATTCTAGAGTAGCTGAAATTTATGGAATACCAGCAGATGAAGCAATTGAAATTGAAAGTGCTAGTAATTTTGATAATATTTTAGCAAAAAATAAAGATACTCTATTATTTATTAGATACATTTATGCTTTAGAAAGAACTGATACTGGAAAAGGAAAAGAAGGTGATAAACTTC
>Ga0206129_10004224_pt1 | contig 15991 bp, 6 predicted proteins | sample Helgoland_Spring_8_FD_148616 | JGI IMG/M metagenome (GOLD analysis project Ga0206129, IMG submission 148616) | Pelagic subsurface seawater microbial communities from Kabeltonne, Helgoland, North Sea - Helgoland_Spring_Bloom_20160502_2 | ecosystem: Environmental > Aquatic > Marine > Epipelagic ...
TATCAGTAAATAAACAAAGCCCTGCATAAATGCAAGGCTTTATTGTTTTTGCTTTCTAATAGCTTTTATTTTTTACCAAACTTATTTAGCCCAGCTTACTCAAAGTGGAGAGAGCTATTTGTTTTTAAAGATTCGAAGCTTTAGTTGTAATGTATTGAGAAACTGTAAGACAACCAGAGGTTGTCTTGATAATTCATTTAAATTTATTTTAATAGTTTAATTTAGTATAATCACAACGTAAACACGAAATAAATCTTTTTTCAAGAATGTTATAATTAAACTTATTAAATGGAAATATTCCCGTCAAACCATAAAACTCATTATACTTATTTAAAGCTATTATTACTAAATCGCCCCTTTTCAAATTTCCGAAAGTTACTTTGGATCTCTTGTCTAATAATCTGTTTGAAAATGTATCTAACTTAATTTTTTTAACAGATAAATATTCAATACAAAAGTTACAATCTTCCTTTTGACTTTGCAAATAATCATTTTTAGAGAAAGTTATTGTAATTCCCTTCTTATTTGTGTCTCTAACAGTTATAGAACTATCACTAATTCCACTTATTGTAATCTTAGAATTCCATGACTGTAAAATCAGTACTTCTAGTTGATTTGGTAATGTTTTTTGAATTTCTGCCAACACGAAATTTCTCTGCGTTTTCTTATTTATGTTTTCTCTAAGTAAAAAGTGATTTCCACAACTTACTAAACAAAATAAGATAAACAAACAAAAACAAATTAATCCATAATTTTTCATTTTAACAATTTTATGATTGGAGTTTCCCTTGCTTTAAAAGGCTTGATGAAGTGTTTTCTATTTCCAATATTTGACTTTGTTAGACCGAATTTCTCATAAGCATCTCCAATTGCTGAATTTGGCCCCATTGGCAACTCTTGGTAATGTTGATTTCTGCTAGATGAAATTGATATAATTTTTCTTATGTCTCCAGAATTTATAGCTTTATTTAATCTCTTTATTCTGCCTGTATTAAAGTTTCCAGACTCTTTCGAACCAAAAACGAATCCATTTCCTTCATCAACTTGATCAAGTCCAAGGGAAATAAAATCTCCTCCATCTGTCTGTAAAAAACCTATTTCACCATATAGAGATTGAACTGCGTGTTCTGTTTCCTCAAAAATAACAGAGCCAATTGAAAGATTTGGAGATTGTTTTTCAGAACCAAAATTTATTAAAATACTTTCACCGTCATAATCTAAACTTCCACCTTTACCATCAATTTGATTATAAGTGAAAATGTCTTGTGATTCATCTAATTCTCGATATTTACTAGCAAAGTCTGAATTATAACTTTTATGATCTTTATTGATATAGTTTTTAACAACATCCTCTGTCGCTGAATTTGAAAATCTTACCGTATCCCCCAGCGCATCACTAAACCAGATAGGATTATTGGCAAAGGTTGCATAATTACTTATTGAAGGATTTGGTTTTGGGTCTTGGTTCCAACGTCTCCCTATTCTTGTATCGTACTCCCAAAATGTAGCTGTGGTGTGGTTTCCTTGTCCAGATATTTCGTCTACCTTTTCCTGTCCGTTAAAGCCATACCGGTAATTCTCGCTAGAAAAAATCCTGCCAGGCATTTGCATACCAAAGGGGTAATAGTCTTGGTAGCTTTTCAGTAAAGAATAGTCGCTTAGGGTAACCATTACATTGCCTAAATGATCGGTAAGCTCATAACTCTGCTTACTATTTATACGGCTGTAAGTGGTGTCGTTAAATGTTGGGTCTTGGTTTTGGGAAGCTAAAAATGGAGGTAATGGAATTCCGTAAGGCCCAAGAGCATCATTCGGATGATAATAATGCCTACGTTTGTGTACCAGAGTATCGATACTTCTGCTACCGATACGTTGGCTGCCGTATACATCTTGAGAAATCAAATTTATAGAAATATCAAAAGAATTTGTTGTTGTTTCTATTATGTTTTGGTTGTAAGTGGCCATTATGTTTCCGCTAGCGTCTCTAATATAAAATAGGTATTCCCAATCTTTTGGATTTGTCATCAAGTTACCATTATTATCTCTAGGTTTCACTATTTTAGTCTGTCTATTTCCTAGAGCATCGTAAATAAATGCTAAGTCATTATGGGTGCTCCCCGTTTCTCTTTTAATTTCTTTCACCTTATTTTGCGCGGTCCATTCTACCGTTTCTATTTGTGCTTCGCTGTCGCTAATTAAATTACCTAATACATCGTAGTTGTAGTTTGAGCTGCCAATTATATCCACAGATATGTTGGTATTAGATGCATCAACAACCGCTTTTAGTTGGTTTTTACCAGGTAAGTAATGGTAGGCTAAATCATCAAATTGCATCATACTATTAGCCGAGAGGGAACTTCTGTTTAAGTTTTGTAAATTTCCACTAGCATCGTAACTGTAGTTAGAAGTCGCTATAGCTGTACTAGAACTTTGAGCTTCCATTTCTTTAATTCTGTTTAACTGATCGTATCGGTAGGTTTGCTTAACCAATGCATTTTGATCTGCTGTAGGCAACTTGGAGTATTTGCTGGCTATATTGCCGTTGTACAAAGAGCGGTTGCTCGGTATAGTTTCGTTACTCAAAAAACTATTGCCACCAATAGCGGTGTAGTCTCCACTAAAATAATCTAGTTCTAAGGCAAAGGCATCTGGCTCAAAAAATGAATGTATTCCACTGGCTCCATCATCGTCTTGCGTTCCTGTTCCGTTAATGGCTTTTAACCATCCCTGTATGGTGTAAGCATAGTCTTGCCCTTGCGCCTCATTTCCAAGTTCTACTCGAGCTAAAGGACCGTGCTCGTAATAAAAGTATTTTGCTTGTCGCTCCCAGTTCCAATGGTCGGAGCTGGTTTCTACCTCTTGTAGCCTATTGTTGGCATCGTAGTAATAACGGTGGTAAAATTGATCTGCTTTTCCAGTTTGGTACGCTACTTCTTTTACATTGCCACTAATTAAATCGTAAGTGTAGTCTATGCGTTTGTGTAGTTTTTTATTGTTAAAATAGGTGAAACTTTGAATTAAGGTTTTAACATTTCCATGAACATCGTAGCTGTAATGTGAAACATTTAAAGCATTTGAATAATTTGAATTATAATAATAATCATCATCAACATCAATACCTGCTTGTTTTTCGTAGTACAAAATGGATGCTACTCTACCTCTCAAATTTTCTTGCCCAAGGGAGCCAAACAAATCGTTTATTGAAAAGTGCAAAGGTTTGTCGTAAATGGTTTTACTTAAACTACGCCATTGGTCGTTCGCTTCATATTCGCCAGAATGTGTTAACCTTCTTTGGGCATCGTATATATAGTTAGTATAGGTATCTTCAGCGGCTTGTTTTTCGTTGGTCGATTTAAGTAAGTCGCCCAAGTTGTTGTACACAAATTTAACCCTGCCACCGTCGGGTGTTTCTTGTTCTGTTAACTGATTATAGCTGTTGTATTTGTATGTACTCTCTAAAATTCGTTTGGGCGTCCACCAGCTTTCTGGATCTGTATCTTGGTTTATTAAATCTTGTGCATCTTCTAAATTAGAAATAGTTGTGTCTAGAGTATAGTTGTAACAGTAGTCGTATGGATCATCTAAATCCGTATCGTAAGTATCTGTGTCTGCAAATTGCTCACTGGTAAGAGTTTTTACTCCATTAGGCGGTACCGTTTTTACCAAAAGCCCCGATTGGTCGTAGTAGTAAAGGGTGTATTGGTAATCTGAAACTCGCATTTCCATTTCCAACTGCTCAACAATTAATTTAAGTGAAGCAGCGTAGGCGTGTAAAAACTCCTGTTCTATTAGGTTTAGGTAAGTGATGTAATTTTCGGTTTGGTAGGTTTCAGAAAGCATATCCATTGCTGTGTTGTAGTCTTCACATGGATTCGGACTCGTGTCAATATCCATAGGTATTTCAGGATAATAAAAATTTTGAGGCAAACATGGGTATTTGCCATAAGGGATTTCATATAGATGGTCATGTAAAGAAAGTAAACTGTTTAACGGAACGTTGGAAGAAAGTTGATTGAATAAATAAGATAAGTATCCTTGATAGTATATATCTGCATCCGCAATTGAATTTACATGGTAAAGCAAATCCTCCATATCAGCAAAATCTTCGATATTTAAAAATTGATTTTGAGCAAAGGCCATAGTTTCTGAAGTAGTTAATCCAAATGTTTGGGGAATTGTTGTTAGAATAAAATCCCACAACTGTTTGTATTTTGGCATAACAGCATTCAAATCAGACAAACAAAATTCATAAATGGAGAGTTCTTCATTTAAACTAAAATTGTTCTCAAATAAAGCTCTAATCGATAAATAATCTTGGTAAGCTTGTGCACAATCCTGAACCACAGGCGAAAAAGTTCTTAAACAAGAGACTGAAGAATTTAATTCATAGTCCTCAAAGCAATTTAAAAACAAAGAAGGGTTCCATCCTGTTAGTCCAACAGGATTAAATTTAACCAATAAGGCATCAGAAATGAGTAATTCTTCATCAGGATTGTCGCTGTAATCGTATTTTATTTTCACGCTTAAGTTAAGTGGTTCCAAACTTGGTAAACTATAAGATACTTGGTTATTATCTGGTATGGTTGTAAGAGTGCTGTGTACTTTAGATAAGCTAAAATCGATTGAACCGGTATTTATTATCATTGCGATAACTTCTGTACCGTATTGAATAGAATATTTATTCATATTTTCTGATTGAAAATTCATTTCAATACTTAAATTCTCAAAATTAGTCGTACTCGGATCAGATTGACCACTTAAAACACTGTATAAACTAGTTCCGTAGCCATCTATTAAGTCAATGGGAAAGGATTGTCCAGTTTCGGTAAGGTTTTTTAGCAAAGCGTATACAAAAGCACTAGCTTCTTCATTAACAGGGCACAAACCAGTTAGAGCCATGTAAATATTGTTTGCTGAACTTTGCAGTGCTTCTGTATTTATAGTGCCGTCATTACTTGTTGGTATTTGAGTGTTTAGTGAGTTAATACTGGAATAATCGCAAGATAAATCGATTCCTAAATTGAGGGCTTCCGCTATGTATTCGTCTCTTACAGTAAGGTAGGTTGCTTTTAAACTGTTCCAATACCTTTCGGTTAGGTTTTGGTATATGGATTCAGGAAGACCAGAAGCCCAGTTAGCATCTCTTTCGTAAATACATGTTGCTATATCGTTACCGTGCCAATTTAAACAAAAGCTATTGCCTTGTGCAAATTCGTGCAAAGAACTGCCTTGCAGTATATCGCTCGAATTGCCACTTTGCAAAAACGACTTAAAGCCGCTTGTAGTTCCCGTTTCTACAAACATTGGATCTATATCTACCAGTATTTCTTCGGGTGTAGTACTGGTCAAAAGAGTCGCTAAATCATACGTAAAATATTCGTTAATTGTATACGAAACCGAGCCTAAATAGCCTGGTAAGTTGGTGTTAAATTCTAGATTTTTAGTGCCCTGAATGCTAAACTCGCTTAATTGATCTGTTTTTAAAATGGCCAGACTATCCTTAAAAGCATTGGAGCTATACCTAACACTGTTAATAGTTGCGTAAGGGTTTTCGAGCATACAGTTCTCATAGATACAGAAATTTGGATGGTCTGTAATAAAATATACTGCCCAGTCCTCTTGCCAATGCTCAAAGAGCTGTTCAGTAGTGAGAATTAGATTTTCCGAATAGTCAACTAAATTTAACGAAGCTAAATTAGACAGTACACTAGAATTGTTGGGATTGAAAACCGAAAGAGCCCAGTTGTCTTGTCCACTGTTGGTCGCACCAAATTCCGCACCTGGTTGTACCTGGTCTAAAAACTGTACTTTGTATCCTTCGCAATTATCAATTACAGTACAGTATTCCACAAGCTCGTATTGAGCTTGTAAGGATAGATCTGGGTTGTCTGCCAAAGTGAGGTTTAAATTACTTTCACAATCCGGAAAACAACCCATAGAATTGTATTCAACACTAAAATCGTCAAAGTCGAAAAAGGGACTATCGTCAGTATCTGAACCGTTAAAACTGGTAACTTCTTGAAGAAAGCTATTTAAATAAACTTCTGATAAATTATGTACGATCATTTTCTTTTCTACCGTATATAACCCATTGGCTAAATTAGTCAATACATAAGGTTCAGTAGGGTTGTGAACATCTACCGAGTCTATAAACTCGTCTAAAACAATCTCGCCACAATCGTTATACACCTTGAGTGAAGCATCAAATATTATGGAGTATGGATCGCTAAAATCAGAGGGTTGGAGTGGCGTCTCCGTCGTGAAATAATTTGTAAAATTACTAACTTGAATAGGGCCTTCAGGGTTAATTCGATAACTGAGTCGACGTGTTTGGTTGTCTTCATCTACATAAAAACTACCGTTGTAATGAAACTCATGACTCAAACCTAACAAATATTGGTTGTTATCCAAGCCATCATCTGGATCTAGAGCATCGTCTTTATTGAGCAGATCTATATTGTCTATTTCACCTTTAAAACCATCTAGAGACAACAAATTTGAGGGTTCAAATCCTGAAAGAGCAGTCGCCACAACTCGACCTTTGTAGTCTTTTATTTGATAACTTTTTTGTCCATTAGGATCAAGCGTCATCTCCTTTGTGAAAAATGCAGCGTTGGCAGCCTCAGAGCCGAATATTCTATTGAGTTCTTCTTGAAACACCGGCAAGTAAATAATTTGAGTGCTTCTTTCTTCGCCTGGCTGAAATTGCTCTGTTAAGCCACCGCTTATCGCCACTCGTCCTGTCTGGTCTTGCGTATACACGTTATGTATGTATGGGTATGGATCTGCTTGTGGCACATAGTTTCTGTTGTGGCCTGTAAAGTTCGTATTTGCAGAATGGTATTGTAAAACGTACGAGTTTTCATCTAAGGGCTGCCCTACAGCCTCATAACTATTGGTTTGGCAAGGGTCAATTTTTAGGTCAAAATCTTTCCAAGTATAGGGTTCTGTAGGACTTTTTAAAGCCATATCTGGTAGGTAATTCAAATTTTTGCTGAGTGTGGGTACCGTTGGAATACGCAAACCAACTCTTCCGTGGTAATCGTATAAGTTACCACCAACCAAAGTGTTTAAAGTACTGTTGTCTCGCGTTAGCTTTTGGCGTTCTTTATAGCTGCCATCAAAATAAACCATCTCCTCTGCACGCATTCCATTTTCGGCAAAAGTAACACTGTACTGCCAATTTAAATTTTCCTGATGGCTTTGCGACTCGTCTATTTCATAATAGGTAAAAGCAGACCATTTTCCCTCAGCGCGTTGGTCAATATCATCTCCAGTAAGTCCTATAGGTCGAACTCTGCAAAAAAGAACTCCCTGTGGATAAATTAGAGGAATGCTGTATTCAAGCCCCCTTACATCTACCCTAGTTGCTCCGTTTATAAAAGGATCTTCGGGTATTCCATTAATGCCCTGAATCATTTGATTGTATGTATAATTAGTTACACCGTCGGGTCCGTCTAGTTTATAAGAGTCGTAAAAAACCCATTCCAATTCGTAGTACTCTGCACCATGGAATCTACTCCAATGCGTTATCAGTTCATTCAACTCTGTATCGTATGTAGTACTTATAACAGGAATCATAAAGGGATTTACTGGATTCATTCGATAAATACGCTCAATGTCTAACTCTAAGGATACATACAAAGCAGGTATATCTGGACTGCTTGAATTTAAAAGAACCCCGTCTTTATAAACCTCTATATTACTTAATCTTAAACCATAGGTTTCATCTACTTTATAGGTGCTTAAATCAATCATATTACTTTGGTTAATATTCAACTCCAATTCTACCAAACCCAAGTCTTCTTCTTCTTCAATTGTACCATTTAGAAGCATTGTATAACTTGTTATCATTCCTTTTAATGTATAGGTGGTATTCGTAATTGGATTATTGCTTTCGTGACCAAATTTGATATATACTGCATGATGCTTGTCTATAAAAGAATGAGAGGATGACAACGTAACATCATTAATAAACAAACTTTGATTAATTATATCAGAACTACCGCTCAATCTATTTGAAGTCTTTTTAATTCCAGCAAAAAGAGAAATACTCGTCATTAGCAACAATAAAAGTCTAAAAAGACCTACAATATTTAGCTTAGTTTGTGTATTGATTGTAAAATTCATATGATTTATTTAATAGTATTGGCGTTCCATTAGTGTCGAACATAACAAAATCTGTTACGTGTCTTTTTATTGGGTAATTCGATTTGTGGAGAGGCCTAAATAGAATTTCTAACCTTGGTGAAGATTTAATTTTTTCGTCATTTGCTAGTGTATGATTAAATACTTTTTGATAATATATGACGGATTTGAGCAACCTTTGTTCTGAAAAATGGAGTGTTACTTTATTAAATTCAAATTGTTTTTGATTAAAAGTAAGTTCAAGTATTGCAGCTGTTTCATTTAAAAATTCTACCTGACTGCATTGAGCTAAAAGGCTGTCAAAAGAAAACCAATGGCTACTTTTATATGAGGTGTCTAGTTTATGTAAATAAACAGATTTATCATTGTGATCAATAATGATTTGACTGTCTTTTTCATTTAAACTAACAACTCCATCTACTGCATTGTAATTGTAAAAAGGCTCTTTAATAACGATTTTTGTACTTGTTTCGTTTACCGTGTTTGATTGATGCTGGTAATAAAGATTGTGTACCAATTGGTAACTGTACGTTTTCTTTTTTTCAAAATTACGGAGTAGATTTAGCGCTTCCTCTATCGTTTGTTGTGCATGTACAAAAGGAAAAGAAAACAGCAGAGCTGTAAAAAAGAGCGTCCTTTTTTTCATTCGTCTGTCAATTTTAACTGTTGTCTAAATTCTTTGAGCGTTTTTACGCCACGCTCTGTTTCTTTTCGAACTCGTATAAGTGCTCCCTGATTGTCGTAATCGTAAAAAGTGGCGTAATTATTTTCATCTAACTCTGCAGTTAAATTACCTGTAGTTGGGTTGTACACATAAGTTTTCATGGAGGCGTCCAGTGGTTGTATACGTATGTCATCAAAGTAAACATCCGCATTTAAATTATGATTTACTAAGGAAAAATGAATTTGTGAATCATTTGACCCTGACTTGAAAACACCTTCAATCTTCTGCCAACCATCTATCCTGTCTCCAGAAGGATAAAATTGAGATGAATTAACTAATATGTAATGTGCTTCATATAGGTGAGGGGAAGGGCCGATCAAAGGCAAAATCCAACCTAAAAAGGAGGTTGGTTTTACATAAGTCCAACCAGATATTAGATAATCGGTTTGCTTTTTTATTTTAAATTCTTCCAAACAAAATTCTGTACAGGTAAGAATGTTTAAACTACGGATTGCACTACTAATAGGTATATAGGTAGAACTATTGAGTATAACTTTAACAGTTTGAGTTCCAGAATGAGGAAACGCATAACTAAACTCACCTTGAGCTTCATTTTCGATGATTAATTGACCATTCACATACCAATCAAAAGTAGCGTTACTGATGTCGAATGTGCTTTTAACTCCAAAACGCACTTCATCCTTAGGACAACCAATTTCTGAGATTACTATGATACCGAGGTTATCTGTAGCCCAAACAGTTTGACAAAACAAGCACATTAATATTATTTTTTTCATTATTATTTGGTTTTAAAATTGTAAAGGATAAATCCTCCTGGTCCTACTTTAGCGCTGTTTTTACCGGAATGGGAACGTTTACCATAATACGGTTCTTCCAATGGTATTACAAATTCAGAGGTATGATAAGATGCGTCAGCCTCTTCACAAGATACAGGTTCTTCAAAATTCATATGCCAATGATCGTTGTACTTGGCGTTTTGAACCAAAGCAGTTGCTTTTGTACTGTTGTATCCAAATTTAGCAGAAGAATAATTACCTGCGTAGTCTTGATTTTCTGTTTGCTCCCCTAGGTTATTGTAAGCTGTTATTCTATTTTGTAATGGAAAATGTGAATAATTAGATGTAAGTTCCACAGATAATCCAGTAAAATTCAGAGGTGTCCCGATTCTGTAGTGTCCAGAGTTATCAATGTGATTTTCATATTGGTACCTAGGCGAAATGCGCTTTCTATTTTCATAAAGCCTCCAATTCCCTCTAGATCCCAAAACATATGGATTTAACAGGTAAGTTTGGTTGGCATCACAATGGCAATTTACATCCCAGGTATCTTTGTACAGCGTCAAACTATGGTCAAGTGTTCTTGAAATATATTTCCAATACTCATCACTAAGGCGAAATGGCAAAAAATATTGGATGGGATTATTATTAAGAGCAACAATATCAAATACAGATTCGTGCAACTTATTTCTTTTACCAGATCTCATAACAAAAGCAGATTCAAAGTCATTAATTGTTTCGCCAGCTCTGTTAATTAAGTACAAGTTATCGTCTAAAAGTTCGTATTCATTTTGGTCTCTTACCCATGCAATTTCAGAGCCCATTATAGGATCAGAATGGGTTAAAAGAAGTTCATCTCCGGGCTCAAAATTTCCAGATGAATTTGTAATAGCTCCATTAGTAGCTACATCATCAGGAGTTAACTGAGCTCTAACATTATGAGATGCTTGGCCCATACCGTTGTAAAGCCAATAAGCTGGTAAAGACAAAGAGTACAAATCATCGTTAAAATCGTTTTGACTACTGGTTAAGATCACCTCCCCTGTATTGGCATCCCACATTTCATTAGTCGTATTAATTTGTGCGCCCATGTCGTATGTACGAACCTCCTTTAAAATACCGCTTCTTTTAATAAGTTTTGTAACCACAGAGGACTTAAATTTAATGGTTTGCTTGCTGTATTTTGGCAATGGAACAAATATAGGAACAGGAAGAAAAAATACAGGTATTAAATCTGTATTACCGGCAATACCCATATTTTTAATTTTATTGTACGATTCTCTAAAAGTTGAAACAACATCGTAAGACAAGCCCATCAGTTTTTCCGAAGACTCCTGTTTGTTATTCCCTACTAACACCCTATTTTTAAGTTTATTAACACCGTCTTGACTATAAAAACCTTGAGTTAAATAGTGGTGTTCTGTAGATTTTAATAAGATGTTGTTGTCGTTAAAAGACTTGATACTTTTAAGTTTACCATGCATATCATTTACCTCTACTGCGTACCCCTGAGAGGCATAAGTGAATTGTTTGAAATTAATTTTTAAAATTCTCCCCAATAAATTTGAAGTATAATTACCACTGTTGTTAATTTTTGTGTTGCTCAAAAAAACAGGAAACTCTTTTGCCGTGTAAAAAGCGTATTCCTTATGACCAACTTTATTTACTTGCAAAGCATCATCGCTGTAAGCTGTTTTAATAGTTACTTTTCTATAACAAACTCTTGGATTTGGGTAAAAAGATTCACCCAAAGGTTTTTCAATCATATGATCTTCATCAGGAACCAAATATTTGTTATTAGAATATACAATGGGTTGCCTAAGTGCGTTTTCTTCTCCTCCAATAGTAGGTTCGTAACAAGCAACTCCAGACGATGAGCCATCTTCCATTTGGTAAGTATAATTTGTTTTGTAAATTTTATTATCATTATCAGAAAGCCAATTGTCGTTTACAGAAAGACTGGCAACTCTGGCTCCCCCCCCTTTCTTTTGACCGTTTGGACTTTCCAGCCGAATCCATGATTTATTGGGAATAAAATGCTTAGAAGACTGCTTGCCTTTTAAAGTTTTAAACGGCCCTTTTGCAAAATTAATAACTTGAGTTATTAAATTATTGGTGATAAACTGTTCTAATAATTGAAGGAAATTACTCTCGCTAACTGAAGGTAAATTTAGATTTTGACTTGATGAAATGGCAAAATTAGAGGCCTGAATTCTGATAAAATTCCAAGCTGCAACAGAAATTGGATGATACTGCTTTCCTTTGTATTTATGGTTATCAACCTTAACGTAACCACATTTTACCCCGTTAAGGTTTTTGTATCCTGCATCAATAATATTGGCATAACCTGGTATAAATTGTTCGTCGTCGTTTTCACTAAGCTGTACAAGAAATTTAAAATAAAGTTTATTTTTGTTTGGCAATAAGGAGTTTAAGCCACTAAAATAGTTGTCTATAAAATCTTCGTTGTTTGAATATTCTTTATGCTGATCGATGAGTTTAAACCATAAATATTTGTACCTGTTGTTACCTGAATAAAGTCTATCAGTTACGTCGTTCATGTTATTCACAGAGTTTTTATTTTTAGAAGAACCAAATACCTTAAACATTTGCATCGCTTTTTCGTTTTCTACATAAGCATAGTCGTCAGCTTCAAGCTCAATATCTATTTGCCCTCCCGAGGGGAGTTTTATTTTGGACAAGGTCCAAGATTTTGCATATTGGTCTGCTAAAAAATTACCTTCTTCATCTATTTCTTGCGATACATAGGGAAATTCTATAGATCTTAACCCAGAATTTGGATCTACAATGCGTGGCGAATACCCTCCCCAACGGTCATACGATTTTGAATCGTAAGGATGATTGCTCTCATTTACATCAAATTCATTGAGCTCGCCATACTCAAACTTGTAAGAATTTAATCGACCTTTGGATGAAGAGCCATAGGTAATGTACATTTCCTTTAATGTAAGTTTACCCTTTTCAGAATCGGGAACTTGATCGTCTCCATAATGTATGTTATTATTTACGCCAGGACACAATTCGTAGGTGTACTTAAAATGAACCGTCTTTATCAATTCATTCTTTATAGAATACAATCTAATTTTATCGAGAACTTTTAAACTTCTTGGAGATGAAACAGATGGAGAATGAGCTTCAATCCCATCTTTTCGGTCTGAAAGTGAAAAGGTTGCATAATGGGTTTTAGTTTTAATTTCCTTAAGGTAGTAAAGGTCTTTGCTTCCTCTGGATATATTCCCTTTGTCATCCTCATCATCTATAAGTAAGCCCTCATTTCTATTTACTTGATGCGTTTCATACGGAACTCTCCATTTGTAATTATTAACAGCCTTCTCGTAAACAAAAGATGTATAGGAACCTAAATCATCTAAACTTGGTCCATCTCCAGTAACGTCAACATAATCATCTGAAAGGACTTGTGTTAATAGATGAGAATGAGAATATCCAGGAGTTAGGATAGCAGAATAATAGTTGTCTCTACCCGCAATAATATTCGACTGATTTGTGTTGGTGTAAAGTGCATCCATTCTGTTTTCTAAATCCAATTCTGAACCAAAAGAATAAATTCCATCTTCAGTTGCACCAGAAGATCCTTGCACATCTCCTAAAGCAAAAGTAATATCCTCTTGAAGCGTATTGTAAACTGCCTGTCCATAAACATACCGTTCTCCTGTAGGTTTTGTAATGGTTACCTCAGCAATATGATCTTTATAAGTAGGGTATTCAACTTGTTTATTCAAGGATAAAGCCTCACCTACGGTTAAATAAGTCATGCTTGTATTTCGCTTCTGCCTTTCAGTATTAGAAGAAATTTGACTTGAAAAATTTTCGCCAACAAAATTTGGTTTTAATTTTCCTGAACTCAACTGAACAGCAACTGGTTTATCGGCTCCAACAGAATTATAATGAACCTCATTAATAGGCGTTTTTTCGCCCATGGATTCAAAATATACTGGCTCTTGGCAATCTTCATTCTTTCTGTAAAATTCTAAAGCATCATTCTCGTCCTCCCATAGAGAAACATGAGATTGAGAATCATTATCCAAAACATTTCCGCCAATGTGCGTCCCCAAACCTAGTCCTACTTCCAATCCAAAACTTTTACCCTTACCCTCACTTTCAATTTTTAGATTGTGAACATAACTCATGTCGTTTCGCTTAGCTCTAAACATACCGGCAAGACCTTGTCCAGTAGCTGAAAAAATATCGTAGGTATGATTGGTTAAAGGTAAATTAGGTAAAGAAGGCGTGTAGGCAATTTCAATTTCGTTATTAAAATCTAAAAGTGAGTGTTCGTTTGCTCCTTGCTCATACATATATCCATAAGCATTGGAAATAAAAGTATTCCCTACAATTTTATTGGAGGACAAATAGCCACAAAAATCTGCAGATCCATAAAGCCCCAATAAACTTCCCCCAATTTTTCCAATGTAAGTATTGTTTATATTTAATCTTGGAAACTCCCTAACAGGGAAGTGAGATGTGGTTGTAAAATCAAATACAGATCCAGAACCAGAAGTTTTGTAAAGGGTTCTATACGTTTGGTTAGTCAATTGTTGAGCTGTCATATTTAAACCAAAATTCATGGATTTTAATCCCTCCGAAGAACTCATTGGAAAAGATAAAAATGAACCGAACCTAAATGAGGTGTTTTTAGATTGTAGTTGTTTAGAAAAAGATACATTAGGACTAATCTCAAGACCATTTGAGCCTCCATTAAAAGAGATGCCCAGTCTAGCAGATCCAGACTCTAATTGAGATGCAGAGGAGTTTAAACCTATATCTAAATCCATTTCAACCCCATAACCAACATAATTATTAAAATTAATCCCAGCTCCAATTCCAACATCAATTGGAGCTCCAAATATCTCCCCAGCTACATTCAAAACACCTCCAATCGTTCTGTTTTCCTTAACATTGTATTTGTGTACAACCTCAGTACCATTAAAATCATCAGGAATGCCTCGCATGGTTCTATTTAATGAACCCGGATTAATATTCCAACCCAGGCCAACCCAACTAGATTCTTGGTCTGCTGAAATACCTGCATGATAATTTAAATTTATAGGATAACCTCCAACGTCTATCAAAGGAATGTTGTAAACAAAATCTCCAGTAGATAGATCTACCATCTCACTAGTTGAAACTGGTTCAAAAGACTGAACTTCAGGTTGACTTGGCCCCCCTGTAAGTGCCATAGTTATGGTTGGAGCTAAAGTTTGTGAAAGTACCAATACAATTTCTAAAGCAATAATTGCTTTGTTTCTTCCGGGATGTTTTATTTTAGTGTACATGAAATTAATTTAATTTTAATTCAGGTGAATTATTCATAATTGTTGGAGAATAATCAAAACTTAAAGCACCAACACCTAAAACGGCATCGTAAAATTTTAAATATATCTTCTGAGTGAGGTCGATCTCAGAGAATCTTGGAAATCCCAATAAAATGATATCGTAAGGACTTGTATTGTAATACCGCTCAAAATGATATATTTTACATTGTACATGTTGATTGTTGTGTTCCATATAAAAATTATGCTGCGCATTGTGGGCAAAGTATTCAAGCCTCTTATAATAATCATTACTAGTATTTATATTGTATTTTAATGCGTTTGATGATTGGTCACTCGCACCAATCTTAAGAGAGAAATACCGAATAGAATCGTATTCATGTTTATGGCATTTGTACAAACTATCTGTCAGATCTTCCCCCCACTCTCGTATCATTAAAAGTTCTTTAGGAGTAAAAGTAGCCTCAAAAAAATACCCATCTTGTTCAATTATTGATACATACATTCCTTGGGTTTTAAACCAATCTAAATAATCTTGTTTACTCAGTAATCCTCCACAAGATGAAAGAAGGGTTATGTAAAGAAGTGTTCTTGTAAATTTCAAATCGGTATAATTTATTATAGAAGTAAAAATTTTAAATATCTTTTTTCGAACTTAGAAGATGATACTTCCAGTATGTAAATTTGATTAGTCTCTAGACCACATTGATCAATTGGAATCTTATATCTATTGTGCCCAGGATTTAAAATTAAGGTCGGATTAGAACATGTAAATTCTTCATGATTTTGATTTACAATTCGATAATTTAAAGATTCAGTAGTTCCGTAACTATTATCAAATTCAAATTTTAAATATTGATGGAATAAGTGGTAAGAAGCATCAAGGTGTCTTGTTAAAATTGCGGTATGAAAATAATCGTCAAGAGTGGGTGGGGTAGCTAAAATATTACTCCTATTTAACACCTTTGTAGTAATGTTGTAAAAAGTTGCAGGCTGCTTACTCGAGAACCAAAAATACTTTTGTGGTAATTTTATTGGTGTTGGTGTTGTTGGTGTTGGTGTTGGTGTTG
>Ga0206129_10004226_pt1 | contig 15986 bp, 9 predicted proteins | sample Helgoland_Spring_8_FD_148616 | JGI IMG/M metagenome (GOLD analysis project Ga0206129, IMG submission 148616) | Pelagic subsurface seawater microbial communities from Kabeltonne, Helgoland, North Sea - Helgoland_Spring_Bloom_20160502_2 | ecosystem: Environmental > Aquatic > Marine > Epipelagic ...
CCTTGTATCCAAGTTTCATTTGGTATTGCAGTTTTATCATAACCACTCAATTCCACATATTGAAAACCGTGAAATGTGAATTTTGGTGTGTATTCTATACTACCATCTTTGGCGGCTATGTAAAAATCAGTAGATTTTGCTGAGCGATAATTCGTTGTATAAAATGTATTATCAGACAACAGCATTTCAGAAAAACGGATTTTCAACGTGTCTCCTTTTTTCATAGGAACTTTAACTTTAGGCACGCCCACTATATTTTGTTTTAGATTGAAAATAGCAGTATTGTTTTTGACATCAACAATAGCAACATCATTTAAAACTTGTTTATTTTTCACCGTTAGATGGCGTTTTGGTTCTAGCTTTATATGTTCTGATAGGTCTTGTATTTCAGGATTTCTCCAAGATGAGTCATTAAAAGTTGTTGTTGTCCAATTGGGCATTTCAAAATTGGCATCGTAAGTTTCTCCATCATAAATACTTGCTAAACGTATAGGTCCGTTTGTTGTTCCTTTCCAAGTTTGATCAGAAACTACAATTTGCTTGGAACCATCTTTCATGGTTATTTCTAACTGGCAAAATAGCTTTGGTGAGGTAAATTTTTTGTAAGGTGCTTTTCCTCTACTTATTCTTCCTGAGTGCCAACCCGATGCAAGTTCTACAGCCAAAGCGTTTTCGCCTTTTGTTAAAAATTCTGTAACATCATAGGTCAATGTTTCAATGCGATGGTTATATGGTGTCCAGCCTGGAGTTAATATGTCGTTACTAAGATCTTTACCATTTATATGTGCATCAAAAACACCTTTTGCAGTAATGTATAATCTTGCAAATGATACTTTATTATTTAGGTTAAAACGTTTTCGTAAATATTGAGGTCTATGCATCAAAAAATTTCGAACACCTCTAATACTATCTTTTGCTGTATCTAATCCAGTCCATTTTGCATTCCAATCAGAATTGTTTAGTAATCCTAATTCAAAAGTGCTGATTTCGCTCCATTCTGACTGATTTTTATCTTGGTCCCAAAAACGCACTTGCCAAAATACTTTTTGACGTGATTCTAAATCTTTACCTTGAAATTTCACAAAGGTTGATTGTGAACTTTCTTGTTTTTTTGAATCCCATAAATCAGGATTTTGTGGTAGTAATTCTTTTGACGATGCTACAACTATTTGGTAAGCAGATTGTGATTTTATATTATCTGAAACTGGTAGTTTCCAAGAAAATGTTGGCTTAGAATCGTAAAAACCTAATGGATTTATAAATCCTTCAGAAAGAGTCAAACTTTGAGCTTCTTTGAAGCTAATACCCTGTTTACAAGCTGTTACACCAAATAATATAACTGTGCTTAACGCAAATAAAAATATGTTAAGGTTGGACTTATGAATCATGTCTTATAGTTTACCTCAAAATAACATTTTGAAATTGTAATGTCCAATATTACATCCAAAATACCATCCTGTACTGTCTCGAAATTTCTGTATGCAAACAAAACACCATTAAATACCTAAAAATCTAGTCGATTTTAACGTTTCTAGGTTCTATAAAAACAACTTTAGACTTTACCTGATCATAAGTTTTGAATGGAAAACTCTTTGCTGCTTATCAATCACTTTTATGAGATAAATGCCTGTTTTAAAACGACCGTTGTTCTCAATATCAATTCTACCAGAAGTCATCGTTTTTTGATATATTACTTTTCCAAGCATACTGTATATCATAACGTTAGCATTATTCACTCCGTTCAACAGGACAGTAAATTGATCTTCAGCTGGATTTGGAAAGAGTTGAATTGACGTGGTTGATAAGGTTTGGTCTTCAATACTTAATGACTGGCTTGTGGAAATCGCCTTCCACTTACTTCTAGCGTCCGTTTCTGCTACAGAAATATTGACAACACTACCATCTGTTGCATGGTATAAATATTTGCTATTATTTCGTGCCTCAAACCTAAAGGTGTCATCAGAGTCGTTGTAATGAATCGTAAAGGTTTTGTCTGTATCCCCTGCTGGTGGAGACTTGGACGTACTCACCACTAGATTGGCACCCCCTGAAAAACCATCTCCAGTAGCACGTAAGATACCAAAAGCTTCGCTATCAATATTGAAATAATCACCACTTGGAATAAAGGTCCAATGCGTGTTTTGTGCCTCTGCAGAATCGCTCATGCTTGCAGCACCAGCACTGACTCCAGCATCGGTTAAGAACTTACCAGTAGCCATATTACGCAATCGGTAAACGTCATTTGTCAGATCGGATTTATCAACTGCCACAACAGTAATTGTTGCTTCTGAAGATGTTATACTTGCACCACCTGTTTTGTACGCAACTGCCTTTACTGTATAAGGACCTAAAGCGTTTGGAGTCCAATCAAAGGAATAAGGTTTGGTATTATCTTCACTTAACAAAGTACCATCGGCAAAAAATGAAACTTTAGTAATTTCTCCTTCATCAGCTGTAGCAGTTGCATACAACGGGACAATGTGGTCTTGCTTGAATGTTTGGTTATCCGTTGGTGTAATTAAATTCACAGCAAAAGGCATTGGACTGTCCTCAATACCCAAATCAATAATTTGAAGGTATAAGGGTTGTGCTGTACCAGACTTTTTTTCCATTAAATAATAGTAGAGTTTGCCATTGTTTATATACACTTTCCCATGGTCAAAAGTTCTTCCGCTAGTAGCTTGATACACAGTAGAAAAATTATTTGTACCTCCTACTGCCTTCTGAACAAAAACTCTGTTGTTTTTTAATCCGATAATAAAAACACTATCACCAGAGGTATATAAGGACGACCCTCCAACAGGGTTTACTGATGTGATGAAATTAGTAGCTCCCGCAGGCTTATAGGTATGCAAGTATTTGGTTACGTTATACTGATTGTCTTTCACTTTACTGATGATATGCACATCGCCATTCTCGGTTACTGTCCAGTCAAAACTACCAACAATGTAAACTTTATTAGCTTGTGTAGTTTGCACATAATCCCCAGGTTCCATTACTTTTATAACATCGGCATCATAGAGTGGTAGGGAAAAACTTTGCCCTCGATGGTTCTTCCAATTCGATGCACCACTTTGATCATCGGAATAGGCATAATATACACCGTTTTGGTATAGATATTTATCATTGTTATTAGCCGATCTCCTTTGAAATCCGATACGCATTTTTCCGTTTACATACTTCATGTTACCATAAAGCCCCCAATTGAAAGTTACAGCAGAATTACTCTTTGCGCCAAGCACATTAAACTGCGTAAATCTGGACCACGTAGATGTACTCGCACTATATTTTGAAAATTTATACGCACCGTTATTATTCCCTCCTTCTCGCATGTACATAAAGATATCACCTGCGTCGTTAAGAAAAAATTTCGGATATGTTAATGCAACAAACTCATTTTGATTTTCACTTCCTGTTAACCTTAAATGCTTATAGCCGCCCTGACTATTCTTAACAAATTTATCTAACGTAAATTCAGCATCAGAAACTGAGGCTGCGTTTGTAACAGAATAGGAATATCTAAAGTAATCATTGGATAAGCTTCCATTTGAGGGTCTTGAAGCACTATAAGCATGCATGTCATACAATAAGTGTATGGTACCATTGAGCGGACTTATACCAACAGCAATGGTATTGTGTGATTCTCCAATCCACCATTTGTTATGGTATCCTGTATGTCTGTGAGGAAATTCTATTGTAGCAGCTGTGCCTGTCTTAGTATTGTAGCGGGTAAGCATAACATTTCTATCTTGCTTTCCTCCCTTGTACCATGTCATAAACACATAATCACCATAGGTTTTAATACAATCGCCGTGAGCAGAAATATTACGCCCAAAGTAAAAGTCATAGGAATTGCTATTTCCATTGTCGGAAGATGTACTTCCAATTTTACTACCATTAAAATGTAGTCCAATATCTGTGATTTTCACTTCGCGTTCAAAAACTACCTGAGCAGTCACCACATAAGAATAGCAGCCGGTAAAAATTAGGAATAAATTTCTCGCTACTACATTTTTCTTAAAATATTTTTTAAGCATCTTTTTATTTAAACATAAATTAATTTGTTACTATAAAATTGCAATTTAAAAACAGGTGACGCGTCCTGTACAATCCTGAAATCATTAGAATTGTAAAGATATTTTATTTGCATTACTCCATATAGAAGACTTCCTCTAAAGGAACAGAAACTGGAGAATTGTCTGGATTTACTTCCATAATATCTGCCATAAAATTCCACCATTTTTTTACAATTTCATTGGATGATAAATCTTGAGAACCTCCTTTGCCAGAAACTTTTTGAAATGCAAATAAGGTATTGGTTTCTTCATCGAAAAAAATGGAATACTCACGAATGCCATTTGACTTTAATAGGCTTTTAAGTTCAGACCAAATTTGGTCATGACGCTGTTTATAAACGTTAATTTGTCCTAAGTTTAGTTTCATTTTAAAAGCAACTCTTTGCATACTAATTCATTTTTTTTTTACATATTCATAGAACAAAAATCCCAGCAGTTGTATTACAAAAGGTGAAATTAACTTTAATTATATAAATAATTACATCAAATATAGTTGTGATTTGATAAAAAATGTATCCTGCACTATCCTGAGATCTATTAAATAATTTAACCCTTAGAAATAAATACTTTTATTGGGGTATTAATTCAATCAATTTTACACTATGAGGTGCTAAATTAATTTTCAAAGTGAGATTGTTGTCCATTTTTTGGACAATGGAATCTGTAATAGTTTGTGGTAGCTCCGCCAACTGTTCATATTGCGCAAGATTTGTATTTAGTATTGTTTTCCAACCCTCAGCAAATCTATCAGATGGTCTATTACCATAAATACGCCCATTAAAATTTTCGTTTACACCAGCAGCTCTAATATCCTCATAAAGTTGATGCATGAAAACACCATTGTTTTTATCCACTGTCCATTCATTCATTTTCCAACTATTTGTACCAGAGATTTGTCCTCCCTCAAGTATTGGATATATGGTTCTGTTGTTAGTACTGTTTCTTGTTGTATTATGATTATAAACCAATAAATAAATAATATCATTTTTTACAACTGGAATAACTCCTATATGGTCACTAAGGTTGTGAATAGATTCGATTCTGTTTCCATCCTTCATCTTTAGGAACATTTCGGTAACATTTCTCCTTCCGGAAGATAAATTACTTGCTTCAATCTCTTGGCCCCAATCATAAATTTCGTCTATTCTATATTGGTAGGCTAAATCTGCAATTCTTGCATACCAGCTGGCACCAAATTCTGTTCCATCACTTAAGCTCAGACCTCTTTCTCCAAATTCATCTCTTAATATCCCAAATTCATGTATGTCTAGTGGTATGTCTGCAAACTGAGAATAACTGTTAAGTGCTGCTCTGTAGGGTGCTACCACATTCTCTAGCCTCACTGTGTTTTGATCCATCTTTTCATAATATGAAATACTAAAGAAATCCATTTGTGTACCAATTTTACCAGTAGCGTAGTTTGTACCTTTGGCACAGTGCTCAATTAATTCAGTCGTAAATGTGGCTACTCCTTCTGTTAACATATTTCCAGGTCCGATGATTGCATCAGGAATGAGCTTTAAAACTTCATCTACAGTAATGTCGTAATGTTTAAAATAGTCCCGAGCTGTCCCATTCCAGTGCTGTGGTGCGTAATTTGGTTCTGTACCAACCCTAAAACGCCAAGTTTTAACTTCATCATAACCAAATTCGTCTATTAAGGTTTGCAAAAAGGCAGCAATATATTGTCTCCAAAGATCATAATTATCTGGTGGATTAGTATTCCCATATACATTTATTTCCTCAATCGCATTCATGGCCCATGGCACATTATCTAAAACAATTCTTGGTTTAAAACCTGTACGCATAAAATTCCGCATGCTAGTTAATAACCCATTAAAATCGGTAATTATATTACCCGAACCATCTACGCCTTTATAAAAAGTGTTTAGATTATCGGTTCTTCCACCGAGTACTCTAACCAAATTATAATTTTTGACATAGGATTTAATATTATCCAGTCCATTGGTAAAATTTGAGCTATTGAATCGTGTTTGGTTGACCATCGGTCTTGTAGACCAAAAATTATACAACGGCCCTACTACTGAGCTTGTATTAATTGTTACAATTTTATTAGGATCTATTTCTTCAGGTTTTTTCAACTACCTCTTTAGTATCTTCAAAAGAAACTTCGTCTTCAGAACATGCGTAGAAAATAAAAAACACTAATACTGCCAGAAATAATATTGGTTTTTGGGTTTTGATTCTCATAGTCGGGGTTTTATTGTGTGCAATGTAAAAAGTATAAGTTTGAGTACAATCCTGTACCCTCACGATAGTTCAGGATTAATTCAAATTTTCAAATATTAGGTTTAACTATTGAAATCTTGGCTATCTTATATTAATCGACGGTAACCTTACTTTTCCACCAGTTTTCATTAGGCTGAAAATCTTTTGAAAGGACTCTCATTCTATCGCTTTCAAGTGATTTCCACTTATTTTTTATAGTATTTAATCTTCGTATTTTAGCTTGAATACTATCAAATTCTGAATCTTTAACAGGAAACTTTGCATCGACTTCTTTTAACCATAACATTAAACTACCGTGTAGCCTTTTAGCAATTTCCGGATATCTTGAAATGACATTTAAAGCGTCATCCTCTGATGATGGTAATTTATAAAGCTCCTTGTGTCCGTCTTCCCAATATTGAATAAGTTTCCATCCATCTTGTTGAATACTTGAGGTAGGTTCTCCGCCCTGATTCCCATAATGTGGATAATGCCAAAACAAAGGTCGTTTTAGCTTTAAACTTTTGCCTTCAAGTAAAGGTTTAAGACTTATACCATCTACGTGCTGTTTTTTATTTAGCATAATATCTGATAACTCTAACAAGGTTGGATAAAAATCTGTTCCAATAGCAGGATAATCGGTTTTGGTGCCAGCAGTTTTCAACCATGGGGCCTTAATAAAAAAAGGCGCTTTTATACCACCTTCCCACTGATAGCCTTTGCCTCCTCTTAAAGGCAGATTACTGGTCGCATAATGATCTCCTGAAGCAACACCACCATTATCTGATGTAAATACCACTATAGTATTATCATCCAGCCCATTGGTTTTTAGCGCTTCTAAAACCACTCCGACTGCTTCGTCCATCGTTTCAACTAAGCCTCCATAAACAGGGTTGTCCTGAACTTGACGAATTGGTAAAACTCTTTCCATTTTATATCCGCTGTCTGCAATCCCTATACAATCGGCTTTATTTCTGTACTTTTTCCACTTCTCTTCTGTCGTTTGAATAGGGGCATGTACAGCATAAAACGAGAGGAAGGCAAAGAATGTCGAATCTTTGTGCCTACCAATAAAATCAGCTGTCTCTTCAGCTAACCGCATACTCAAGTTTTCTCCTTTATTCTTATTTTGTAATTTAGGATTGTTCCAAGGCGAAAAGAAACCTCCTCTTGGTGAACCCGCTTCTATACCTGCAATATTAATGTCAAAGCCATGGTCTTCTGGATAAGAACCTTCTCCTCCTAAATGCCACTTTCCTGCAAAAAAGGTTTTATACCCATTTTGTTTTAAGGCCTCAGCAATCGTTATATCTTCTTTGGGTAAAGAGCCCACATAATCTGCAGGCAACATTTTATCATGTCTTCCTCTACTTCTCCATGCTTCTTCTGTTTTGGCTCCAATCCAATCGGTTATACCATGTCGAGCGGTGAATTTGCCGGTCATTATACTTGCCCTTGACGGACTGCAAACGCGACTTGCTGCGTAGCCATTTGTAAACATCATGGACTCAATTGCCAATTTATCTATATTCGGAGTTTCGTAAAATTGACTTCCTGTAATACCTAGATCGTGATACCCCAAGTCGTCAACAAGTATAAATATAATGTTAGGTTTTTCCGAGTGAACTTGCTCTATCCTATCGCAGCTAAAAAATACGGTAAAAAATAGGAAGGCATATTTATTGAAAAATGACAAACGAATATAGTTATAACTTAATAACTTTTTTAACGAAATGAGTATTCCCATCATCATTATCTGAAATAAAATAAATTCCGCTGTCTAAGTCGCTTAAATCAATTGTACTATTCCTACTTTTTAAATTTAGTTCACGAACTACGACACCCAATATATTAGTAATCGTTAGGTTTGTGTTTTCAGACAAACCTCTGACTTCTAATTTTCCTGAGGTTGGGTTTGGAAATAGTTTTAAATCTTTTTTAGTTATGGCTTCAAAGGACAACGAAGCATCATAACATGTAGATTCACTATTTAGTAAATTAAATGCAACAGTATCAGTAACATCTGTTCTGCGCAATACTATTTTATCCATAAAAAAGAAACTAGACCTAGCATCTATAATTATGGAATAATTACCTGGAGCATCAAAAGAGGCCCATATAAATCTAAAAGAATCTCCATCATTTGTGTTTGTTACAAAACCCCAGCGTTGTTCAGGAGATGAGTTTACAGGATGTCTATTCATAAAGGCTTTGAAATAACCATTAGTACTAGAGCCTTCAGGACAATCTCTATTAGAATTACTATTACAATCAGGTTTAGGCTCTAACTGAGGAGTAGCAGTTGAACTACTCTGTTTTGTGGCATAAAAGTCATCAGCTACTATACGAAGCCACGCATCATTATGTTCTCCTCCCGAAGTACCCGTACCAATTCGTCCACGCCATGCGAGTCTGTAAGTACCGGGATTATTAATTTTGATATTATAAGTAATTGGAGTTCCAGTTAAAGAACTGAAAGACTGTGCTCCATTCCAATATATATAATTAATTGTTGATCCAGATAAATTTGGGTCAGCTTCACTTCCTGTTTGCCAATTTGACCCAGAAGGTAAGACGCCAGATTCCATCTCTATTGTTAACAGTCCGTTCTGTTCTTCAAAAGGTAATATACCATCGCAAGCTGCGGATTGTGAAAACGTTAGTGTAGAAACCATTAAAAGTAAAAACACCACTTTTTTTCTATTATTTTTCATGTTTATATTTTGTTAAAGGAAATTATTTTACGGTAAGAGTCACTTTTTGAAGGTCATTTTCAGCAGAAGATGCGCCAACTGAAATTGTAAATGTTCCTGCTTCCACCACTTTTTTCATGTTTTGATCTAGAACGTTTAGCTCATCAAAACCTAATTTGAATGTTACGGTTTTTGTTTCTCCTGGTTTCAGAGTAATACGCTTGAAGCCTTTCAGCATTTTGAGATAACGTCCAACTGAGGCATAATCATCTCTAACATACATCTGTATTACTTCATCCCCTTCTCTATCGCCTGTGTTTGTCACATCAACAGAAACTGTAGTGGTGCCTTCTGTATCAATTGTAGTACTTTCTAATTTTGGTTTGCCATATTTAAATGTAGTATAGCTCAACCCAAAGCCAAATGGATATAATGGCGATTTATCGGCATCCCTATATAAGCCTTTCCCAGAGCCTATAAAATCTGGGCGCTCAAGATAGGTTACAGGAACTTGGCCAACATCACGAGGAAACGAAACAGTAAGTTTTCCTCCTGGATTGGCATCTCCAAAAATAGCATCGGCAATAGCATCACCTGAACGCATTCCTAAATACCAGGTTTCTAAAACAGAAGGTATATTTTCGGCGATATAATTTATCGTTAACGGACGACCGTTAATTAATACAACAATAACTGGTTTTCCTGTTTTATGGATGGCTTCAACTAGTTCATTTTGGACACCATACAAATCTAAACTTGAACGATCCATACCTTCGCCTCCTGATTTGCGCGAACCTCCTACTACAAGCACCACGGCATCTGATTTTTTGGCTGCAGCAATGGCGTCTGAAAAACCTTCTTTAGAATCGCTTAACAAATCACAACCTTTGGCATAATTTAGTTTCACTTTACCTTTAGTTTTGCTAGTCAAACCTTCTAATACTGACGTATAAAACGGTGGTAATCCTGAGTAGCCCCCTAATAATGAGTATGTTCCTTTGTTTGGTTGTTCTTCATGTGCATTAGGCCCAATTACTGCTAAGGATTTAATATTATTAATATCTAATGGTAATAGATTATTGTCATTTTTCAATAAAATCATGGCCTTTTTTGCCATCTCATACGAAAAGTCCTGGTGTTCTTTTCGACCAGCATTTACAGTTTTTGTATCAATTTCTTTAGGGTCAGTTTCGAATAAACCTAATTTGTATTTTGCGGTTAAAATACGAGATGTTGCTATGTCAATATATTTCATCAATTCAGGATTCTGTGTTATCGTATCCTTCAATACAGTTGTATGATAAGCAGATAAATCAACATTTTTTCCAATGACTAAGTCCATATCAACACCCGCTTTTAATCCTAAGATAGCTGACTTGGCTCTAGTTTCGGCAATAAAATGCATGGTACCTAACCTTGCAACATCATTATTATCAGAAACAATAAAACCATCGAAACCTAGCTCATCTCGTAAAATATCCTTTAATAACCAAGTATTCATGTGGTTTGGAATTCCATTAAAATCTTGATGACCTGGCATAACAGAACCTACCTTTGCTTCCTTTACAGCAGCCTCAAATGGGGGCAGAAAAACCTCTCGTAAACGACGTTCGGACATATCGCTAAAACCACCATTGATACCACGTCGGTTTTCAGGATATCCAATAAAATGCTTAGCCGTTGCTATAACATGATTCTCATCAAATTGTTCATCGCCAGTTCCTTGTAACCCTTCGATAAATGCAACACCCATTCTAGACACCAAATAAGGATCTTCACCATAGGATTCTTCTACTCTGCCATATCTTGGATCACCAGAAATTACGTCTAAATTAGGTGAATAACAATGTGTAACTCCTAAAGCACGTGCTTCAAGTGCTGTTTGAGATGCCATTTTTCTGATTAATTCAGGTTCCCAAGTAGAGCCACAGGCAATTGCTTGTGGATAAACAGTTGTATTACCATAATAATCAAGAACAAGCCATAATCCATGTAATGCTTCTCCATATTTCATGAAAGGAATACCTAAGCGGTCATTAGCTGGTGCATCTTGGGTCATTTCGGCAATCTTTTCATCCAAAGTCATTTTACTGATAAGATCTTCAACTTTTTTAGTGATTTCTGTATTTTTCCTATTTATTGTTTGCGAGTTACTAGTTTCAGATTTACAGCATAAAAAGGTTACTAAGACCCATGCCGTTAGCAGTATTTTCTTCATTTCATTTTATTTTAGTAGTTAGTCAAAATTTCGTATTCCTGGTACAATTTTAATATCTAGATATTCCTGATCCTTTGGCCATCTTAATATTAGTAATTTTTGGGTATTTGCATCCCAAATAAAATTTGATGGATCAAAATAGGGTGGTGATTTATAAGTTTCCAATCCGACGTTTTTTAATGGATTATAAAAGATAACGACCTCTGAACCTAAAAGTATCGAAAACCCGTCAGGATAATGCCTGTTAGCACCAATAAATAGTTTTGATGCGCCTTTATTATTATCAGTTTTAATTTTCAATTCAAGGGTGCGAGTGGCATGATCGAACAAAAAAGATTGAATATCTCCTGCTATCGCTTGTGGAAAGGGTCGAGATATAACATCTGTAATATATTTACGTTCTACAGTTCCTACATCTGTACTATCGCTAAAAATAGACCAAGTTGATGGTCCTCCTGCAAGAAAATGTTGCATGGTTCGGTTACCTAAAAACCAAGCTTTAATAGCACCAACTCCCATACGATCAAAGACCTCAGCGGTTCTTATGTATAATTCTCTGTATTTTAGCTGACCTAATTTCCCTTCAATCAAAGTATCTGTGGTTGCGAATGTGGGAAACCCCCATTCTCCAATTAAAATTGGCGCTTCTAGTATGTCCGATTCTCTATCAAATCTGTCCATATTACGTTTTATAAAATCAATATCATTTTGATAGATATGTGGTGCAAAAATAATGTTCTTTCTGTTGATTGGTGTTTTAATCTCTGAATATTGATTGTTGTCTATTTTATGGCCTTTATTCATGAAGACAGATTGAAATAATATCATTTTATCCGCATTAATTTTTTGACTTTCGTCAATAATTTTTTGATACAACGGAATTAAATATTTATTTGTTAAGTCCTCATAAGAAATATCCATGGTTAACTTTCTAGGCTCGTTAACCACATCGTATCCAAGGACTGATTTATGATCTGAAAATCGATTCCAAATTACTTTCCATGCCTCGATATAGGTTTGGTATTCGTCATTTTTATTCTGCCAAAACTCTTCCCATATAAATTTATCGACTCCATAAACCGTCATTTTAAAGACCGTTTTTATGCCATGATGTCTTCCTAGCCTAACAAGATTGTCAAGTTTTTTAAGGTAGTTTGGTTGAAGTTTACCTCCAGGGAAATTACTCAGCTTTCCCAATTCTAAACGGATAACTTGAGTATTGGCACCCATCTGCACCATTCTGGCATAGTCATCACTATTAAAAAACACCTCGCCTTTATGGTCGTTTGTGTTTACCACGAAGCCTCTAGGAATAATATGGCGGCCTAGTTCATCTCTTAAACCATGCTTGATTTGAGCGAATGGCTTGACTGTTATTAAAAACAATACCACAAAAGCAAACTGAGACTTCATTAAAACAAATATTATAATTTTAAGCAATGTACCCTATAAGTAGTGTTTTTACACCCTGTACTGTGCTGTACTCATGAATAAAAACATAGAAGGCCAAAATAACACTATTTTGGCCTTCTACTTTAAAGAAAATAACTAACTCAAATACAAACTCTTATCTGTATCAATTGTTTGTTGGATCTGATTCCAACAAGGCTGGATTGTTTGTTAATTCTTGTAATGGAATAGGTAACTTTTAATTCTAAATGTCTTGTAAAATTAAAATGAAATGTATTGCTAACTATCCTGTAGTATCCTTTACTATCCAAAACTGTTAGGTGCTTTCTAACAAAAAATTTGTTAAAATAGAAAGTATTATTTTATAGTATTAAATAAATTATATTAAAGGTTTACCATAATTTTTTGCCGGTTTAAAATATTAAAATAAGACCAATCAGTATTGTTCAGGATAGTTTTTATATTCTAAAAGTCTTTTTTTGATAATACTTTATTATCCATATACTGAACTCAATACCAAAATTAACGATTTTAAAGCTTAAGTTACTTTTATTATATCGAATTTACATTGCTTTTATAAACTTACAGGAAGAGCCAAAATCAAACCGCTCAAAAAAAGATAATTATATTGACGGAATATTTTTTTTGAAGGTGTCTGAAATTATGAACACATGACGAGAACTATACATAGTAAAGAAATGAAAGACGTACTTGCTTCACTCTTTAGCAAATATGGGTTCAATGAAAAGAAAGCAAAATTATTAGCAGAGGTACATACCGAAAATACGTTACATGGAGTAAATTCCCATGGTATCAACAGGGTTCTTAATTTCATCGAACAACTTAAACTAGGGTTAGTAGTTAAAGATGTAGAGCCCGAAAAGGTAGAAAGTTTTGGTTGCATTGAACGATGGGATGGAAAACTAGGTTCTGGGGTTATTAACGCAATAAAATGTACTAATCGCGTTATGGAGATTGCTAAAGAAAATGGGATGGGTTTAGTGGCACTTCGAAACACCAATCATTGGATGCGAGCAGGCTATTATGGTTGGATGATGGCAAAAAAAGACTGTATCGGCATTCTCTTTACTAATACAGAACCCAACATGCCGGCGTGGGGAGGTAAAGAAGCTAAACTTGGAAACAACCCTTTGGTGATTTCAATACCTAGAAAAAAAGGACCAATTGTACTTGATATGGCTATGAGTCAATTTTCTTATGGAAAAATGAGTACATACAAATTGAAAAAGCAATTCTTGCCTTTTGATGGTGGCTGGGATACCAATGGCAATCTTACAAAAAACCCTGAGGAAATCTTGACCACTAAAAATGGACTGCCTATAGGGTATTGGAAAGGATCAGCACTCTCTATGGTTTTAGATATACTTGCCACATTACTTTCAGCTGGCAGATCAACTTATAAACTTGGATTAGAATCACACGAGTATGGGGTGTCTCAAATTTACCTATGCATTAATCCTAATACCTATGATGATCTTGCACTTCAAGAAAAACTTGTAGAAGAAATCATTACTTATACCCGAGATATTACCCCTACCGAACCTAATGGAAAGACCTATTATCCTGGTGAACAATCACTTATTAATAAAATTAAAAACCAAAAAGAAGGAATGAAAGTAAGTGAAGAAATCTGGACAAAAATAATCGATTTAATAAACTCATAAAATATTATGAAAACCAATAGAAGAGACGCCATTCGAAAACTAGCAATGGCACCTGCCCTGCTATCTGTTCCTGCACTTTGGAGTACAACTGCTATTGAAAAAACAGAATCTACATCTCAACGTTTGCAGTACAGCGTAAACGCATATTCCTTTAATGATGAGTTTCGAAGTGGTCAAATGAACCTCTTTGATATGTTGGAATTTGCTGCGGATATTGGTCTCAATGCAGTGGATCTGACTGCATATTATTTCTCATCTTACCCTAAACCTCCTGAAAAAGCTGAAATTTTTGCATTAAAAAAGCAAGCATTAGAGCTTGGTCTTAATATATCTTGGACTGGAGTACGAAATAATTTTGTGACGGCAGATATAGAAGTAAGAAAAAAAGATTTGAACATGATTAAAGAATGGTTAGACATTTCGTCTATCATTGGCGCCTCTATTTTACGAATTTTCACTGGCAGAAACCAACCTAAAGGATACACCAAAGAACAGGTAAAAACGTGGTTAGTCAATGCCTATAAAGAGTGTGCGCAACATGGAGAAGATGTTGGAGTAATTGCCGCCTTACAGAATCATAATGAATTCTTATTTACAGCCGATGAAGTTATAGACATTATTAAACGTGTAAACTCTGAATGGTTCGGTCTTATTCTTGATATTTCTGGTCTTCGAACCACAAATGACCCTTATACCGAGGCAGAAAAATTAGCGCCTTACGCCAACTATTGGTTTATTAAAGAACATGTGTATCACAATCAAGTGAAAACCCCTACCAACATGATGAAAATGGCTGCCATGGTAAAGCGACACAATTATCGAGGATATGTTTCGTTTGAAAGTCTCTCGGACGGTAATCCTAAAACTATTATTAAAAATATGTTGGCAGAGTTTAAAAAAGAATACAATAAAAATTAGACTTGTTGTTTTTCTATATTTTAATTTCAACATTTAAAACTAATAAAACTAGATCGTCTTTCATCAAATTTATGACGTAAAGCATAAACGTTAAAAGTTTAGATTTACAATAAATGCTTTATTTCAATAGTTCTGTATTCAACCTTCATTGGTGGACCTACATGTACCTGAACTCCTATATAGCCTTTTCTAGACCTATTAGTTTTATCCAAATCAGTAACCTTACTAAATAGTTGGCCATTGACATAATGCGTCATTATATTTCCTTTAATTATTAGATGAACACTAGTCCAATCGTTAGATTTGATATTTGTTTTTAATTGTGGTTTTGATTTCGTTTCTGTAATGATTCTGGTTTGCCAACAGTTTTTCTTTACGTTTTTACGTAAGTTCGTTTTAGATATACTGTCTGGCATTTGTGGAATGGTTACTGATTCTCCTACATACGCTAAAGTTGTTCGTTTTTTTTCTTCATAATTTTGTCCTGTATATTTATTTTTACCATCAATATCACATTGATAACCTTTTAACGCATAGGACATACCATCTATAATTTCACTTCTGTAATTAACCCCACTATTTCCAGAATTGGTTATTCTATACTCTAGTTTTAGCTCAAAATTTTCAGGTTGTTCATTTTTATAAATTATAAATGAATTACGCTTAAGAATGGTTTCTGGTCTTACTTCTCCTATTAAAATACCATTTTCAACATGCCAATAATTTGGGTCTCCAAACCAACCTTCTAAATCTTTTC
>Ga0206129_10004228_pt1 | contig 15983 bp, 17 predicted proteins | sample Helgoland_Spring_8_FD_148616 | JGI IMG/M metagenome (GOLD analysis project Ga0206129, IMG submission 148616) | Pelagic subsurface seawater microbial communities from Kabeltonne, Helgoland, North Sea - Helgoland_Spring_Bloom_20160502_2 | ecosystem: Environmental > Aquatic > Marine > Epipelagic ...
TTGGCATCGGCCACGTGGGAGGTGCCGCGAGTTTGAAGCCTGACGGATTGATCGCCCACGAGCTGACCCATGTGCTCCAGGGTCGAGATACCGAACCAACGGGTTAGACCTGCGGTTAGTCGATCGTGAGCAGTGAAAGCACTGCCGGGAGATCCGCGGCCAGTAGTTCCCATTCGGCGGTGGGGGAGACCCGCCAGACCTCGCCGGTGTCCGTGCCGACGAGGGCGCCGCCGACCACCGACGGATCGACGGTCAGCCCGTGGATGTTGGCGGCACTCGGAGTGTGCGCAGCGTCGGCGAGTGATCGCCATGATTCGCCCCGGTCGAGGCTTTGGAACAGTGCGGCGTTCGCTCCGCCTTCTTCCTTGTAATTGGAGAACGCCGTGGGTGCGCTGCCGACCGTGAGAGCGTGGGGCGGGCGAGGGTCAATACACATTGGTCGTGAGTACCTGGGGGTCACGCCCGTCCAGGCGTAGTTCCAGGTTTCGCCACCGTTGTCGCTGCGAAGGACACCGGCGTTGCCTTCGAGTTCTTCGGCAATGTGATCGAAGCGGCCGTAACCGGTGCTGGCATAGATCACCTCGGGTTCGCCCGGCTGGGCGTAGAGCATGTGGAGGTCGGGGTTGTCGTAGGGCAGAGCGACCGACCAGGTTTCCCCGCCGTCGGTGGTACGGGCGATGCCGCCGACTTCGACGCCAACCCAGATCCGGTCGTCGTTTGTTGCATCGACCACGATGGCTCGGGCCCGGCCTTCGAGAGGCGGGTCAAGTGGTACACACCAAGCTTGGGCCTCGGGAACCTGGGCGAATGACTCGATCTCGGTCCATGAATCGCCGTGGTCGTCGCTACGGAAGAGACCGGCAGGCTGGGTACCGGCGAAGAGTCGACCCGATCCACCGGAGCGCACCTGCCACACCTCGCGGCCTGCCAGTTGGGGCCCTGACCACGATCGTCCGCCGTCGTCGGAGGTCCGCAGGCCGTCGCCGGTTCCGGCGAAGATACGACCATCAAGCTGGAACAGGTCTCGGACGCCACCTGACTCGAGTACCGGCTCTGCGCCTGCTTCGGTGACCAGAAACACACCGCGACTGGTGCCGGCCACGATCGCAGTCGACCTGGCGTTTGGGCTGGTGTACTCAGAAGTGGCGAGTTGATCGGTCATCACGGCTCCTTGGGCAGTTAGCCAACAGTAGTGCGGAACACCCCGACTGCGAATCTCGGCGGCTGCCGTCGCTGACCGCCGGGACGGGTCCAGTCCCGATGTTGGGGCTGGTCAAGGGTGCGTGAGTTGGTTGGGACCCGGCCGTTCAGTGCATCAGGACATGTTCTAGGCGACGGGCCTGCTCGGCTGAATCGCCGGGATCGATACCCCACAGTGGCGGCTTCACACACAATGAATCGGCGTGTTCGGCGATGCGTTCGATCTCTTGGCCGACCTCGTCGGCGGTGCCGCAGACTGCGAATGTGCGTGCGGCCTCGAGTGGCACGAGGTCGATAACTCGCTCGAGCGGTTGTGAGCGTCGAGCTTCGACGAGGGTGTCGAACAAGTCACCGAAGCCGTGTTCAGCGAAGTACGACCGGTAGCTGGGGATCGATGCATAGAAGGCCATGTTGCCTCGCGCTCGTTGGGCGGCAACGACTGGATCTGGGTCGATCGATGCGGTCAGCCACAGCTGGACGTGGAGGTCGTTGGGATCGCGACCAGCCTTGGCAGCGCCACGATGAACGGCGGGCAGCGCTCGTTCGAGAAGCCACCAACTCGACCAGATGGAATGTCCGATGAACCCGTCAGCGCACTCACCGGCGAGTTCACACAGTCGTTCGCGAAGTGCAGCGATCCACACGGGTACTCGGCGGGCGTTCGGCCCGAAGTTCGGATGCAGGCCCTCGAAGGACAGGTCGTAATGTTCGCCGTGATAGTCGGGGATCGACGCAGCACCGGACGCCGCTACGTCGCACACCATGCGCACGATCTCGATGACTTCGCGCAACCGGCCGATCGGCGGTTGAAACGGCTGGCCAAAGAAGTCTTCGGTCCAGGTCTGGGGTGCAGTGCCGAGGCCTAGCGTGAACCGCCCGTTGCTGATCTCGTCGAGCTCCAGTGCAGCGCACGCGGTTTCGAACGGCGAGCGCACAAACGACATGGCGATGCCGGTCTCAAGGCCGAGTGAGGTGGTGGCCGCGGCCGCCACCGCCATGCTCGCCCATGGCGGGCCGTATACCTGGTTGCCGATCGCTCCTGCGTAACCGCGGTCTTCGAGATGGCGGGCACGGTCGCCGATTGTCGTCGCGTCACCACGACCGATCGGGGCCCAGAAGTCGGGCATGGGATGCTCCTCGCAGCCAGGGACTGATACCTCGACCGTAGTGGTTCGCGGCGGTTGGTCGACTGCTCACACAGCGATCCCGGCCACAAGACAGGCGGCGCAGATCGCCAGATATCGGGTGGTCGGGGGCATCGCTGGTGATGTGTTGGGTGACCCAGTAGGCGTGCCAAATGATCGACGCGACCAGGCTGCGGCCCTGTCCAGCCACTCGAGCGGGCGGGCCTGTCCATTGGATCTGCCCGTCAGATCTGGCCGTCGGGCCCAGCGTTCGATGAGAGCGCAGAGTCTCCCGTTGGCCGAGTCTGGGGTTGGCTGGGCAGAAGCTCAGGCCGAGGGATCACCAGCGGGGTGTTCGACGGTGGTCATCTCGGTGCTGTAGGCGTCGAGCCAGTCGACGTCTTCGCCAGCCCAAAAGAAGCCGCTTCGTGACCCGAAGAACGCCTCGGGGTCGTCGACACCGGGTGGCACGGTGCCGTTGTCTCGCCATGCTCTCGCTGCCCGGACCGCTCGGCGTCGGGTGAGCACGATCATCTGATCACTACTGCTGTGGTTCTCTCGGGTGAAGTCGGTGATTGGCCCCATGGACTCGGTGACCGCCTGGTCCTGCAGGTGTACATCGGCGATGCCGGTGAAGATCCGGCCCGACCGTTGGGCATCGCGATCGATTTCCCAGTCGTTGCCTTCGTGCGCGGCCAACCGCCACCGCCCGAGCCAGTCGGTCGTGTTTGGCAGATAAGTATTGACGATGTCGAGGCCTTCGATCTCACTTCCGTCTGTGCGAGTGGGTGCGATGGAGGCTCGGTCGGTGAGTTCCTTCCACATCACGTTGATGAACATGGTGTTGTTGTCATCGAGCGGCACCCAGGCACGGGCGTGAATGTTGCGGGCGAACGGTCCCTGCGGTTGTTGGGTCCAGAACGGAAACATGAAGTTTGCGAACCGCCAATAGGTCGTGTCGTCCGGGCCTGGTCGATAGGCGCCGTAGGACGTGCCCCAGTCGGTGTTGCGGGCGTGATAGGCGGGGGCACGATTGGTGATGGTGCCCCGCATGGGATTGTCGTCGTCGAGTTCGTCTGCGTTGACATGGCCGATGTGTAAGAAGCCGAAGTGCGACGTGTCGATGTCACCTTCGAGCGCTTGGAGCCAGTTGCACTCGCGAAGAACTGGCTGGATCTCGAGTTCGCTTTCATCGAGCAGCGCCACCTCGATCATCGGCAGCGGTGGGGGTGTTTCGCGTTGACCCATGTACGCCCAGATGAGCCCGCCTCGTTCTTCGGTCGGATAGGCGCCCGCTCGCACGGTGTCGCAGAACTGGTCCTGCGGCGCCACGTTGGCTTGTTCGAGGCAGGTGCCGTCGACCGCAAACTTCCACCCGTGATACACGCATCGAATGCCGCCGTCTTCGTTGCGCCCTAGGAACAACGACGCGTTGCGGTGGGGGCATCGATGGTCCATGACACCGGCGACACCTGCCGAGTCACGCCACACAATGAGCTGTTCGCCCAGCAGCTTGAGCCGAATCGGATCACCGTCGGTGTGGACCTCGGAACTCAGTGCCGCTGGAATCCAGTATTGGCGCATGAACTCGCCCATCGTGGTACCCGGTCCGACTCGAGTCAGATCGTCTTGCATTTCGCGAAGTCGTGCCGTGCTCATTGCGGCCTCCTCGTCATCGTTGGATACAGATCAGCGTTTCACATTCTGGCCCGCCGATGTTCACGGATGGAGGTTCACGGGTGGATGTTCACGGGTTGAGTTGTTATGGGGTGGCGTAGTCGTCGGGGTATTGGATGAACTCGAACAGGATGCCGAGGATCGACGCGGGGTGCGAGAAGGTGAACGAGATGTCGTCGTCGAAACGCCGTCCGGCGAAGTCGATCATCGAGGTCGAAAGCGTGGCCGGTTTGTCAGCGACGAACTGCACGCCCTTGGTGCCAAGTGTTTCCATGGTGTCGTTGATGTCGTCGACCGCGAATGCGATGTGATGCAGGCCCGGGCCTCGTTTTGTCAAGAAGTCAGCGATGACCCCGGTGGGAGCCGTGGGAGCCATAACTTCGAAATCGACCTTGCCAACCCGGCACATCTTGAACCGCATGTCGTACATCGGCACGTCGATCAGTTCACCGACCTCGGCATCAAAAAGGTTCTCGAAGAGAGCGACGGCCTCGTCGAGGTCGTGCACAGCAATACCAACTTCGGTGATACGTCGAATGTCCATTACCCGAAGCTAGACAACCTCCAGCAGTGTGTGCACAATCGCGACTCACGGGTGCAGCGTGCTCGACGAGTGCGAAACGATGCTGCTTACCGAATTAGTAATCGCAAGCAACGGTGTGGCAACGGGTACATCAGCAAACGAGCTGATTCTTGGCAGCGCCAGCGTCGACGTTATAGACGGTAGGGGCGGAGATGACTGCATTATTGGTGGCGCCAATGATGATGAGATTCGAGGCGGGACTGGCGCAGACACAATCTACGGACAGGCCGGCGAAGATCAGATCTACGGCGAGAATGGCTGGGACACGATCTATGGCGGAGACGATGATGACTGGATTGACGCTGGCAACGGCCAAGACACGGTCTATTGCGATGGCGGCAACGACACGATTTACGGTCGCGGTAAAACGGATACGATCTTTGGCGGCAGCGGCGATGACACGATCTTTGGCAATGGCGGCGATGACACGATCGATGGCAATGGCGACGATGACACGATCGATGGCGGCCGTGGCCAAGACGATTGCGTCGGCGGCAACGGTATTGATGTATTCGTGCAGTGCGAAGTAGAGACGCCGTGACACCGTGTCGCAGTAACGAACTCTTGAAAGTGTCACGGTCTCCGTGCGCCGCATCGAGAGGTAGTAGGCAGTGGCGATACCGGCGTTGTCTATAGTTCTGATCGTTCCGAGAGGTAGCGTCGCCCACTAGCAACAAGCTTGGGGAGGCACGCGGTGAATCGATCCGGGTCGAATCGCGTCGACCAACGTTGGTCTGGTTCCAGCAGTGAGCCAGATCGGGTGAGCCGACAGTCGTGGCTCTCGCTGGCGCTGGTGTCGTCGGCCACGTTCATCATCATCCTCGATCTGATGGCTGCGAACGTGGCCTTCCCGTTCATCGAGGACGAGTTCATCGACACGCCTCGATCCACTCTGGCGTGGGCGCTCTCGGGTAATGCCATTGCTGCCGCGGCGCTGTTGCTGGTTGCTGGCCGACTCGGCGACCGACTCGGCCGACGCCGGATCTTTCTGACCGGCCTGGCCATCTTCACTGCTGTCTCAGCGATCACCGCATCGGCGCCGACTGCCGGGGTGTTGATCGCAGCGCGGGTGGGTCAGGGTGCCGGTGCGGCCATGGTCACCTCGACAGCGATCGCTCTGTTGTTGCCGCTGTTCCCGGCATCGAAACAAGGTCTGGCGGTGGGGATCTGGGGCACGACCGCTAGCGCAGGAGCGGCCGCAGGGCCGACCTTGGGCGCGATCGCCATTGAAGCGGTCGACTGGCGGTGGGCGTTTCTGATCAACATCCCGATCGGCTTGATTGTGTTGGCGTTGGGCCGCCGGGTGTTGGCCGAGACCGAACGAGCAGAAGGTGCTGGTCCGATCGACTACGTGGGGACCGTGGTCGGTACCGCTGCAATCGGGTTGCTCACCTTTGGTGTACTGCAGGGTCCACGCTGGGGTTGGGGAAGCACCGGTGTGGTTGCCGCGCTGGTCATCGCAGCCGCTGCATCGGCCGCCTTCATCTTGCGGTGCATGCATGCGGCGTCACCACTGGTGGACCTTGGTCTGTTCGGGCACCGCACGTTCTCGCTGGCCAACCTGTCGCAGGCGGGTACCCAGCTGGCGATTAATGCATGGTTCTTCACCACGCCACTGTTCTTGATCAATGTGTGGGGTTACTCGGCACTTGGCGGAGGCGCAGCGGTGGCGATCGGGATGGTGGTGAGTTTCGTGTCTATCCCCGTTGGCCATTGGTCAGACCGTCACGGGTACCGAGGTGTACTCGGCCTCGGTGGGCTGATCGCTGCAGCGGGCATGTTGGTGTGGGTCTTTGGTGTAGACGACACACCTGACTTCTGGTCGTTGTACCTGATTGGGCTGGTCATCTTTGGCCTCGGTGCTGGCATGGTCGGCATCGTCGTGACCAACGCGGCCCTCACTGATTTGCCCAACCAGGACCTGGGCATGGGAAATGCCGTCTTCCAAACGATTCGACGGATGGGCGGCGCGATCGGCGTCGCCATCGCGGTTGCGCTACTTGGCGGACGCACCAACGAATCCGTCGATGCATTCCGCAATGTTTGGCTGCTGATCGCTGGCGGTTACTTTTTCTCGGCTGTGGTCATACTGCCGTATCCGAAGAAGCGCTAAAGCCGCACCGAGGCCGGCGACCTGTGGGCCGCCCGCATGCGGTCGTGTTCGGTTTGGGTGCCGTCGGGGTCGGCGTGATCGGCGATGAACTTCTTCGCGATGTTTTGGGCTTGGTCTGTTTCCACCCGCGACCTTGTTGATGAAGTCGGTATCGATGGCGGCGTTGCCGCGTTTGGCGGCTTTGTTGATAGCGGCTCGGGATGTTTTGCCATCGTCGAGGGCTCGTCGGGCTCGTGCTACCTGCGGTTTGGTCGCTCGTGGCCGGGCCCCTTGGGTGGTCGAACGAGTCGAGTCATACCTTCCTATAGGGTGCGGCTATGACTGATATTGAGGCAATGAATGCATTCATGGCTGAGCCACGCAACGCGGTTGTGGCTGGGATCCGGGCCGATGGTCGGCCTCATCTCACGCCAAATTGGTTCGTGTTCGATGACGGGAAGTTCTTCATTTCGACCACCAACGATCGGGCGAAGTATCGGATCTTCAACAATGACCCTCGTGCCCAGTTGATCATTGATGACGTGACCGGGTTCCGTTATGTCGTGGTTGACGGTGTGGCCGAGGTCAGTGAAGACAACGAGTTTGGTCTGCCGTATTTCAAGGCACTGCGCAACAAACACGGCCGCTTCGAGGCAGACGATGCCGAGCTGCTCGCCGAGATGGAACGCGACGGTCGAGTGCTCCTCATCGTGACGCCGAACAAGCCGCAGAACGAGTGGCACCAAAAGGGTTTCGACAGCTAGACGGGGTTTGAACGCTGGTCCGGTTGGGTTCTGCGGTTGTCCGGTGTGCACCTTGAAAAAGGGGCCGAAGTCCCGGTCGGTACGGCCGGAGAGCGACAAGACTGGCTGTGTGTTCGAGCTCAATCCTGGCGACAGCATTCCCGAAGACATCGCTCGAGTGCTCGACGGCGTATTTGATGACGCCGAGGGCAGGCTTGATGCCATGGGTTCGCCCAACCCTGTCGACGTTGAACACGCGGTCCATCAGTTCCGGAAGCGGTGCAAGGAGCTTCGTGCCGTCGCACGGTTGGTTCGGCCCGCTCTCGGCCCCCGTTTCCGTGACTTCAACCATCTGGTCCGAGATGCGTCGGCCCAGTTTTCTGCATCTCGTGACGCTCACGTCATGGCGGAGACCATCGATTCGCTTGCTCCCGCAACTGGCCTGTCGCCCGACCTGCTCGCCATCAGGGATCGCCAAGTGGATGTTGCTGCGGCGGCAACCATTTCGCTGCAGCAAGGTGACGAACGCACCGGCGTTGCCCGCGAGCTCGTTGCAGCGGCACGTGTCGCTGCGAACGGATGGGACCTTCCCGACGACGCGGCTCCCATCGTCAAGGGGCTCACGCTGAGCTATCGACAGGGTCGGCAGTCGTTCCGTGCCGCCAAGCGGAAGCCGACCGACGACCGCATGCACGAGTGGCGTAAGTCCACCAAGAACCTGGGGTACCACGTCCAACTCCTCGTCGCCACCGATCGCGATGCCCTGGCTGCACTGGTCGTCGATCTCGATGCACTCGGTGACCTGATTGGCCAGGACCACGATCTTGCGGTGCTCATTGAAGGTGTCAGGGGTACCGACGAAGGCATGGAGGCATGTGAGTTGGCCCGCAAACGACAACACAAGGTCCGCAAGAAAGCGTTGCGGCTTGGCAAACGTATCTATAGCGAGCGGCCCGGCGACTTCGCCGACCGGGTCATGGCGGGTTGGTCTCGCTGAACGTGCAACCCGCCACGCCCAAGTTGTCTCTAGAAGAAACAGATTGCCGTGGGGCTCAGGGGCGATGGCCAAGTCCGGCGAGCTACCGTCCAGCTCATGAGCGAGCTTCAGCTGAACATTGTGGGAACGACCGGCGTGGGGGAGCGGCTACTCGTGCTGGTGCATGGTTATGGGGCCGACGAATACGACCTGGCAGGTTTGGTTCCACACATCGACCCCCAGGGCCGGTTCTTTACGGTGTGTCCCCGAGGCCCACTCTCGGTTATGGGGATCGGCGCTGGCTGGTACGAACGCGGCGACGACGGCACGATCGACCCGGCAATGTTCCTGGGTTCGGTCGACGCACTCGATGCCACGATCGATACTGCGTGCACCGACGGCGGCTTCGATCGGGCGCAGGCCGTGATCATCGGGTTCTCGCAAGGCGGCGCGATGACGCTGGCTTCGGCGCTCCGCACGGGCGGAGCAATCCGCCCGGCTGCCATGGCCTGCCTGTCAGGGATGCTGACCGAACTCGACGGCCTCGAGTACGCATTCAGCGACGCAACGAACGATGACCCGTTGCCCGAGATCCTCGTCCACCACGGCACCCATGACCCGGTGGTCGTCGTCGACCGAGGCAGGACAACTCGTGACACGTTGACCACACATGGTGTCGCCCACACCTATCGCGAGTACCCAATGCAACACGAGATCAACATGACCTCGATCCACGACCTGAGGGACTGGCTGGCAGCGCCCGGCACTTCGCGCGAGCGGTGATATCAAGCTCTACCCCGGGGGCGACGCCACCGCCAGCACGAGGCCTCAGCCGTTGACACCGCCCCAGAGCGCGTCGGCAGTAGCGACTACCAGTTCGAGTTTGGCTCGTTGATCATCGACCGTGATCTCGTTGCCTTCTTCGGTCGAGGCGAAGCCGCACTGGGGTGCAATGCCGAGTTGGTCCATGTCGACATACTCACTGGCCTGTTCGAAACGGACCTTGAGTTCGTCGATCGATTCGAGTTCGCTGGTCTTGGTGGTGATGAAGCCGGGCATGACTCGTTTGGTGCCCTTGGGTAGGAGCCGCAGGGGCTCTAGTCCTCCGGCGCGTTCGGTGTCGTATTCCATGAGATAGACGTCGACGCTGGTGCGGTTGAAGATTGCGTCGACGGCAGGGTCGTAGCCACCCTGCGCGACCCATGTCGAGCGGAAGTTGCCTCGGCACATGTGCATGGCGATCGTCATGTCATCGGGTCGGTCGGCGATTGCACGTTCGAGCATGTCGGCGTAGGTGACGATCAGCTCGTCGGGATCGAAACCCTCGGCCCGCTTGCGTTCACGTTGGGTCTCGTCGCACAGGTAGGCGAAGAAGATGTCGTCGAGCTGGAGATAGCGACAACCTGCGTCGTAGAAGGCTTGTACTGCTTTGGCGTAGGCCGCGCTGATGTCGGCGAAGAGGAGGTCGGTGTCGGCGTATTCCGGTGGAGCGATGTCGTCGGCTGCAGTCCGGAAGTGACACGCACTCGGACCCGGGATCGAAATCTTGGGTGTAGCGGTGGCGACCGAGGACAGATACCGGAAATGATCCAGCATCGGGTGGTCATCGGGAAAGTCGATGCGCTCGCTGATTTCTGGGAAGTACGGGCGAAGTTGTGGCCCCGAGAACTGCACGCCGGTGCGATCAGTGCGTTGCACCACGTTCAGGCCGGTGAGACCGTCCATGAAGTCGTAGTGCCAGAACGATCGTCGAAACTCGCCATCGGTCACGAGCCCGAGGCCGAGAGACTCTTGCATGGCGACGACGTCGGCGATAGCTGCGTCCTCGGTCGGTTTGAGATCGGGCGACGTCAGCGCTCCATCGGTGAGTGTCGCGGCCCGGGCTTCGACGATTGCCGGTGGCCGAAGCAGGCTGCCAACATGATCGGCTCGGAAGAGAGGATTTCCTCGGTTCGTCATAGCGGTCTCCGCTCGTGTTCTGGTTTCGTGGTTCTGGTTTCGTTGGCGGGCTGTATTCCTCGTTCACACAGTCCGGGGTTTCACTAGCAACGTAGTGGATGACAGCCAGGTCAAGTGGCTGGCGGCACTTCGATGGTGAGTGGTGTGACCGTCGCCCAATCGTCGTCGTCTGGCGCGTCGTTCTTCCACATCATGACCGCGAAACTTGCGTCACGATCGAGTGCAGTCAGCGAGCCATGCCATATACCGCGGCCGATGGTGACGCCGGTTGTTCCATCGGCGACGAAGGCTCGTACCTGGCTGGAATCCGCCACGGCAGCTGCCACGATCAGCCACCGGCCAACGTCCAACGGAAGGAACGTCTGGCTCGAATGAGGATGGCGTTCTAGCCGATCGATGATGAACGGTGCCTGCCTGGCGGGTGTGTGGGTTGTCGAGAGTACGGGCGGTCGGTCGGCGTGTGCGAGCGAGCCGGTGAACGTCTGGCGGCCGTACGTGTTGGGCGCGGTGATGACTTGGCCAAAGGGTGTGAAGCCGTCGGTCGTGAGTGGCTCGGCGATCAGCTTCATGCCGAGGTATCTGGTTGAGGTCGTGGTTGTGGCGGATGGGTCGTTGCCCAGTGGTGAGCAATCTTGATCCGGGGAGCGACCCAGATGCCGGGAGTCGCGGCGACATGGTCGAGCACTCGAGTTAGTCCCGCGAAACGGGCCGGCTGGCCGACGATGCGACAGTGCAAACCGATCGACATCATCTTCGGTCGTTCCTCGCCTTCGGCCACCAGCACGTCGATTGCGTCGGTGATGAACTCGGCCCACTGAGCGCCATTCATCGTGAGGAGTTTGCCGTCGTTGGTAGTTAGCGAATACGGCACGACTAGGCGCGCGGTGCCGTCGACGGTGCTCCAATACGGAAGGTCGTCGTTGTAGGCATCGGAGTCGTACATGAAGCCGCCGTGCTCAGCGAGCAACCGCCGCGTGTTGACCGACGGCCCGTAACGGCAGTACCAACCGGGAGGCTGGTAGCCGAGTGTGCGTTCGAAGCTCTCGACGGCCGCACGGATCTGCTCGCGTTCGTCGTCGATCGTGAGGGTGCGATGGTTGATCCAGCGGTAGCCATGACTGCACACGTCGTAGCCAGCGTCGGAGATTGCGGCGGTGATCGCTGGGTTACGTTCCAGTGCCAGCGCGCATGCGAAGACCGTCAGCGGCAGCGAGCGACGCTGGAACTCACGGTGGATCCGGAAGAACCCCGACCGGCTTCCATATTCGAACAACCCTTCGGCGGCAAGATCCCGGGTCGTGCCGAGTGCCACGGTCGAGTCGGTCAGACGGTTCTCGGTGTAGCCGTCGCCATCGGGCACCGACGGTTCGGAGCCTTCTTCGACATTGAGCACGAAGTTGACGGCAAGTCGGGCACCGTCCGGCCAGTTGGCATGTGGCGGGGTGCCGGCATATCCGACGAAGGCACGAGCCGGTTCACTCTCCATGCCACATCCTGGCAGACCGACACCGATGCGGCCAGATACCCCAGTGCTGTGCCGGTCTCATCGACCGCCTAAGTTCGAGCTGAAACTGGGGAGGTTGTAATGGCCAAGATGAATGACGAGCGTCGCCGGGTGCTCGAAGCCGAGATCCATGCGTTCATGGATCGGTACAACACGGCATTCACCAGCGGAACCCGGGCAGATCTCGAGAGCCTGGTGCATCTGCCAGTGATCTATGTGTCGGAGACCGAAGCCCAGGTCCGCGAGAAGTACCCGTTTGACCCTGAGCGGATGCGAGAGGTGACCGGCTTTCATCATCCTGAAACCGAAACCAGGATCGTGCACCTCGAGGAAACCCGGGCTCACCTGACCATCGAAGGCACCCGACACCGAGCCGACGGATCAATCATCGAATCGATCGACAGCTTTTACATACTGCACAAACAAGACGACGAATGGAAGGTCTCGGTCTTCTCCGGGATCCGCGGTGCCCGCGACTGACCAACCTGCATGGCCAGACTCATTCAGGTCTGTGAAGAACATGCCGGTTTGCCCGACGTTACTGCGCGTCGCTGATTCGCACCTCAGCGCCGGCGAGGGCCTCGCAGCACCCGCGCGGGGAGCCCCAAGATTGCCTTGATCAGGTCGAGTACACCTTTGACCGAAATGCCAACGATGCGCAGCGGCAAGCTGATCAGCCACACGATTGGGTAGACGATGAGGGCGATCAGCGCAAGCGGCCACGCGATCACCGCCAGGATGAGCCAGAGTAGAAATGAAGCCACAGCCTGAACGTACTGGACCGCAGCCCATCGCTGTTGTCGGCCAGGGAGTCTCATGCCGACCGAACACCACACCGGGCCGGTTGCAGTAGCAGATGAACGGGTCCCGCCGGCCAGTGTTACCGCCGGGTCGTTGCCAGGGGTCGAACGATGGCTTGCTGTCTGTTGGTGAAGCGCAACCGACCGAGTGCGGAACGTGGTGATCGTCTGACCCCAACCGAAGATGCACAGCGAGTGGTGTGACACGATGGCAGCGTCGCCTACCGTCGGTAGCCACACCATGATGAACCCGGCCAAGACCACCAACGGACGAAACGAACCGCTCGGCAAGGACGGAAGCGGAGACGACGGTGTGCTCGCTCAGATCGAACGAGCGGTGTTCGGTGTCAACTACGGCGGAACCGCCTATACGACCATCGGTCAGGCCGACCTGATCGCCGAACGACTTGAGCTGGGAGCAAACCAGCTTCTGCTTGATGTCGGCACTGGCAGCGGGTGGCCCGGTATCTACCTAGCGGCGTCGACGGGATGTCGAGCGGTGCTCGCAGATATGCCTGCCGAGGGATTGCAGCGGGCGCTCGATCGTGTGCGGCGCGACGGACTCAGCGACCGGGTGGCTGTCGTCGCTGCCAATGGGCAGAACCCGCCGTTTCGCCCCGAGAGTTTCGAGGCAATCTCGCATGCTGATGTGTTGTGTTGACTTCGCCAGAAGCTCTCCGTGCTGAGGGCAAACCGGCGGCTACTCAAGCGGGGAGGCAAGTTGGCATTCTTGACCATCGAGGTAGCGGGTGATTTGGGCAAGCGTGACCGACGCCGTGCCGCTGCTACAGGGCCGCCGGCCATTGCGACGCGCAGCACCTATCCGTCGCTGCTGCGCTCGGCCGGTCTGGCCGACATCGATCGCATCGACGTTACCGCTGACTATCGAGTGACAGCCGCAGCATGGATGAACGCACGCAATGCTCACGCCCAGGCGTTCGCGGACGAATTCGGAGCCGACGAGCTCCGCGAGAGAAATGCAGAGGGTGAACGACGGCTGAGCGCCATCGACGACGGCCTTCTGAAGCGTTTCCTGTACGTGGCCCACCGACGGTGAATCCGAACCTGTACGGGCTCGTCGGCTGGCAATCTCGAGGTCATTGTCGGGTTTCCGGAACTCTTCACGAGCAAAAGGTGCCGGTCTGACACGTTGTCGGGGCCCGGCCTGCCGCCGAGTAGGTTCGTCGAATGAGCGACGACCTACTGCAGCAGGCACTCGAAGTCGAGGCGTTTATTGCGTCGTGCCAGGTTGACGGAGCTGCGGGCCCACGGTGGTCACGCCGTGCCGGTGGAAGCGGAAGTAGTCGGAACAACCTCTATCACGGCAATGCGGGTGTCGTCCTCTTCTATCTCGAACTGCATCGGGCGACCGATGAGCGACGTTTCCTCGACATAGCGATCGCTGGTGGTCGAGAACTGGTCGGGTCGGTGGCAGACGCCGATGATCTGTCAATCGCCATTTACAGCGGGCTACCGGGTTATGTGTTCGTCCTCAACGAGTTGGCAAAGGCCAGCGGTCTCGCCGAGTTCCGGACTGCTGCCGTGGTGCTTATGCAGCGGATTGCCGATCAGTCGCAGCCGCTCGGATCAGGCATCGGCTGGGTCGAACCCATCCCGTTTTCCGAGATCACCGGCATTACTGGCGAGCGCGAGGTGCTGGATCTGAGCATTGGCGCAGCGGGCGCGGGCATCGGGTTCCTTTACGCGTATCGCAATGTGTTGCACCGTCAGGCGCTCGACTTGGCGACACAAACGGCCGACCGGTTGATCGAGATGTCGGTCGACGGCGACGGCGGACCGAACTGGTTGATGATGGCCGACATGCCGTTCCCGTTCGACGCTCCGAACTTTGCGCATGGTGCTGCCGGTGTGGCCTACTTCCTGGCCGACCTGCATCGGGCAACCGGCGAGCAGCGATACCTCGACATAGCGATCGCGGCCGCCGGATACGTCGAAGCGCACACATCGGCGAGTGGCGATGGTCATCTCGTTTGCCACACCGAACAGAAGCCGGACCTGCATTACCTGGGTGTGTGTCATGGTCCGCCAGGTACGGGACGGTTGATGTTCTTGCTGTACGAGATCACCGGCGACGACCGCTGGCTCGACTGGCTGCACGCCAATATGGCTGGACTCTTGGCTACTGGTGCACCCGAAATACGATCCGACGGCCTATGGAACAACTTCGGTCAGTGTTGCGGCGATGCCGGCATCGGCGACTACGCGCTGTTCTTACATCGGGCGACAGGCAAGCCCGAGTATCTCGACCTGGCAAGGCGTGTTGCAGCGGTTATTGCCGACGCCAGCGCGGTCGACGACGGCAAACGTTGGTGGCTGCAAGCCGAACATCGTGACCGCCCCAATTTCGTCGAGACCCAAACCGGTTACATGCAGGGCGCAGCTGGCATCGGCAGTTTCCTGCTCCACCTGGCTACCAACGACGCCGACGTCGTCGCAAAGATTCCCCTACCCGACGTGCCGTTCACCTACTGACGCGCAACCACCAATCCGAGCATCGCCCGATGGCGCGGCGGTTAGCCAGTGGCGTCGATGGGGGCAGCATCGATGGGGACGTTAAGCGAGTAGATCGGGCGGGTTTCGATCGTGCCCGCGTTGTTGGTCACCGCGAAGGTGGGGCGGGTGGGGTGTGGTTCCCACGGGCCCTGGATGAAGGCGCCGTTGCCTCCGTAACGTTGGCTGAGTTGCTGTTCGACGTTGTAGTGGGCCGTTGCTGAAAGTTCCCAGGGGCCGAGCTTTTCGAACACCTGTGAGCAGTGGGGGCGATTGTTCACGGGGTGGTATTTGTCGGGGTCCCACGCAAGCATGTCGTCCCAGGCACAGTTGAGTGGTTCGTCGTCACCGAAGCTCCATTCGACGTAATCGAGTGTGGCCCGGCCTCTGAGGAAGAAGGTGCCCCTGTCGCTAAGACCGCTGACTTCGATCGGTGGCAGGTTGCCGTCGATCCAGAACCAGCTGGGGAAGTTGACGATGGCAACCCGTTTCTCTAGGGGCGGTGTCATCTGGATGTCGGGGGCGCGTGCTTCGAGTCTTTCGAAGAGTTCGTCGATGAGCCTGTTCGAGACGGTGTCCAAGTCGTACTCGGCTTCGACGTCGGTGTCCCATCTGAACGACACGCTGTAGGTCGGGTCGTAGATTTCGAGCGGCCCAGACACTCCGCTGCGGCAGTAGTAGAAGACGGGAAGAAGGAAGAGCTCGTTGGGTTCGCCCAGGTTGCCGTCCAGGATGTCGGTATTGAGTAGGTCGAGGTCGATGTCTGAATCGGGAGCGACCGGTCCACCTGCGGCCGCGAGGTTGCTGACAACCG
>Ga0206129_10004231_pt1 | contig 15975 bp, 19 predicted proteins | sample Helgoland_Spring_8_FD_148616 | JGI IMG/M metagenome (GOLD analysis project Ga0206129, IMG submission 148616) | Pelagic subsurface seawater microbial communities from Kabeltonne, Helgoland, North Sea - Helgoland_Spring_Bloom_20160502_2 | ecosystem: Environmental > Aquatic > Marine > Epipelagic ...
CTTTATATTTGCGACCGCTAAGTACAAAGGTACCTTAGCTCAGTTGGTAGAGCAAAGGACTGAAAATCCTTGTGTCCCTGGTTCGATTCCTGGAGGTACCACATTTTAACCCTTTAAATCACTGATTTAGAGGGTTTTATATTTTTATCACCCTAAATGTGTACACTATGGTATACATTTTTATGGTTCTTTTTTGTATATTGGGTACTCAATGTATACAAAATGACTATAAAATTACTTCCTCATTTTAGAAAAAATAAATCCTCTTATGAAAACAATGATGAAATCTATTTTATCATAAGAGTCTTTGTTGATGGTAAACGAATGAACATTTCTACAGGTATAAAAATTCGTTATAAAAATTGGATTGAAAATTGGTTAAACACTCAAAAGAAAAACCCAATAAGTTCTAAAGAAGAAAACCATCAAGAAAAGAATCTACTATTAAAATCAAAACTTAAAGAAATATCTGATATCGTTTTTGAAATTGAAAGAAATGGAGGAATACCAACAACCGATTTAATAAAAACTCATCTAAGAACTGACAAGATTCAAAAAAGAAAGAAATCACTTTCTGATGTTCACTTTTTGATACTTCTTGAAAAATACAACGATTGGATTACCTCTGAAGAATATAAAATATTAACTCAGAATTCAGATTCATACATCAGAAGTGTGATAGGTTCCATTAAAGATTTAATACGTTTCACTAATATTTTTGAACAAAGAGAAAGTATTCAATTAACTACCGAAGATATTGATACAACTTTTGTAACTGGGTTAATTAAATTTTGTGACAAGAGAGGTTTACAACCTTCTACCATAAAGAAAAGATTAAAAGTATTAGTATCTTTTAGTAAATGGGTTAAAGATAAAATCGGAATTACATTTACTATTCCTATCCCTAAAAAAGTATTTAGAGATTTTGAAAAAGAAATAATTTTTTTAACACGAGAGGATATTGTTCGGTTAGTGAACTTCAAAGATTTTGATTACTCTAATGAAAACCATCTAAATTACAAGAATAAAGGTACTCTTCACTACATGAAGAATACTACCACTAAAAGAAAAAAAGAATACTCAATTGTAACTTCTTACGAAGTATATAAAGATATGTTGTTGTTTTTATGTGGAACGGGAATGAGATTCGGTGATATGATAAAACTTAGAGTTGATGATAAAGAGTTTGATTCTAAAGATAGAATGAGAGGTGAAATCAAATATCAATCAGAAAAAACCGAAAGGATAACAAGAGTTCCATTGAATAGATTAACGATGGAAATCTTTAATAAGTACTCAAAAGGTAAAGGAAAAGAAGACTACCTATTCCCTAGAACAAATCAAGGGAACTCTATTTCAAACACTAAATTCAATAAACATATTAAAGAAATTTGTAGAGAAGTTGGATTAAATAGAGGGGTAAAATCACCTCAATACAATCTTGATAGAACCATCGTAAAAGGAACAGATATCTCGGTGAATTTGTATGAAAAGGTTTCTTCTCATATTGGAAGAAAAACATTTATAAGAGAACAAATTGAGAGTGGAACTCCACCCCGAATTATAATGAGTATGACTGGACATAAATCTCAAAAGGTTTTTGATGGATATTACAACATTCTAAAAGGAGATAGGATGAAAAATAATGATAAAATATTCAGTACAAATCTAAAAGATGACAAATCAGAAGAATCTTCTGGAATATCAAAACATCAAGAGGAACAGTTAACTAAATATAAATCTCTTTTCGATAGTGGATTACTCCCAAAAGAGGTTTATTTAGAAGAGGTAAGAAAGGTAATTAAATGATTAACAATTAGATATAACTTAACCTTCCCCCAATTATTAATAATTTTAAAAGATTTTAAATTTAAAATGAGAAAGATTATTTTTACGTGGACTAAGAAAGAAAAAAATGAAAAAACTTTTAATTATCTTTTTTATAACACCTCTTTTATCTTATTCTCAGAAGGTATACTCCGTTAAGTATTCCAACCAATCTGATTTAAAGGTTTATGTAGTTGATTATGAAAATCAATGTGATTTAAAAGTGTTTAAAGTCGATTATCCTAATCAAGTGGATGATAATAAAGGTTTGTGGTACTTTGTAGATTATCCTAATCAATCCGATAAGAAGATATTCTTCGTTGATTATCCCAACCAAAGTGATTTAAAGATATTCTTTGTAAAATACAATAACCAATCAGGTTGGAGAAATAAATCGAAACAACACTTGATGTATTAAATGTAAACAATACTTCCCTATCAAATTACTTAGAAGAAAAAAATTGACTCCGATATAAAAACGGGTCAGACCACCTTTTTAGAAAAAAGTTATTTTCTCAGTTACAAGAAACCTATCCTCTCATAAAATTTGCATATAAATATATTCTTCAATATATTCGTTTTATGAAAGTAAACATCTCTAAACTATCTCATCATCCTAAAAATCAAGAAATCTATGATTTATCTTCTATTGAAGAATTAATGGAGAGTATTTCTGAAGTTGGTTTACTACAACCAATAGTTATCGACCAATATTCTCAAATTATAAGTGGTAATCGAAGGTTTGAATCTATTAAACGATTGGGTTGGGATGAGGTTGAAGTGATTCAAAAAGAAGTTAAGGATGGAGATGAAGAATTATTATTAATTCATTACAACAAACAACGAATTAAGAGTTTTAAAGAACTTATCAATGAATACTTAATACTTGATAGATATTATAGAAAAGGACAAGGGAGAAGAACGGATTTAACTTCTGTTAAATCTAACAAAGGTTCTTCAAGAGATATGGTTTCTAAAGAATTAGGGATTTCTTCTTCTCAGTTAAGAAGATTAGTATTCATCCATAAAAACAAACCAGAATATATTGAACTTTTAGATAAAGGTATTTTAACGGTTAATCAATCTTATCTTCAAATTCAGAGGGAAATTAAAGAAAAAGAATCTAAGAAACCTACTTCTTCAAAATCAGAAAGTTTGGTGAAATCGAATTGGAGGTTTTATCAGAAATCCTCTGATGATATGTGTGAACTAAATGATGGGGAAGTTCAAACTATTTTTACTTCTCCTCCTTATTGGAATAAAAGAACCTATTCTGAAGAGAAAGGATTAGGAAATGAAAAAACATCTGAAGAGTTTGTGGTACATCTTTCTGAACATTTAAAAGATTGTAAAAGAGTATTAAAAGATAGAGGAAGTTTCTTTCTTAATTTAGGGGATACTTTTTACAATGGAAATCTTCAGAATGTTCCTCATAGAGTAATACTAAAACTTCAAGAAAAAGGATGGATACTCCGAAATACTATTATCTGGTCTAAAACCAATCCTAAACCTTCTTCTTCTAAATCTAATCTAACTCCTTCTTATGAGTTTATATTTCATTTGGTAAAATCAATGGAGTATGATTATTATCCTACACTAACCAAACTATCCGATAAAACGAAACCCTCTTTACCTCCAAGACATAGAAGTGTTAATGGGGAGTATTCAAAATCATTAACACCTTATTTACCTAACACAAATGGTAAAAATATGGGAGATTATTGGAGTGAAGATATCGTAAGAACTTCGGTTGCAAATCAGAAACTAAATATTCAAGGAGAACATCCCGCTCCGTTTCCAAATGAAATAATTACATTACCAATTCTTCAAACTTCTAAAGAGTTTGAATTGGTATTAGACCCGTTTATGGGAAGTGGAACTACAGGGAGGGTTTGTGATAAATTGGGAAGAAATTTTGTAGGGTATGATTTGAAGATGTTTTAAAAAAACGATAACCTATCAAATAATTGATAGGTTATTGGTTTAAGGTATTTTTCTTTTTCATTAACACCTATTACAATGAAATATTAGTTTTAGTAATAATTATTTACTCTAAAGATTAAATTATAATGATGTTTTCTTATTTTAAAATAACGTATACTGAATCTTTGAACACTCTTTCTCCAACATCACTAAAAAACATTGACCCTTCTTCTTTCTCAGTAATTGAGTGAGTATACATTAATTTAATTTTCATAGTATCACCAACCATTTCTCTTATTGGGGCAATAACTGTATTAACAATTCCTGTCTCAGAATCTGAATACGAACTTTCATTGATAGTCGGTACCAATTCATCTTGCCAGTTTATAATGGGTGGAAGATTTACATATACTAATTCTCCAGTAAATTCATTAAGATATGTATACGTAACATTTGCAACAATATCACCATCTAATAACCACCAGTAAAGATTACTTTCCCAATTTGCTTTTTTAGGTCCTGGACCACTCCATAAAGTTTCCCATACTGGATTTCCATTTCTAAGAAGACGTCCTGATATTCTTTGAACAGTTTGGTTATTATTTTGATCGAGAATCATCTCATAATAACCATCAGAATTTTTGGACAATTGAAACTGAGGATCATCGTTTAATCCTTCCAAAAACTCAATTGTAATTCCATCTCCTTCATCTATGATGATAGATTCTTTTTCACAGGAGAAAAAAAAGAAAATTGATAAGAATAGTAGGTTTTTAAATTTTAAAATTTCTTTCATGATTTTAATACTAATGTTTTTAAAATATTTATTAATTATCCTGTTTTACTCCATCTTTATAAATACCACCTCTTTTCTCTGTTAAATTTCTAATTTCGAAGTATGATTCCCATTGACCATCTCTTTTTCCATCCTTATAAGTCCCCTTTCTCCTTAACCGACCATTTTCATCGAACGATTCAAAAGGACCGACACGTTTTCCATCCTTATGTGTTACTTTGTACCATAACTGACCATTTTCATGGTACCATTCAGAAAGACCGACGAGTATTCCATCCTTATAATTCTCTTTACTTTGTAACTGACCATTTTCATGGTACCATTCAGAAAGACCGACGAGTATTCCATCCTTGTAAGTATTTTTGTACGATAACTGACCATTTTCATGGTAACCTTCAGAAAGACCGAAAGGTTTTCCATCTTTATAAGTTGTTTTGCTCTGTAACCGTCCATTTTCATAATAACTTTCAAAAAGTCCATTTTCTGGAACTCCATCCTTTTTTCTTCCATATTCATACAAACCACTTTGTTCCTTTTTTAACACTCCATTTCTGTAGTATTCCCAAGATGCACCATCAGGTTTTCCATCCTTATAGGTCCCCTTTCTCCTTAACTGACCATTTCTGTAGTAACTTTCCATCTGACCATCTTCATATCCATCCTTATAGTTTGCCTTATAACTTAACTGACCATTTTCGTAGTATTCCAAAGATGCACCATCTATTCTTCCATCCTTATAATCTTTTCTATACTCAAATTTAGTTTTTTGATAATCATGATATTTGACTACTACTCCAGTATATGGAGTACCTTTGTATTTAAGAATATTGCCACCCATGAAAATATATCCATATGTTATATGTTTTTTCTCTTCCTTATAATCAATGGTTTTTTTACCACATGATGATAAAAGAATGAAAATTGATAAGAATAGTAGATTTTTAAATTTTAAAATTTCTTTCATGATTTTAATATTAATGTTTTTAATTTAATTATTGTTTACATCTGTAATAATCATCTCTCATTTGACTTGTTGATGGGTCAGTTGTTCCGTAATTATCTTTAAAAACTTTATCACATCCACTCGGTAAATCTCCTCCTTTAGTTAAACAGTCACAAAGAGAAGGAGGACCTCCACATGAGGTTAATAATCCTATTAAGAGAAATAAACCGAATACGTATGTTAATTTCATAGATTATTTTTAATGAATTCCAAACCTGTATTTGGAATTTTTACTTTCAATTCATTTACATATTTAACAACTTTGTTAATTTCTGGTATAAAAATTTTCACATTTTTAACATAATTTTTACGTGCACTACCATAACTATCGTATGCTGAAAATTGACCTTCTGAAGTATTAATGTGACTTATTGAAGTTAATTTAAAATCATTTATGTTATTAATTTTAGTTCCTCTTCCATCACTCAAATAAGTTGAAAACAAAAATTTTTCACTATAACCCAAATCAGGATCATCTTCTCCATCATCTAATTTTTTCTTTAATATTGATGTTAAAACTCCTAAATCTTTATTCTTATCTATATCATCTATGAAATGAAAATAATCATTTCGATAAACCTTATTATTTATAACATTATCTAACCTAAAACTTACATTAAGTAATTTTATATCTCTAGAGCCAGAACCATTAGGTTTGAATTCAATTCTAGAACTAATATTAATATTTGAAAGGTGGATCCCCTTATAATCCTTATTATAGTAATTACCATCATAAAATTGGTAAGTAAATTTTTGAATTGAATCACCATTTCTTATGGTAATCGTTTCTGGATAAACTAAATATTGTTTATAGTATTCAGATTTAGTTGTATCTGAATAAATAAATAAATTAGATTTATTTAATTTATGAAGTTTTAAATCTTTTATTTCTAAAGAATCAGTTAAACCCTTTTCATTATAATCAATTGAAAGTTCCATCTGTCTTACTTTAACAGAATCTCCATTGATAGATTTGAGAGTATGATTTCCCCACTCTCTATAAAATTTATTACTCATATTAGAGACGATTTCAGTATTAAGACTGAATGATGAACTAAGGTTTGTATCGAAAATATTTATTATTGGATCATTTCTAAGTTTAAGAAAAACCCTTTTTTGTGAACGATTATACTCTTGATGATATATTGAGTCTGATATCAAGAAATTACTATACCCTTCCCAAGGGGTGTTAAAACCATATATTTCTTTACGATTTATTGGATATACTTGATGTATATTCTTTAAATTTTTAAAATTTATAGTTTCATTATCATTGTAAACAATAAGACTGTCTTTTGTAACAGATTCATTTATAGTGTATGGTTGGTTATCGTAACTATCACTTTCACTATAAATTATTGGATATGAAATAGTCTTATCTTCATTAATTTTTAAATAATTAAGGGTATCTTTTTGATTATTCAAAATCATGACATTTCCTTTAGAATCTAAATATTCTTTTTTAGAACCGTCTGGAAAGTATAGTGAATATGATTCTAGGGTTTTGTTTTTAAAAAACATTTCCTTGTAAATTTCACCCTTATTATAAGATTTTTGAAGTCCATCATATTTACCATCTATATAATTTAATTCAAAATCTAATGTACCTCCAACATAGTTATATTTAACTATTTGACCGGTATATAGATCTTTTTTATAATATAAAAGTCCATTATCTGTGACACTAAACTTTTCTGAAATTTCTTTATCAGTAAATTTTGTAATATCTAAGTCAGAACCACAGGACGTAAGTAATAGAAATAGTAGTAAAATTGATATATATTTTTTCATTTTATTTATTAACTTTTTTATCATCCTTATAATATTGAACTTCGGTTACATTTCCTTGTTCATCATAATATTCACTTTTACCATTTTTTTTGCAATTTAGAAATTCATTATTTTCACATGATAATTCAGTTTTTCTTTCAACTGAACCATCTGGGTAATACCAGATTGAAAATTTAGTATCTCTTTTAAAAACAACCATATCACTTATCATAGTTTTCTCACCATTTTCAAGTTCGATTTCTTCAAAATTACCTTCGTCTACAGAATATTCTTTCATTGATACAACTTCCCCATCCTTAAATTCAATAAACTCCCTTACTTTATTCTTACTTGTCATACTTAGACCTATACCTTCATAAATTTCACCTTTAAAAGTGAATTTACCATCATTCCTATCTAAATCCCTTACATTAGTGTAAGTTTGGGAACAGGATATAAATAAAATTGATAATGATAATAAATAAATAAAATTTCTCATATATTTTGTTTTTAATTTTTTTGAAATTAATAATATTTTTTTTTGTTAGTAGAAATATTAGTTGCAACTAAAAAAGATTACTTTTTAATTATGAATAATTTAATTATAATTGTAAGATGAAATTAATCCTTCTATTTATCTTTTCTTTTCAATCAATTGAATTACCGATAGATTCTTATTTTGACTCTTCAAATGAAATTTTTTACATATTATACAACAATAAAGTAGAAAAGTATAGTCTTGAAAGTGATTATAAATTACTGTCTTCTAAAGAAATTAAAAACTCAAATAACATAGATTTAAGAAAATTCAAATTTGTAAATCAACATCAATTATCATATAATTTAGGGGGTGAAATATTGGAATTTAAAGGAGATTCATTAGTAAGGATAGATAACTCTTACAAACACAAACTCCAATTAGGTTCTTTAGAGTTTACTAGAAACGATACTATTATCAGATATGGAGGATATGGTTTTTTTGAGAATAGAAATTTTTTTACTTATTATAACAGAGAAATAAATAGTTGGGAATTTTTAAATATTAAAGGAGAACTAATACCAGAAGAGTTATCCAACTTTTTATACTACATAACAAAAGATAACATATATATTTTGGGAGGAAAAGTAATTGATAAATTCAATAATGATATTACTCATAAAAATTACAACTCCTATGAATATGATTTTAAAACTAAAAAATGGAAATATCTTGGTAAACTAAATAATCATATTGAAAGGAATTTGACTATTCCGTTGGATAATGATACTTTTTTTTCTTTCAATAAACAAAACGGAAATATTTTAAAAATTAATATTAATTCAAATTTAATTGAGGAATTCTATAAGACTCCTACAATAAAAAAAATACAATCTTCATTTTTTAAACCATTTTTTCATAACGATAATCTTCATTTTTTTAATTATGAAAACAATAAACTGAATTTTAATTCTATCTCTATACAAGATTTTGAATCCTCTTTAATAAAGAAAGATTCTAGGAAGATATATAAATCCTCTTATTGGATTCTTATTTTAATCTGTTTAGGTTTGATTGTTTTTGTATCCTCAATTATCTTAATAATAAAGAGAATTGCAAATAAAATTATAAAAATTAATGATTTATATTTTTTTAATTTCAGAAGGTTGAATTTTAGAGCTAAAGAAGAGATTCTATTTAGTATCATCTATAATCAAAGTAGAATTAATAAAAAAGTAGACAATAGAACTATTACTGAAATATTCTATGATGAAAATTTAAACTATGGAACTATTAATAGAAGAAAAAACGAATCGATAAATAAATTAAATGATAAACTTAAAATATTATTAAAAACAACTAAAGATATAATTTTAAGAGAACAATCTGAAATCGATAAAAGAGAAATATTTTACTCTATAAACTCTAAATTCATTTAACCTCTGTTAAATCTAACAGAAGTTGATTCTCAAAAATATCCTCTTTATTTCTTTTTATAAACATCATTCCCAATTTTAGCGTATAATTCATTTTACGAATCTCATTTTGTGAATTTACATTCCATTTAGTCAAAACAATGGAGTACGATTATTATCCAACTCTCACAAAACTCTCCGATAAAACAAAACCCTCTTTACCTCCAAGACATAGAAGTGTTAATGGGGAGTATTCAAAATCAATAACACCTTATTTACCTAACACGAATGGTAAAAATATGGGAGATTATTGGAATGAAGATATTGTGAGAACTTCGGCTGCAAATCAAAAACTAAATATACAAGGAGAACACCCTGTTCCTTTTCCAAATGAAATCATCACCTTACCAATTCTTCAAACTTCTAAAGAGTTTGAATTAGTGTTGGACCCGTTTATGGGAAGTGGAACTACAGGGAGGGTTTGTGATAAACTAAGAAGAAATTTTATTGGATATGATTTGAAGATGTTTTAAAAAAACGATAACCTATCAAATAAATGATAGGTCATTAGTTTCAAATAATCACTTCTCTTTTTCAGTAAAAGTTTGTAGATATAATTATTTTAAAATAACATAAACCGAGTCTTTAAACACTTTTTCTCCCACAGTACTAAAAAACATTGAACCTTCTTCTTTTTGAGTAATTGAGTGTGTATAGGTTAATTTGATTTTCATAGTATCACCAACCATTTCTCTTATTGGGGCAATTACAGTATTTACAATACCTGTTTCACTATCTGAATATGAACTTTCGTTAATAGTAGGTACTAATTCATCTTCCCAATTTATAAGAGGAGGAAGGTTTACATACTCCAATTCACCAGTAAATTCATTAAAATAAGTATAGGTAATATTTGCAACAATATCCCCATCTAATAACCACCAATAGAGATTACTTTCCCAATTTACTTTTTTAGGTGCTGGTCCACTCGATAAAGTTTCCCATACTGGATTTCCATTTCTAAGTAGACGACCTGATATTCTTTGTATGGTTTGGTTTTTACTTCTATCAATAATCATTTCATAAAAACCATCAGAATTTTTAGATAACTTGTATTGTAAATCATCATTTAAACCATCTATAAACTCAATCGTAATTCCCTCTCCATTATCTATAATAATATCCCCTTGAGAACAAGAGGATGTTATTATTATTAAAATATAAAATTTTAAAAATTTCATAGATTATTTTTAATGAATTCTAAACCTATAATTGTTAAAATAATATTTAATTATCCTTAATTCCGTGTGATTTTGAACAATAACCACCCGTTTCTTTGATTCTATACACACCATATAAGTTATTGATTCTCATTTCTTTGGACTGACTAGAATGAATCCAACCTATACCCTCATTATTACAACCTTTTAACAAACATTTATTTGATGGGTAGGATGTATTATCGGATTCTTTATTTCCTATACCTAAAATAACAATAAATAATAGGGTAATAGTAAATTTTATTGTTTTGGACCAATAATCAGAATGTTTCCACATTTGATATATTCCTACAGGGAAAAAAAATACTAGTAAAATTAATATTCCTTTCTTTTTTTGATACCATTTTAAGTCTTTTTGAATCATTTTTTATTTTTTAGTTAAAACTTTACCCTCTAAACCATTAAAATCAAATTTTAATTTTGAAAAATCTTTTTCCTCAATTGACAAGACCATTGTCTCGTCTCGTAATGCATCACCACCTGAATAATCCATTTTTCTTCCATTTTTGTATAATGGAACAAGTATTAATGTTTCACTTCCATCAGAAGATTTCAAATAAGAATACTTTCCAGTATCAAATAAGTCACCACTACTTCCTCCATTGTGAATTTGATAATATTCATATTCACCCTTATATTTGGGGTCTCTAACTAGTTTTTCAAATTTCATAATTACATCTACTCTCGTTTTCGTTCCTAAAAGTGAATCATAAGAAGTCAGACTATATTCATTTTGAAAACTTCCCTTTCCTCCTCCAGATAAGACCAAAAATCCAAACAAGACAGATATTATTATTTTTACTTTTTTACTCCATAAATTTTTTTCTTTCCACATTACATACAATCCATATGGAAAAAATATTATTAAGGTTATTAATACTCTAGTTTGAAGTGTCCATATTTCATTTTTAAACATTTGATATATTCCTACAGGGAAAAAAAATACTAGTAAAATTAATATTCCTTTCTTTTTTTGATACCATTTTAAGTCTTTTTGAATCATTTTAAGATGTTTAGATTATATTTTAAAACTATAAAATTGTTGTCTAAACTCTAAAAAAAATTGATTGCAACTAAAAAAGATTACTTTTTAGGTATGAATAATTTAATTATACTTGTAAGATGAAATTAATCCTTCTATTTCTTTTTTCTTTTCAATCAATTCAAATTCCTATTGATTATTATTATGAATCTTCAAAATCAATTATACACATTCTGTATAAAAATAAAATAGAACAATATACTTTAGAAAATGATATTGAGTTAATCTCTTCAAAAGAAATCAAGAACTTGTCTGAATGTGATTTATCAAACTTTAAATTTGTAAATGAATATACTTTATCTAGTGAATTAGGGGGTTCTGTTATTAAAATAAAAGGAGATTCTATTCTAAAAATAGATAATTCTTATGAACATAAAATGCAACTAGGTTCATTAAAGTTTATAAGAAATGACACTCTTCTTAGATTTGGAGGTTATGGTTTTTTTGAAAATAGAAACTTTTTTACTTTTTATGATAAAAATGTTAATGGATGGGAATCTCTTGATATTAACGGAGATATTATACCAGAAAGAATTTCAGATTTTATTTATCATTTTAATAAAGATAAATTATATATATCTGGAGGGTATACATATGATAAATTTAAAAAAGATGTAAAATATCCAAACTTAAAATCTTATCTCTTTGATTTTAATTCAAAAGAATGGTCTATAATTGGTGATTTAAACACTCCTATTTTTAAAACTGTTTCTTTCTCTTTAGATGAAAATAGTTTTATTAATTTTATGGATGGAATGATTTGTATAATCGATTTTGAACAAAATTCAATTAAAAAATTCTCTTCTAATCCGATATCAAAAAAAATAGAATCTTCCTTTTTTAAACCATTTATTGATAAGAATAATATTGTTTATTTTGAGTTTGAAAATAATAAGTTAAATATTAAATCAATATCCTTAAAAGAGTTTATTTCAAACTTAAAAAGTATTGAAAATGAGAAAATTCATGGTTTTTCCTATTGGTTGTATTCATTAATTATTTTGATACTCGTAATCATATTTTTAGTATACGTTTTATCTAAAAAGTTTGTCAATAAAATTATAAATATTGGAGATGTGTTTTTCTATAACTTGAAGAAAATAAAACTAAATGAAAAAGAGAAAGTTATTTTTGATTTATTATATACATCTTCTAAAAAAAGAAAGAGTGTTGAGAATAGAATTATAACCGAATTTTTTGAGGATAGAACTCTTAATTACGGAACGATTAATAGAAGAAAAAATGAATCAATTAATACACTAAATAATAAAATAAAAGTATTTTTGAGTACAAATACAGATATTATTATAAGAACAAATTCTCAAATAGATAAACGAGAAATTAATTATTCTATAAACTCAGATTTCTTGTAGATTATGTATTTGGTTTTGAGAAACTAACTTCTGTTAGATTTAACATAAGTTACACTATCAATATTTTCCTCTAAAAAAATTAACTCCTATATAAAAATAAGTCAGATATAATTTATCTTAAAAAACATTTTCTCAGTTTCTAGAAACCTCCCGTTCTCAATTTTAGGGTATACTTCATTTTACTAATCTCATTTTGTGAATTTACACTCAATATGGTTGTATATATTAATATATTTTCGTAAATTAAGGATATAAAATTAACAACCCTAATATTACGAATTATGAAAGTATTTCTATCGAGAGTTTCAACTGATGAACAAAGTGAATTAAGACAAATTCAGAATGTAGAGGGATTTGATAAAGTTATCATAGATAAATGTAGTGGATTAGTTCCTTTGTGGGAACGACCAAACATTATTAAAAACAAAATTAAGAAGTTAGTTGATAATGGAACTATTAAACATATTGAGGTTCACTCAATTGATAGATTAGGAAGGGATACACTTTCTGTCTTATCAGTTTGGAAGGAATTGACTGAAAAAGGGGTTAGAGTTGTTTGTAGAAACCCCAACTTCCAAAATCTAAATGATTCAGGTGAAAAAGATTATTTCTCTGAATTATTGTTGAATATATTATCTACAATGAGTTCATTTGAGAAATCAATGATTAAATCACGTCAAATGGAAGGGATTCGGATCACCCAGAAAACGAATCCAGAAAAATATAGTGGAAGAAAACAAAACACTAAGGAATCAACTCTCAAATTCTTAACCAAACACTCTAAAGTGGTTGAGTATTTAGAAAAAGGAATGAAAGGTATTGAGATTTCTAAGTTATGTGATGTTTCACTTAACACAATTACTAAGGTTAAGAAAAACCTTAAACTTCAAGAAAAAGTATATGAGTAAAAAGAAAAAACAAAATAAAAGAATCAGAGATAGTTATGGAACTATTACTCTGAAAGAATTAATTGATAGAGGTGAGTGTTCTCCATTTCATCACTTGAGTGATGGAAATTATATCGGAGGGTTAACAATACCTAATTCGACTGGAATTGAATAAGAAAATAAAACTTTTAATCCATCAACAAAGAAACCTTATTTTACTAACTTATATAGTAATCACAATTCCTTTATTCTTCATAGTATATCAAATAGTGATTCAATCTTATTTTGATACTGTAGTTATTTTTGAACTACACTAAGATGTGATTTTGTTTCATTTGATTTTCCCACTCTAATAAATCAGTTTTCCTGATGTATTTTTTATGAGATGATATTTCTATTATAGGTAAATCAAACCTTCTTCTCCACTCTTCTATGGTGGTTCTATTTACGTTATACATCTTCATTAATTGTTGTTTGGTTATTCTTTCTTCCATAGTTTTTCTTCTTCTTTTTTTAATAGTTCTTTAAATAATTTTTGATATCCTTCTTTATCTTTCTTTATTCGATAATGTTCTAATTCATTTGAGAATTTATTAACCAGTTTTGATATTCTGAATAACTCATCTGTGAACTCTTTTGGATTATCTTTTATCCATTGTATAGATTTAGAATCTAATTTACTTTGTTTCATTATCTATCAGTTTTATATAAATAGTATCAACCTTTAGTTTTAAGTAAAAGGTTATAATTTTATTCAAACTTTTTAATTATTTGAACACTTCAGTATTGGATACACCAATCCCCTTTAAGAGTTTTACCTCCTTTTTTATTTAATTCTAAACTTCCTCAGACCAGTTCGATTGAATCACCCATATCTGATTTATAGTAGAACCATTTTTGATACTATCGGAGAAACCTCTTCCATTATGTATAGATGTTATTTCAATCTTATAGAATACTATCCGACTTCTAACCCACTAACTATTCCTAAGAACCCTCGTGGGTGATTGGTATTTTACCCTATGATGGATACCAGTATCTATTATAAGTATTACAAAGTGTAGGAAAACGTAAAAAAAGGTGAAATATTTTTATTTAAAAGGGTAAGAAAAAAGTTGAGTGTTATCTTATTTCCTCAATAATAGGTACAGAAACCTCAACGATATCCTTTCTATTAATTCTCTCTTCTCTTATCTTACCCTTCTTATAAATGGAATGAACATGGTTGTTTTTAAACATATTACCACGAGGTGTTTTTAACCCCTCATCATTAAAAATTCGGGATATCTTTTTATACCCAATAGGGGTAAGGATATCTTCTTTATACTTACAAATTCGATTGAATAAATATTGTTGATATTCAGTATAATTAGACTCCCAAAGATGTGTGGTTATAATTGATATTGAGAAACTTAACATCCATTTTACGGAGTAAGGATTACCAACACACATATCTACTCCACTGTAACTGATTTGGCTAAGTTTCGCGGTTGATCTACATTCTTATCTAACATTACTGCAATATGGTACGACAATAACTGAAAAGGGATGGTCGTTAACAGAGGTGTAAGTGCCTCCTCGGTTTCCGGTATTTCAATTACGTGATCTGCAATTTCTTTTACTGTAACATCTCCTTCAGTAACAATGGCAATAATTTTACCACTTCTAGATTTTATTTCTTGAATGTTACTCACTACTTTCTCGTAATGTCCTTTATTAGTAGCAATTACAAATAGAGGCATGTCTTCGTCTATCAAAGCAATAGGGCCATGCTTCATTTCAGCAGCGGGATATCCTTCTGCGTGGATATATGAAATTTCTTTTAATTTTAAAGCTCCTTCTAATGCTACTGGAAAGTTGAACCCTCTTCCAAGATATAAACAGTTTGTTGCATCTTTATAGACACTTGCTATTTCTCTAACTTTATCGTCTATTTCAAGCAATTTTTGAACCTTCTCAGGTATTAGTTGCATCTTTTGTAAATAGGTGTGAAATTCAGATTTTGAAAGTGTTCCTTTTTCTTTTGCAAGTTTTAAAGCTATTAGAGATAATACTGTAATTTGTGTTGTAAATGCTTTTGTTGAAGCTACACCAATCTCTGGTCCAGCGTGCGTATATGCACCAGCATGTGTCTCTCTAGCAATTGATGATCCTACTACATTACATACTCCAAAAACAAAC
>Ga0206129_10004234_pt1 | contig 15967 bp, 20 predicted proteins | sample Helgoland_Spring_8_FD_148616 | JGI IMG/M metagenome (GOLD analysis project Ga0206129, IMG submission 148616) | Pelagic subsurface seawater microbial communities from Kabeltonne, Helgoland, North Sea - Helgoland_Spring_Bloom_20160502_2 | ecosystem: Environmental > Aquatic > Marine > Epipelagic ...
ACTAATATCGAACCTGGTGCTTTTAAATACCAAAGTCCTTGTCCTCCAAATGGAAAACACACTTATGTTTGGACTGTGACTGCCAAAAATGAAAAGAAAAAGAAAATAGGGAAAGCAAAAGCACAAAAAAAATATCCTGAGTAGTTCTTTTCTACAATTTTTCAATAATTTTATCTTATAACAAAGTCATCTTTTGAGTTCCTTTTGAAAATGACCTTTGAAGTAATGAACAAAGTAATGAACAATTTGAAAAATCTATGTAATTCAACAGTTATTTAATCAGTGAATGAGAATGTAACACCCCAAACACTCAAACAAAATTTAAAAAGGGCAGTTTTTACTGCCCTTTTTTTTTGTTCGTCTTAAAAATTTGTGATGAACAAAGTGATGAACAAGTGATGAACAATTTTTTATGTAAATCTCAGTTTAAGACTGCAAATGTTATAGTTGTCAAATCGTCAAATACACATCAGATTTTCGAGAAACATCAAAACAAGTACATTGTATCATAATAATGATTGAGACCTCTCTCCATTAAGAATTACCCTCGTCATTTTTTTACAGAAAATAACTATGCGTAGATAAAAACTCTTATAAATACTTTTATGTAGAACTGTATGTCTTCTTTTTAATACTAATAAAAACATATTGTTGAAGTGATTAAAGACAAACATTTATCGGTTCTAAATTTTGATTATATGATGAATACATTGAATGATTGGTAGGTCTAACTACACGAAACTTAGGATGAGAATTTTAAGAGGAAAATAAATTATAATGAACTGATAAACGGTCAAGGTCAGTTGTTAATAAAATAATTAACCGTAAGAGAAGATAGAAATTACTTAATCAGTTTCTATTGCGTTCAACTGCCGTGGTTAATGGTAATTGATATAAAAGTGAGAAACAAATCACCCCACTTATCTTACAATTGTAAGTTATCAGATTAAGGTACACTCAGGCACTATAGTCAGATTGTATTTTTCACCTGTTTCGGACAGGTGAAGTACATCTAAACACTTCGTCAGAATAATTAATCTAATGAGTTCAAGATGAAATCTTGGTTGCGTAGCAACTATATAGGACTCAACACTTATAAATACTATTATGGAACACAAAATAACAAGTATCTGGAACAAGATAAAATCAACAAAAGACACCTTTAGTAAGATTGCCTTAACTAAAGAACTAGATGAATTAGTCACCAAATATAAGAATGAATTGATAACCAAGTTTCAAAGAGAAAAGAAATGACAACTCAATCTTTTGTCAATGAGATTAAGAACTTCTACAACACATCTCAAGCAAGATCAGAACTAGAGAATATGTTGCAATCAAATCGTCTATACAAAAAAAATGATGAAGTTATAGATTTCATTAGAACTGTGTCAGGTAGAGATGTGGACAGTTTTACTATAAGAGAAACAGGCAGGTTTCTATCAGACATTATTAATGAACTTAAACTTAAATACGAAATAAAGGACTAAAACAATGTGGTCAGTTGCAAGAGAAAATTTAGACAAAACTCGTAAAGTCAATGTCAACTTTACAATCGATAAACATCTTTACGAACAATTCAAAAGAGTTGCACAAAAAGATATGCGTAAATACTCAAATATCGTGGAAGGTAGTATTCGTAGATATGTGCAGAGTAAAGTTTAAATATTATTTATTAAAAAAAATATTAGATAATATCTTTACATCGAAACTATTTAATTTTAAAGGAGCATTCAACAATTTAAATCCAGGACTTTTGCTGGTAGCAAATATTTCAAGTTCATTTATAACTTCATCAAATTTTATCCAATTTTCTTCTGGCAAAAGTTTAACAAGTTTAGTTGAGATACATTTAGTAAATATCTTATCGTAATTAAAACCGTCAGGTATATCAACTAATTCATCTGATAATACTTCTCTTTGATCTGAAATTTTTTTTATCTTAGAAATGTAAGTAAATATTTGATCACCTTTTTTTAATTTTCTTAAATAAAATTTTTTTAAATCTATTCCTAAATATCTAAAATTATTTTGTTTATCTTGTTGCCAGTTATGATAAGTTTCAACAAATATCCAATAATTCATAAAAAAAATTATAATTTGATTTATTTGTGACTGCAAATTAAATAGTTAATAAAAATAGAGTTTATATGTATAAAAATTATTTAGATAAAATATTCAATAATAGTGATAATTATCTTAAAAAAATTTTTAGTGCAAAAGAGTATAATAATTTAAAAAATAAACTTAAAAATAAAAATTTTAAATCTAATTCTGAATATGTTGAGTTGTTTATTAACGAATATACTCAACAAATTAAAAAAAAATATCAATCTGAACATAAATCTGAACCAAAACTTTCTAAATTTTTAGAAGATAAAAAAGATAATTTAAAAATAATTTGGGGAGATTGTTTAAATGTTTTAAAAAAAATGAAATCTGAGTCCATACATCTAATGGTAACTTCACCTCCATATTATAATGCAAGAGAATATTCTCAATGGGAAAATTTAAATGATTATATTGAAGATATGAGGGAAATTATTAAAGAATCATATAGAGTTTTAGATAACCATAGAGTGTGGGTTTTTAATGTAGGAGATATTTTCGGTAATCCAAACACAAAAACTAAATCAGTTTGGGGAAAACAAAGAATACCTTTAGGTGCGTATTTTACAAAAATTTTTGAAGAAGAAGGGTTTACATTTGTTGATGATTTTATTTGGGATAAGGGTGAACCTCAAAGTGAAAGAAATAAAAATGCTGGCAAACCATATCCAATGTATCAATATCCTCTAAATTGTTATGAGCATATTTTAATTTTTCATAAACACAGATTAGATTTAACAAAATTTCCTTGCCCAAGATGTGGTTCTTTAAATGTTAATGGAAATACCCAATCTGAACCAGGATTACAAAGTTGGGAATGTAAAAATGAGGAATGTTTTGAAAGAAGTAAATCTAATAGAGGAAAAAGATTTTCTCTAAAAACTAATATGACTCAATCCAAAACTAATCAAAATGAAATCAACACAATAGATGAAAATATTGTTAAAAAATGGAGGAGAGATATAATAAAATTTAGTCCTGTAATTAAAATCAATTCTAAAGGAAATAATACTATTGGTCACACTGCACCATTCCCAGAAGATATTCCAGAAATGAGTATAAAAATGTTTACATATATCAATGAAAAAGTTTTAGATCCATTCGCAGGAAGTTTTACTACACCAAAAGTTGCTGCCGAACTAGGAAGAATAGGAGTCGGAATTGAATTAAATAAAAAAGATTTTAAAGATGCAATAATTAAAAGATTGAATGGTACAACAGATTTATTTCAAAAAAAAATTAATTTCGATCAGATAGATTTTTCTAAGGATAAGATTAACAACAAACAATTAAAAAAGAGCATTTAAATCTATTTCGTCTTTAAATTTTTTCAAATCCTCTTTTTTTGAATTTCTGTTTACAACTAAATATTTTGTACAATCCTTCTTTACAAATATTAATGCATCATATTTTTTAATTTCTTCATCAATTTTAATTTGAGTATCTTGATCTACCTCTTTTAAATAAACCAAACTTGATGAGTAGAAATTTTTATCACTTCCACAATTAATACAATGAGATTGAGATGTTGTACTTGGTGAATTTTTATCCATAACCCCATTTTTTTTATTATTAAATTCTTCTACCAACTCTTTTTTATTAGTGACACAATCATCATTAAAACAAACTTTTTTCTTCTTCTGTTTGCATTTTGAACAAGTTGACGAACCACCAGTAGTTGAACTATAATTCTCACATCTTCTGCAATAGTACAAATAAGAATTTAACATCCCACAAAAATAGCATTCAGTTAAATTCATATACCACGATGATTTACATTCTACACAACTATGCCTCACAACAAAAAATTCGTTCTTATTTTCTCCAAGGTAAATGTCACAACCTAAGGAAATTAATTTATAATATATAGACTTAGTTCTTTGTTCTCTCATAAATTTTTTGATATTCTTTTAAATAAGAGTTTGCAGATTCCCTTACTTTATTATCTAATTTATTAATTTTTTGAATATATTTTTGAAATAATTTCTGAAAACTTTCTTTTTTTGCTTTAATTATATTTAAATTAATAAAATTAATAATTTCTTCTTTTTGATTTTCACTATATTTAAATGTTTTTCCTAACTTAAAATCATAAAATAGTGTGCGTTTAATCAGACTAATTTCTTTTGTATATGAAAATAAATTTTCATCAAAATCCCTATACATAAAATTATTTAAACCATTAATATTTCTATAATTTTCCCAAGAATGTCCTGAATAGTTCCAAACATTTTCACTTACATTAAATTTCAAGGAATTCATTTTTCCATTTCCTTGATTAAAAGTTGGAGTTCCAAAATGAGAAATTTTTGTTTGTTGAAAAAATTTTAAATAATCTAAAACAGGTAAAGATAAAAAATCTTTTGTGTGGTCAGAATAAAAAAGAAATGTATGTCTTGGATCTGTTCTAAAATCTTTTGATTTTAATGTGTAACCTAAAACATTATTGACTAATTCTCTGGTTTTAATCTGAATAAATCTATGAATTATCTTAGTTTCATTTTTGCATTTTTTACATATATCTAAATTAAGATCATCATATTTAGTATGATTAATATCTTTAGAACATACTTTTTTTGAAATAATTAAATCAATACCTGTATCATTGAATGGTCTAAAAATATTCCAATTAATTGATTTAAAATTTTCTGCAACAAAGTCTTCCGTAACATTTTTCTTATTTCTACTATGAAATACTTTTGGATCCACATCTATAAATGGATTAATAGGAAACTTATTGTTGTTCACTCAATAAAGTTAGCATATTGCTAATAATATGTCCTTTATTTTTTAATTTTTCTTAAAATTCAAAAATTTGAAAAAATTATTCATTAATTTTATTTGATCTAAGTTTTTTGGCGAACTATCTAATAAATTGGGATTAAATAAAATTATAGAGGCAACTTGTGCTCTAGAAATTGCAACATTCAATCTATTTCTACTAAAAAAGAACTCTTTATTTCTTGGCAAAGAATCGCTGTCAGACGAAGTCATTGAAATTATCGTAACTGGTGCCTCTTGACCTTGAAATTTATCAATTGTTCCAACTCTTGGATTTTTAATCTTTGCTTCTTCTAATTTAGAAATAAGAAGATTAACTTGAGTATTATATGGACTAATAACTAAAAAATCTTCTACAGTTAACTTTCTTTTACTTCCATTATCATCAAACTCATTACCTATCATTTCTTTCATTAAATCTTTAACAACTTCAAATTCTTCGAGACTAGTTTGAACATTATTCTTATGATTCATTTCCACATAATGAATGCCATCATTCTTTATTAATGATTTTTTATTAAATTTTATAATTCTTTTATCTGTTCTTTCATCACAAATAAGTCTTTCTTCATAAAAGTTAGATGAAATAAATTCATTTAATATAGAATTTAATCTATAAGTTTTATTTAAAAATATTCCTCTATCTTCTGGAATTGTATCTTTACCTTCTAAGAGATAATCCAATATAGATTGTCCAGAGTTATTTGGGTGTACCCCTCTTATTGGTTGACCAAGTTGATTTTGATCACCAATTAGAATTATATTTTTTGCAATATTACCTATACTAATTAAATCTGCTAAACTTACCTGCCCTGCCTCATCAATAAAGAGATAATCAATTTTTTGGTCATAAAATGTACTTGCTAAATGATACTTAGTTCCTGCAAATATTTGTCCTACATCTTTTTCTTTTAAAGCATCCATAAAGACTGGGTCTTTTTCATATGTTTTTATGAACTCGCCATTAAACACTGTATCTTCATCTTCTAGCGTTCCTCTTTTATACCCTTCAAAGTTAAATTGTTTTTCTTTTGCCATATCTTCAACTCTTTGAAGAAGATTGTGAATTACTTTATGAGATAGACCGGTGATACCTATTTTCTTATTTTGCTTTAATAATTGTATGATTGCATTTGATGCTTGATATGTTTTTCCAGTTCCTGGTGGTCCTTGTATATAAATATAACTGTTATCTAAATTTGAAATTATCTTAGGAATTTCAGTTTTAAAATCTTCTGATGAGATAATCTTATCACCAGTTTTAACACCTTTTATTTTAGGATGTTTTTTATCTAAAAAATCTCGTAATGCATTATACTTATCTTCTTTGTCTATAAGCGTATCAATAAATTTATAAGTATTTGAAATAAGTTTAGTATTTGGTCTTGGTTTATCTGGACCTATTGATAAAATTGATGGCAATATACCAGAAGCAGTTCCACGCTTTAATAGAACTTCTTTTTTTTTATAATCAATATCTATAATAGTCCCTGCATTATCTTTTTGTTCAATATCTTGATTATTTGCAATAATAACTCTTTTACTCTTTCTTAGTTTGAAATCTTGTTCTTCAAAAATGTAAGAGTAAATTAATGATCTTTTTTCTGGTGTTGGTTTGCCATTAGATATCATTCCACCAATACATTCTGGATCATCAATTAATTCCTCATCAGATTTTGATCGTCTATCAAAAAACTCTCTCCAAGCAGGTTTGTCTTCTCGATTATAAAAACCAATAATATCAGACATCAATTGTTTTATTTTGGCATCTTTGATTTTAGATTTTTCTACTTTTTCTTGATAAGCAATCATATCAACTTCCCAATCTCTAAGTTGCATCTCTTCATCTTTTTTATAAGGCACAAACCAAGAAGTTTCTGGAGGTTTAATTTCTAATAACCACTTATGAAGTTCAAAAGTTGATCTACAATCTTGTTTATTGTAACTCTCAATTTCATCTAAGTAGTTTTGATCTTGTGTTTCAATCCATTCACTATAATAATCTTGAGATACATCGCCTTTTTGAACATCTCCTTCTCTTTTGAAATTGTAAAACTTTTCAACATTTTTTAATGAGTAACTGTTTTCAGAAATAAACAGTCCTTGTCTGTTAACATTTAGTAAGTTAACAAATTTATCTAAATTTAAATAATGATCATATTCAATACCTTTTACTTTATGTAATGAGGTAAGTTTTAATAATGCAGTAATTTCATATGACCCATAATGATAAATTTTAGAAGACGGATATTTTTTAAAATGGGATTTGGTGAAATCAAAAAACTCAATTAGATTTTTCTTTTCTTCTTTTTTATTATGTGACCACAATGCTTTAAATTTTTCTTTATCATTCTCAATGTAATAAATTCCTAATAGATATTCTAAACCACCCGGATAAATATGATCCTCTACACTTTCAATATCAAAGTACAAATCACAAGCAGAAGGTTCTGGAAGTAAATTAAACCCCTTAATCCCATTAATGTTATTAAGGTTTGGTTGATGAATGGGAACTTCAGTTTTTTCATATTCTTTTTGAAGTTTTGCCTGGGTAATTAGTCTTTCTGAAATTTCTTTTCTAAAACCCTTTATTTGCTTATTTGAGTCCTGTTTTGATAATTTTGATGCAGTATCTATTTTAAGTTCTAAGAGTTTTTTTAAGTGAACTTTTGTTAATCCACCAACTTGATTTAAACTATCTTTATCAATCCATATTTTTTCACATTCCTCTTGCCACTTACATATTTGACAAAAACTACATTTTTCAGGTTTAGTATTGTCAATCTCACCATTAACAAATTCTTCATAATTTTCTCTGTGTGTTTTAAAGAACTCATTTACCTGGTTGACCTGAACATCTTCACTAATCATATCTTTCAAAACAATTGTAAATCTTTTAGGCAATACTCCTTGTGTGCCTTCCAGCATATAAGTGTACATACCTAATTGAATTATATGATCTGGTTTAGGTTTATTGGAGTTTTTGGTATCTATAACTTCATAACTATAATCACCAAATTTTGATTTTAAATTTCTATTAATAATTAAAAAATCAAATTCTCCTCTCCACTTATCTCTTTTAAGATAACCACCATATATTATCTCCAAACCTTCTTTCATTGCCTGAATAGTTTTGGGAACTTTTTCGTCTTTGCTTAAGTCTGAATTTTTAAGATCAATAACTTTTTTAAACTTCTTTTTTAATTCTTTTAAATAATTCTTTTCGTGTACATTTCCTTTTTCTACTCTTAACTGATCATTTTTTGATAATTCTATTTTCTTTAAATTGAGTTTCTTTTCATTTACTTCATTAAAAATTGTGTACTTACAACTTAAATAACTTTTTAACATTGATGGTGAATAAAGATTTTTCATTTTCAATAGTATTTAACAGTAACTTTGTTACACTTGCAAATGCGTCTATAACAATTGTTGAAAAACCCTTTAAAACTTTATCTTTGAACCAAATAGAATGTTTAGTTCTTTAATTAAGTCTTTAAACTTTCTTGGAAAACTTTGATAACCAGAACAATATTTTGCTCTACCATTTCTATCTCTAAGTTTTAATTCCCAATTATAACCATCTAATAATTGTAATTTATTTTGTGTTCCGTATGGATACTTTTTACGCCATTTCCAAACACCAATCTCTTCAATTCTGTCCCAAAAAGATAATATTTTATAATCAGGTACATCAACAATGTCTCCATCAAATGATTCCGCGAGTACTTTTCCTTTATTGTTTTCTAATAACTCTACTTGTTCTGGTGGTTCCATTGAAAAACCACTATAGAAAATTACTTCTTTTTTCATTTCAATTTATCAAAGTTCTTAGACACAAACTTTTTAAATTGAGGTTTTGTATGTTCTTTATTTTTCTTTGTATTTTTTCCACTAAACCAAATCTGTCTTGAACCTTTATTTTTACCATTTTCAATTAAACGAGAATTTTCAACAAAATCTTCCGAAGACATTATCCATTTTATATTCATTCTTTGAGAATAAAAGACAAAGAAATAATTATTTCTTGGGTGAAGATGTTTATTAACTGAAAAAAGTCCTGCATCACCAAATTTTACATCTTCTGACCTTGCTTTAATTTGAACTTCTAAAAAAGTCCCATCAGATTTTCTAACTACTGCATCAATACCCATATCATCGACCATAGGAGTATATACATCTAAACCTTCTTTTAACATTTCACCTATTATTGAATATTCAATTCTTTTTCCAAATGATGCTGTATCCCTAAATTTTATTTTTTTTTTCATTTATTTTGCAACTCTTTTCATTTCTGAAACTAGTTTTTTAAAGTTTTGTTTTAAAACTTTATGACCTTTGAGATGTTTATAATAACACTTTCCAAGACTTTCGTAATACCAACAGACTTGTTTTTTATTTGCTGAAAATCTATTCCATATCTTTTTACCAACACGATAATAGTCATTAATAATACAAGATGCGTTATGTGTCTTATCACAAATTGATACTAACAACGATGATTGAGGTTTTTTCTTTAAGTCTGATATGTATTGTTTTTTTCTTTCAAACCAAGGAGGTTTTGGAATAACTTTAGTATCAGTGCAATCTTCAACTATTTTTGCAACTTTATTTCCAAATTTCTTTTTAATTAATTTAAGTGTTTTTTCACCACCCTGGTCTTCAACGGCATCATGTAAAAGACCTGCAATTGCCTCATCAGTATCTCCACCATTTTCAATGACATGATTGCTTACCGAGGATAAATGAAAGAAATAAGGAATTTTAGTTCCTTTTCTGAACTGATTTGAATGAAGTTTAAAAGCAAAGTTTAATGCTTCTAGATATTTCTTTTGATTTATTTTTTTATTCATTCAATAATTCTTAATAAAGGTTTTGTTTCTTTCTTTTTTGAAGTTCCATCATATATCTGTCTATCAAGTATCTCATCAGTTAATTGATGTTTTTCCCCTTCCCCATCTTCATAATAATTTTCTACGCTATTATTAGGGTCATAACAAATAACTATGTAACCATCATATTCTTTTAAAGGAAACTTGGTTATGAAAGGAATTTCGTGTGATTTTAAATACAACCTAAACTCTCTAACAAATGTATGAGGATAAATTTTTTCTAACTTATCAATTTGATTTTTTATTAACTCTTTTTGAAGATTAGAAATATCTTTTTTTAATATTTTAATTTGAATTTGTAGTATTTTATCTTTGTTTTTTACTTCTTTTATATAGGTAATATATCCACTGCTAATCATTTACTTTTTAATAATCTAATTGTCTTTTTGTATAGAAATAAAGGTAAGACACCTAATAATAGAAATTCCAAAAACATCTTATTATTATAAAGATAAAATATGTTTAAATTTAGTTTTGAGATGTTTGATATATAGCAAATGCTATTGCTGCTAACTCAACTGCAATTAAAACTTCGAGCATAATTTTATATTATTTCTTAAAATCGTAAAAATCCAGTTCATTTGCAAAGTCTTCTGCTAGTTTCTTAATGATTTCCCTCTCGTGTTTACTTTGACAAAACTCACAATAGAGTTTTCCCACTGGGTATAATTCGTTCAATTCAATCTCAAATTTATTAAGTTGAATATTACATTCACTACAAAGATACTCCATTATGATAACTCCAATAATTTAAGATTATGAGGTCTATTTAAGATTTTATGGACTTGAGGATAATAAATTCTTTTACCAAACTTATTCTTTATTTCGTCTGAAATTTTTCTATATCCAAGTCCAGACTTTCTTAAATGAACCATTGATTGAAGAACAGAAAACTCTTTATCATCTGGTACTAATTTTTTACCTTCGACTTTGTATCCAAACTCTGTGTAACCACCGAGATACTTTCTATCTTCTTTTGCAAGTTTCTTACTTGCTTTTATTCTGATTGAAATATTTTCTCTTTCAATTTCAGCAAGGGATGCAAGGATAGTAATAAAGATCTTAGAAACTCCATCTGTGTGAATATTTCCAATATCTGCAATACAGATTTCTTTATGTTGTTTTTTAAAGGTATCAACTAACTGCAATGTATCAATGACTTTACGAGATAATCTATCTAATCGACTAACAACAAGTTTAGAACCAGACTTTAGTTCATTTAATATTTTCTGAAAGATAGGTCTCTTTCTAAACTCTACTCCACCAGATGTGACTTCTGAATAGACTTTATCTATTTTAAATCCATGCAACTCACCAAATGCACGACATTTACTTTCCTGAACTTCTAATGAAGTCCCATTAAGACTTTCTGTATGTGAAACTCTTAAGTACGCAATATTACTCATATTTTCTCCTTTTGTTATTAGATGCACTTGCAACTACTAACAATTGGGTATCAAGGGATGGTAGGTAATCAAGCAAATTGCCTTAACATTCGTGGTATTTTGACAAATGTTAATTTTATTAAGATAATCAGTTAATGAATTTTAAAGAAGTTCAACCTTATAGAGTTTGGTATCAATACTTACAGACTTGTCTTAATGACAAAGTATTAAGTAAAAAAATTGATAAAGAATATTACAAGAACTGGAACTTAAACTTAGTTAAAACAACAAAATTTGATAAGTGGTTTAAATCACATCAACACCTGTTTGTCTCAAAAGGTAAAGCAAGAGTAGTAAGTAAAAAGACTAATGATGAGTCTATTTTAATAGAAATACCTCAATTTTATCCAATATCTAAAATACAAAAAGAACTACCCCAAATACTTAAAGGTAAAATTATTGAAACTAAACTAACTCATAATACCAGAAACATTAATACTCCTGCATTAGACTCATTTCTTTATGCTTATAATTTTAGAAAGAAATATCCTAAAAAGAAATTAGAAGATATTTGGAAACTTTGTGATGATTTAATCAATAAAAGACAAAACAAAGTTAAAAAACTTGTTGAAAGAGGAAAATTAAGAAGACGAAAACAACAAGGTATTGGTAGCGGAATTAAAGCGCTCAAAAATAAACCAGTAATGATTAGTAGAAACATCTTAAAAGCAAAAAGAATTTTAGAAAATGTTTGTAAAGGTCTTTTCCCTGGTCAGTATTCAGATCACTAGTTACCCCCGTCATTCTAATCACGCGTGTAAACGATAAAGTTTACAAATTTTGATATTCTGTAAGTATGATTGTTATCATACCTTTCTGCTGAAAAGTTAACTCACGTTACAATAACGACGTGAGTAAACGAAGTTAAAAGTAAAAAGATATAAAATGAAAACAATTAAATTAATAAATAATAATGAAAGTGAAAAAAAAATGAAAAATATGAGATATGAGGGTTTTAGAATTAGTCATAATAAAAAATTATTAAAGACTGAAAAAGAAAAAAAAAGAGGATACGCATTTGTACCTATAATGTGTATTTTTTTACCCAAAAATTGGGAAAGCAGATTTATATTAACTAGAATTTACGAAAATGAAAAACTTATTTGGTCAGACAAAAATGAAAATCAATTTACGAAATGAATATCAAAACGAAAAAGAAAGATTGAATAAAGAAAAAATGAAAAAAGTAAGAGGTTTAATATTTCCTGTAGAACAGTTTAAAATTCAAAGAGATTAAGACTAGGTATTAAGATTGATATACCTAAAAAACCCTTTACCAATATTTAATTATTATGCCTAAAATAGATAAGAAAACATTTAAAGTATTACCGAGAACTAATATTCAAATTTATAAGTTTGAAAATAAACAAACTTACTTTTGTCGTTTCTATGTGGGCAGAAATAACAAACAATATTCAAAATCTGGAAGATTTGAAAAATCTACAAAGACAAAAAACATTAATGAAGCAATTAAAATAGCAAATGATTATTATAGAGAATGGTTTACGACCAATCACTTATCTATCATTCAACATAGAAGTTTTGATATTGAAATTGCTCAACCTTGGTTGAGATATAGAGTAATAAAATACAAAAACAAAACTCATCTTAAAAACAACGAACAAAGTGAAAGAGATAGAGCAAAATGGGAAAATTTCTTAAAACCTTACTTTGATGATGTTGATTATAAAGACTTTGAACTAGTAGAAACCATCATTAATGACCAGATATTATCTGATTTAAAAGATGATGGAAAATCAGGTAATACGATTAACAAGTATATGTCTGTTCTAAATCAAATGTTCAAAAGAGCAAAAGATAGAGGCATCATTGATGTAATCCCTGATACTCCAACTGAACTTGTAATGAATACCCCAAGACACCCTTATACTAATCAAGAGTTAAATTTGATTAATAGAAAGTGTGATGAAGAATATTCAAAGAAAGAAGATAAATTTTATTTAGAACTGAAAGACTATTTTAATCTATGTAGAAGTGGTGGTTTTAGACCTGGTTTAGAAGTTTTAAATATTAAGAAGAAAGACTTTCAATATCTAACAGATGCTAAAAATCCAAAATTAAGAGTACTAGAGTTTACTGTTTATAATACTAAAACTAAACCTACTCATAAAGTGACCTGTAATCCATTTTTTACCGATAAAATATTTCCAGAAATCTTAGAGAGAAACTCAATTAAAGATGATGACTATCTATTGTTTCCAAATGAGAAAAATAGAAACAATCTTAAAAATAAAGTTGGTAAAGTATTTACAAGATTATCTAAAGAACTTGGTTTGTATTATTTTAAAGATGGTGGAACAAGACCTATCTATTCCATAAGACACACCTATGCTACTGAACTGTATAAAAAAGGGGTAACTATCCAAGATATTGCTACTTCAATGAATACCAGTGAAAGAATGATTATGTCCGTATATTTAGGTTTATCTGACCAAACTTTAGTTGAAAGACATAAGAGGGTTTATGGTAATATGAAGATTATTAAGTGATTAAATAAACTGAGAATTTTATTTTAAAATTCTTGTATGCTTTGGAAATTCTTCACCTGAATGCCAAGTAAAAATTTCATCTTTGATAACTTCTTGAAGGTGATGGTCATCAAGGAGGTGTTGTCCCCAACTTCGTAAAGACATATCTACAATTGGAAAAAAATTCCACTCTTCAATTTTTTGAAAAGCAAGAGTAAAAAATATTTCTACATCAGAATTAACTACATTTTCATACAAATAATTGAGATATTTCTTATAGGTTCCATATATGTTTATGCCATTTGGAAGTGGATTTAATGAATTAGGATTAGAAACATATAAACATCCATAATTCATATCTTGATTTCTTGTTGGATAACCAAGAAAGTCTTTATCTGGTTTTTGATAATTTGTTTTAAATTTTTTATTTATATTTGATATTTTTCCTAAATAACTTTCATAGTTTATTTCATCTATGTCATTTGTATTAAAATGAATATGAAACCTGTTTACCCTATGAGCATTAAATTTTTTATACCAAAAATTACTAAATTTAGGTAATTCACAAATTGGATTTCTTAATAAACATCCTTCAAAAGTAAGTTTGTCACCATTAAAACTTTTATTAAAATCAAAATAAGGACTTAATCTGCTAATTATTATTTCTAAAGTATTAATATCTTTTGAATTGGCATAATCATAAAAACTGATTTTTTTATGAGTTATTTTTTCAGGATTAAGTTTATAAAGTAACGACATATGTGTTTAATTTAAATCAATTTTCTTAACTTCTGTATATAGTTTTAATATTTTATCCTCATCATCTAATAATTCACTCAAATCCTCTGAGAAATTAAACTTAGAAATTTTAGCAGGATAAAAACGCTTAATATAAGCAAGATTATATAATAATTTAAAATGAAGTACTTGAACTGGATTTAGTGGAATTCTAACAAAATCACTTTTTAGTCTTTTAGATTTCACTTTCATCTTATTTTCAGTAATATTTTTCTCAAATACTCTTGGATGAATATGTTCTACAAATGAATAACCAAAAGTTTCAATTAAATTTGCTTGGTCTTCGCTATATTTTTCTCCATTATCATCTCGGTTATGTTTGGTGTAGTGATTGATAAATTTGATTAATGATAGTTCAACATCCATTACTAAAGATATAATGAACATACTTTTAATTAAAGTTGAACTTTACAATTATTCACACACTATCTTTTGAGTTCCTTTTGAATTTAACCCTATTTGTGATGAACAGTGATGAACAATTTTAAGAAAAGATAAGTAAATCAGTAATTATTTAGACACCTGAAGTGTATGTAATACGGTTCCCCAACCAGAACACTCATCGTACAAGAGTTAAACAAATTAGAAACCCTCAGAAAGAAATTTCTGGGGGTTTTTTTTATTTTTTCAAATACTCTACCACATCCTCTACATTTTTAGTTGGAGGAAAAATTGGATAAAAATATTTTACAATTTCATTGTCTTTTAAAATTAAGGTAACTCTTCTAATCAAATTCATCCCTTCAACTTTAAATAATGGAAGTTTTAATTTTTTAGCAAATTCAAGTTTTTCATCAGATAAAATTGGATATGGCAGATGTAATCTGTCTGCTAATTCTTTTTGATATTCTGTATTTTGAGTAGATAATCCAAATATATTTTTAACTCCCAATTCTTTTAATTTAGAAAAATTATCTCTAAAAGTACAAGATTGAGGCGTACATCCTCTTGCTCCTGGAATTTCATCCCAACCTTCAGGTAGTGCTTTCCCAGGAACACCTGTCATAGGATAAATGTATATAACTGTGATTTCTTTTAGTTTAGAAATATTAACAATTTTGTTATCCGTTGAATTCAATTCAATATCACTAATTTTAAAATTGTTTAAATGAACTAGATTAACATCTAATTTTGGTTCAGGAATTTTTGTCCAATCAACATTAAAAAAATCTTTTTGGTTCATGACACTAATTATCATTGAATGACTAGATTGAATATTGATTATTTAAATCCATCTTTTGAGTTCCTTTTGAATTTGACCCTAAAAGTGATGAACAGTGATGAACAATTTTAAGAAAAGACAAGTAAATTGGTAATTATTGAACTACTTAAAAAGAATGTAATCCCACTCTTTTCAAAAAGAAATTCAAAGGCCATCTTTTTAGATGGCCTTTTTTTTTATTAAGCTGTTATAAGATTAAGATATGTCAAAAAGATACAGTGGAAAATCATTTAA
>Ga0206129_10004239_pt1 | contig 15953 bp, 18 predicted proteins | sample Helgoland_Spring_8_FD_148616 | JGI IMG/M metagenome (GOLD analysis project Ga0206129, IMG submission 148616) | Pelagic subsurface seawater microbial communities from Kabeltonne, Helgoland, North Sea - Helgoland_Spring_Bloom_20160502_2 | ecosystem: Environmental > Aquatic > Marine > Epipelagic ...
TTTCGTCTACTCAGTTTAGCAAGCCTCAATGCTTAGTTTTGTTATCCAGATTATAATCAGAGAAACGACAAACAGGCAAGGTACAACGATAAAACTGCTTGAATACAGTGTAGTGTAGCATGTGCGCGGTCCATATTTCATTCTCGTCAGCATCAGAAAAATCCTCGCATGCGGTCGAAGTCTTAATCCCGACACCTTATTACGTATAGCGACAAACTGCATCTCGTTTCCTCTGTATACCGCTGACAAACAAATCAGACAGCCTCCGATGGCAAGACCTGAATATGTCACAAAATACGTCTGCAACACTCGTTAGAAAAGCGACGGCGAAGCGGCGAGGCAACTAACTTGTCATTCCACAATTAACAACAACACTGCATTGCAACATCCTATATTCATGAAATACGGATACGACAACCGTGTAGTTGTATCCGTATGTATTCAAATATTCACAATACCAAATAATCTGTCACACACACACCAGCAAGGAGGTTCCATGCTGTGTTCGTGCGCGTGCCATCGGTATGTCGCGTCGCTTACTCCTACACGGGAAATGCAACGATTGCTCTTTCCTTTAGAAAATGATATGCAGTTTGAAATTGCAAGAAATTTGTATCTCGAAGGTTTTGTCCTATCGCGTGACGGCAAAATGGGCAAGTTATGACGCCACCTCCTTTCTTAAACAATTCAGCATAGCAATTCAAACAATATTCTCCATCACATACACTGCACAACGTACGCGCTGAACTGCTTCTATAACAAATTGCGCACGCCTGATCTCTCTTGTTAGTGTCTTTTATTTTGTGTATACGACGTACCACGCTTTCTCGACCGCTTGTAATATTAATCTCGGTTCTATATCCTTTTACATGAGCTATTACGTCACCACGAGTAGTATTATGTATGTACGCAGTACGTTGAAGGGCTACACCGTGACCTGCGAACTCATTTTGAACATATTCGAACAGATTGCGCTCCACATATGTCAATTGCATCAAAGCATTCCTCATAATTTCAGCTCCATTTAATCTAAATTGAGCTTCGTTATTGAATTCATTTCTCAAGTATTCACCAAAGTGTTGTGGATACGCGTGATACATAAATTTCTTATATTTGAAACCTTTCCACGTCCGCAGGACTGGATTTTGTTGAGTATTTTCAGAAAACGCTTCGAAAGATTTTCTCAATTCACATTGGTTCATTAGCCACGTAGTCGTATTGGGAATGGTCACTTCGTTTAGATAGGACCCAACTTGATCAATTTCTAAGTCAAGTTCTGCTATGGATTGCTCGTAAAGATCCATCGCGAAATTATCTGCACTTTCCATTTTTTTTGGGATCTCCTCAATTTGAAGGTTAGCGTCAGCGCTTATAAAATACAAATGTTCTTCGTCGTTTGAACATGGGTGCACTTGAATCGAGTTGGTCGGTTTTTGCTTTTGCTGCTTACCTTCTTTATTCTCTATGAACTTCTTTCGTTCTCGCCGCTCCCTTTGCGTTGGCATTTCCTGGCAAAAAAATGTTTGTGTTTTAATCGTGAACGCGAGAAGGCGAGCTAATGTGAAACGCCCACCAAACAACTATCTGCAAATTATGATTGGTTTACCCAAGCCAAGGCGCTATCATCGCGTTTCTAGATTCATCCCTTGAACTTGATTACAATGATGTGGTTCCTATGTTTGAGCCCCATCTCAATAACGAAACGTATGCGCCCACTACATGTAGGCAAGAATGAGCGCGGCTACACTGATAAGAGAATTATTCAATGCCACGGAAAGCCTAATGCTATTTGACTCGAAGACGCAAGGTGCTAGTTTGGTAGTTCGATCAATTTCGCAATACCTAGAAGACATCGAAATTGGAAAGATTGAGAGTCATCCAACCTTTCAACGCTCGGCTGGAGTGTGGACGATAGTAGCGCAACGCAGGTTAATTCGTTCCATTGCGCAGGGCTATCCTATTCCTCCCCTGTACCTACTTTATGACGAAAGTCAAGAAGTGGAACTACTAGTGGATGGACTACAGCGCACCACGGCGATGCATGCTTTTTACAAAGGAGAGTTAGGTGTACCATTGAGCTTTTTCGAGCGAGAAGCAAGTGCTGACTTGAAACAAAGCCCAAATCAAGAACTGGTCTACTTCACGGAGCCCAAAAAGCAAAACCATCCGCGTGTACATGTGCGCATTCTATCATCAGAAGATCAGCGCTCTTTCAAACGTTTCGAGATTCAAATAATGAAGCTCACGGGGCCCAAGTGGAAGGAGAAAGACTATTTACATTTCTTTTTTACAACGATAAATTACAGCGTCGATCTCTCGCTCGGGGAAAAACTTTGGGGCATGCAACATCCCTTTCTTACTAGAGTCGTTGCTGAATTCAACGCGCTACAGGGAGAAATCCGCTGCAGCTCGATAGATTTATTTGAAGCTCATCTAGAACGCATTACGGGGTCGAAACCAGAAAGGAAAAAAGCTGCGATTCTTATACTAGACGTCGTTGTATATGCCGTAAAATTGAATAGGGACCATGGAGCGGAAACGAGGCACGACATTGGCGCTATGCATATCAAACACGAAACTCACCTCCGTACTAGTGAGCACGCTAAGGTTCTCCTGGATTCGTTTGAGGCTGTACTTCACACGCAACGCGCGGAAAACTCGACATCTTGGCTAGCAAATTACCACGTGCACATCGCGAAAGCGTTCGCAGGGGTGAGCGTCGAAGCCTCACTTCCCTTCTATCAATATCGAGCTTACGTGATATTTCGTTCTATCTTCACGACCAACATGTTTGTTAACGTCATCGACCCGGTGTTTGCATACGTAGAAGACGACCTCGGAAAAACATGCTTGAAAGCTTCGTTCTATTCAGACAAAACTAACTTCGAATATCAGATCGCAGGCTTTATTGCTCTTTTTCGACTCGCGTGCGACACAGCGTTTCTACAGAAGTCTAGCGTTACCCCGGGCAAGATCAGAGAGCGCTTTCCCATGCTGGACCAACAACAGATTAAATTGTTATCGTCTGTACGCTCCGTCGGATCTCATCCATACAAGAAATTCGCATCCTTCATCGCGGCGTACTCCTGTCGCCGCACTCCGACACATACAAAGCCTCCCCCACTTTGATGCTAACCGCGATCCCCTGTCCAAATACTCGCGAACGCATAGCTCTCCACGTCCGTGGCAGCACTTATGAAAACCTAGCGCAGAGTCGTGGAAACCGCTGCACATTAGCTTGGCATGGCAACAGAAAGCGTCGCATATTTCGTGCTTATACTTTCAATAGATGTCCTCGAAACCTGTGATGTATTCCATCCACCCGGTGCACATAGACACGAGTAGGAAAGACAGCCGTTTACCGGAGAACCTTTCGTATATTGCCCCTTTCCCCACCGCCGGCTGCTGAAGAAGGGCTACATACCCAACAATCACTTCGCTGTCTGTAGCGTATACAAACGTAATGATGCCAGAGAATGTAAAATGTGGAAGCGCTTCACCATTCCGCTGCCCGAGTTTCACTGGTAGAAATACTTGCCAATCGCCGCCGCCTTCGCGATCCTTCATTTCCATCGCAATCTGTGTGGCCACTTCTTTCGCCCTCGCGATTGGACAGTAATGTACAGAAATAGACCTATCGAAGTCTCGAATCCACGATTGACAGATCTAACACTTTCCGACGACCTCTTAAATGGTGAGTGGTGCATCAAAGCTCGCATCGGTGTTGTGCGCAGGTTGTAGCGGTTTTGTGGCGGTAGGAGGCATCACATACTTCGCAGCAGATCCCTTGGTCGCCATGGTATGTACGAGCGTTCCGGTAGCGTTGATGTCTAATTTCTTCGTCTCGACGGACGATGCTGCGAATTTTGCTCCTTATTTCGTAGTTGCCGTTCTCCTCCTACTCTTATATAGTATCACGTACTATGTTTTAGTGCAATTCTTTCGCCCGTGCTATGCGGCGCTTGTCGTTTTCGCGGTGGCTTCTATCGTATCGGTCGTGGTCGTAGCTGTCAGAAACGCCATTAAATGTTAAAAAACCGCGGGTCGCCCCAGCGTTGTTGCCCGCACCGCACACGACGGAAGTTCGACTCGTGTTTTGCGCAATACATCAAAAAATAGTAAAACACATAGTTTGCGACCAGGTACAATGTTGTGGACCCTCATCATTCCTGGATGCTCTACTTGCGCATGAGTAAAACACGTCTACCGTTACTTCGCTTTGGACCACATAGCGAAGTAATGGTAGACGGTCTTATAGGAAGCGCCGTTTACAGGGGGTTGACTCCATTGGCACCCCGTCCTGCAAACGAAGACGATGCGATCTAATATATCTGCCGTCGTCGGTTTCCGCTTACGTCCTAGATTTGGCCAGTTCGACCTTTTAGCTTCGAAAGCGCATATTGCGTGCATGAGTTCATTCTTGAGCTGAATTTGCATTTCGACTACAAGACCGTTCTTGACTTTTCAGACGCATTTTCACACGACCTCTAAAGGGAATGCAGAAAGGGCGCGGCTGGTACTCCAGAGAATCGCAAAACTGGAGAAAGCGGGCATGACCCGGTAAAGAGAGACCACATATGAAAGACGAGCTCTCCGAACTTCTTAGGCATCTCCACGGTTTTTGCGTTTTTCGTGTATGAAGAAGGCCGCGACCAAAAGTCCGCCGAGTAACAACGCTAAAGCAACTAGATACATCTTTCTCCTCTCATGTGCAGGACAATAGACCGACGAACCATCCATGCAGCCCAGCGTACCTCCATGACATTGAAATGGAGTGCCGTCATCACACACGTGGCTTTCGGATCTTCCGAGCATGTCTACTGTTTCCTCTAACGTTGCGATTGACGCATGACTACTCAACCCATGAAATGATCAGGGATAACTTGACCGTGTCATGTTCGCCATCTTGATTATTCAGTCTAGTTAGCTGCACACTGGCCGTGGCTTCATTGTCCTGCACTCTGATGCAGCTAGCGTAGTTTGCGAATGCATCCTGTTTGAGCTGACTATCGCTGTCAAACCCCAGGACACACATGCCTTTGACCGCTGGGCTTACGCAGCCCAAATTAAAGTGAATCTCGTATTGCTGAAGCTCGGTCGAGATTCCCGGGGAGCAGAGATAAAGTTCGAAGAGTATAGCTGAAACAGAGGAGGCCAGAATGCAGCACTGGGTTTCGGGAGGGTGGGTTACCCACGTCACTGGCATAGAAGTGTTCACCAGGTAGCGCGAGTGAACCTTGTCGGTTTTCATTACTTTACTGGCGATAATGCCACAGGCGCCAATGTTAGCCGCGCAGTGCAGCGTCTCGCCGATCTCTACACATCCATCGACCATCAAGTCCCCGCACACGTCAGCATCTCTGTGGACCTGAAGAGATCCTTCGACATTCATGTCATGATGCGTTCTAATGTCTCTTTCGAACACGGCAGAAGACGAAGACTCGAGTCGTCCCTCTAATTTGAGCGTTCCTGCTTTTTCTACTATTAACTCTTCGTGCACGGTGAGGCTCTTCTCTAGCGTTGCGTTACCGAAGACCCTCAGATCGTCCTCTACTACTACATTAGATACTTGTGTTTTCCCCTTCAGAACTGCGGATCCCTCGACTGTGGCGCTACCGCCTACGTGCATATCCCCACTACTGTAAAGTGAAGCAGTGCATACCTCTTCCGTGAAGAAGCCTTTGTTGGCCTGCAGAGTACCTTCTACCAGCACATCCTCCGTTGCATGTTTGCTTTTGTATGACGGTCGAGGAGATTCGTCTCTTGAGCTTGCATCTTCGTTAGGATGCCTGCTGTAGTACTCGTTCATGGAGCGATTGTAAGGATAGGCGTGCGAATGACGACCTTGATGATACATATGAGGAGCGCGGCCATGAGGATAGGCGTGGGGAGGTACTGGGGCAGTAGACGGACGCGGCTTTGGTCGAAGCATTGTACTTTAATATGTAATTCGTATGTGCTCTCCTACAGGCAAATAATAAGCTCAAACAAACTCGAAGTATACGTTCGGGTACAGATTGCCGGCGCTGTCTTTGTCGTAGGCTATTTTGGATATCGACAAAGACATCCCTGTACGGAGGGACAACTGCTCCGTGTTAGGAGGAAAGAAATACTTTATACCCGCAGCTTTGAATCCCGCTGAGCGTATGTCAATAGCGGCTGCAACATTAGGCTCCTGATCGCCGGAAGACGTGTCTTTGTAATCATTGACAACTGTCAGTGTAGCTGCCGCGCTGAGCGATCTGCATGTTGTTGTTCCACTTCTAACGTGAAGAGCGGTTCGCTCGTGTGCCTCCATATATGTCGCTGCATCGGGATTGGAGCCGTGCAACAGAAGCGCGGGGAGTGTATCATCAGAACTCTCGAAATCGTTTATTCTAATCGAACGTAGTGGCAGAGATCCATCAGCTAGCGCCTCGTTGTTTTCGAACTGCTCCAGCTGAGAACCATTAGGATCCCAAGCCAATACAACAGAGGTACCAACTGGACCTGCTGGACCCGCTGGACCTGGTTCTCCAGCGAGTCCTTTGTTTCCTACGGGTCCTTTGTTTCCTACGGATCCTTGATTCCCCACAGGACCCTGGTGTCCAGCATGACCCTGGGCTCCAACATGACCCTGGGCTCCAACAGGTCCCTGGGGTCCCTGGTTGCCGACGGGTCCCTGGTTGCCGACGGGTCCCTGGTTGCCGACGGGTCCCTGGTCTCCTACGGGTCCCTGGTTGCCGACGAGTCCATCGTCTCCTACGGGTCCCTGGTTGCCGACATGACCCTCGTTGCCGACGGGTCCTTGGTCTCCGACAGCTCCCTGGTTGCCGACCGGTCCCTGGTCTCCTACGGGTCCCTTGTTGCCGACGGGTCCCTGGTCTCCTACAGCTCCCTGGTTGCCAACGGGTCCCTGGTCTCCTACGAGTCCCTGGTTGCCGACGGGTCCCTGGTCTCCGACGGGTCCCTGGTCGCCGACAGGTCCCTGGTCTCCAACAGGTCCTTGGTCCCCAACAGGTCCCTGGTCAGCCTGCGGCCCCTTATTTCCTGCTGGCCCTTTGTCGCCGGTTGCTCCCGCGTCTCCGACTACGCCTTTTGTCCCACGTGGCCCCGGAGGCCCTTTCTCCCCCTGTGCCCCCGTTGGTCCCGTTTTTCCTGGTGCCCCCGCGGGCCCAGCTGCCCCCGCGGGCCCAGCTGGCCCCAGCGGTCCAGAACATCCTGTAGTACCAGCAGCACCCGTTGAACCCGCTGCTCCTGCATTTCCTTGAGGTCCCGCCGATCCAGGCGGCCCGGCTGGACCGACTGGGCCCGGAAGCCCGGTCGGTCCTCCGGCTGCGCCTCTCGGGCCAGGAGGTCCCCGGGCGCCCTGGATGCCTCGAGGACCAGGTATGACAGGCGGCTGGCATTCGCTGCCACATGCACTGGACTGTCGACGCATAGCACACGCCAGACAATCTACGTCACCGCAGCATTTGGTGTTTGCAGATGCGACGTGTCCTTCCTTGATATTTATTTTCATTTCTTTGTTTTCTCATTTTTTTTGTATTAAAGTATGTACTAGCCCTGCTAGCCCGTGTCTTTTTGCGAGAAGATACGGGAAAGCGCCCCCTTAGAAACGCGCTCCGCGCTCCGTCGTACATATGCGTGTCTTATGAAAATATGTGGTCTTGTTTCGCGAAGTTGAATTTTGCGCGGGCGGTGAGAGAATTGCGAGTGTCCAGGAACGTCCGACTATCGCAGACTGCACGCTCGCGAAAAAAAAACGCCTGGCATACGAGGTCAATAAGTGTAATAACATGCGCAGATATGATGGAGAACCCGCTGAGCTGGAAGCTGCTGCTCCAATCCGCACATGCACTCTACGTAAGAGACTCGCGGTAATGAACACAGTAAGGCTTGATATAGGCTGGAAACAGAGTGAGTTTAGTCAATACGCGTGGCTCCTTGGCATGTGCGACTACGCATCACTTTCCTTCAGCGCCCGCGCCCCTTGAGCGTGTCGATCGCAGCGTATAGTTCTGCCTTCTTCTGTCGTCGGTAATCTACGATGCTTCGTTGATGCGCTTTCCACTGCTGGTACAGCGACGAGAGAACGGCTTCCTCTGGGTTCTGCAGGGTGTCCATGTTGCGTATTTCTTCATGAACATGTGTCTGTCGTAGCTGACTAGGCGCTCCTTTTACAGTTTGGCCCTTGCTATAGAAAGGTAGGCATTCTGTGAAGTGCACGACGGAAGCGATGGTCCAGCAATACCCAACCCTACGGGGTCCTAAATACTCGCGTAAGAAATCCGCAGGGACGAGAGTTTCTTCTCCGCGGGCAAGGATTTCCTGCAGCTGCATTTCATCTGTGCAGTGCGAAATGCGAATTATTCCGACAATAGCATCCGGTACACCCTTCACCGCTATTCCATACCACCCAGAGCTATACGTGGGAGGTTTTGACTTCCGCACTTCTACGACTTTAGATCCGCAAAAAATCTTAACTGCCCACCGCGCGTGGAGAGTCAGCACATTGTCGAGCGACTGCATGGCTGCGGCTGGATTTCTAACGCACGACAAACTCGGAAATCGCAGAGCGTCGAGTTTGTAAAATGTCTTTTTATGTGCAGTGCATCGATAATTGCAGTGCAACACCAATTGCAGGTTCTTGATTGTGATTTTGGTGTTGAATTTAAAGCTACCGAAACTACCGCGTGTCGCGACAACTTTCGAGAAGTGTTGCTGTAAAAACAAACCACGACGATGAGACTTTCACGCTTTCGGCGCCAATGCAACTATCGCAATGGATTGCTGCGAAATAGACGCTGGCCGCTATAAAGGTTACTTAATGAGATTCGGCGTCTCCGACGTGCAGGCTCACATCAGAAAATGGTAGATGTGTAAAGAACGGTATTATGTGTACAAGTTCTTCATCTTTCGTCGGCATCGCATCTCTATCTTGATCTCTATCTTGATCTCTATCTTGATCTGTATCTTGCACAATAAACAGTGGTCCAAACCAACTTCCATAGTGTGTGCGCAACCACAACACGCTTCTGGGATCTGATTGATTTAGATCGCCCGACCTTATACGCTGGTGCAAGTGAGCGTCAGAAGCAAAAGAACGACCAGTTATTCTCGCATATTCATGTTTGAGTTGTGCGTCGCGTTCTTGTAAAGACATGTACGTGGCTTTATGTGCCGGGGACACGTGGTGTATCCGTTTCACCCGTACCGTCGCCTCATATTGGATATGGGGGAGGCTGAAGTGTAGCTCAGAGCACGTATTATATACGAATATGATTTGTTCTGCAAAGGCCTGAAGTTCACGCGTATCAAAATCTGAAACGCTCCATGTGTAAGAGCCTGAACGTTCAGGTTTCGTTCCCTTTATTTGTTGCTCTAGCTGAATGAAAGCAACGCGCTGTAATTTTAGGGTACCTACGATTTCTATATTTGTTGCTTCGATCGAGAGAGTTAGGTTTATGTTGACTGGTAGGTTACGGCCTACTTGTGTTAGTTCGAGCATAATGTTATGAGGTGGTCCGAAATGACGCACTGTTGTGCGAATGCTGGCAGCTGCTAACATAAGTTGCGTGAAAACATTCAGAACATTTACAGCTAATTGGGAGGACTGGAAAGGTAAAGAGCAGATATTCGAACAGTGCCTATTCATCACGTAAATGTTTTTATCTGGTCGAAAGCCACAAGCAATTGCAGACGCATTCTCTTCTCCGGACTCGGTGGAAAGACTATTTGCTAATGCTTCTTTGGACAATGCATCTGCGGATATTAGAGTCATTCTATTAGTAGGTCTTACAGATGAAAGCATAAGTCCACAGTAACACGAAAAGCGAGGGGCAACCTCGGCACTCTGCTCTTTAAAATGTAGGGCAGTTTCTTTCAGCGTATTGTGATCTGATACACTCATGAATTCTTGCATCTTGTCTCCTAAACCCACGTCAACCCATGGCTGAGAAAGGCGTGCATTGGCGGTTTCGAGTCTACGCAGCTTATCCTCGTAGGTTTTCTGTTTTTCCTTCTCTTTTTTGTCTCTCTCTTCTTGTTCTTTTTTGTCTCTCTCTCCCTGCTCTTTTTTTGTCCTCGCTTCTTGCTCTTTTTCTTGCTTTTTTTCTTGCGCAATCCTTGCTTTTTCTTGCTGTTTTTTTCCCTATTGTCGTCTTCTCTCTTTTTATTCATCTTAATTTCATGTAGTCTGTTATCCTCATGTATTCTATTCACAACAGCTTCGTATTCCCGTTGTTCCCGCTGTGCTAGTTTTGCTTTTTGGAGTTCATAATTTCGTGCGTCACTTCTCACTTTGTATGCGGTCGCTACTGTTGTGGCCAAGCCCAAACCTAATAATAGTTTTTTTTAGTTATCGCGAGACTCTTGTTTGTGCAATCCGCTCTTCATTATTTATCTAATATATTAGGAAGAGCGAAGACCCACTGACCGTAGTTGCCTTTTCGTAGTTTCTCTGCACAGCCAAGGACGGAGGAGCGTGGGTTGGTAGTGCGGCAACACACGGTCTGCGCTGAGCGTGTTGAAAACAAAGGGTGGCATAATCACTATGCAACATTGCAATGCTAGCAGTGTAAAGTCTTTGGAGCTTCGGGCCGCAGCAAGCGGAGAAGTTGGACTGCTGGGAGAAGAAGCGGCCCAGAGACTACTGTCTATCTACGGAGAAGCAGCAACGTGCTGCTTCGCGCAACTTAAAGAGTTGTCTTTGCAACATGGCGAAAGCAAACAGGATGCTTTGTTTGATGTGGGTTTGAATCTAGTGTGCAAGTGGGATATAGATATTGCCACAGAGGAGGCGTCCCGACTGGAGATTGCATATCCCGAGATACTTTCTCTACACACTTACGTTTTCTTGTGGTTAATGGATCGGTTATGCAGCAATGAAAACTTGCACGCGCCTGTCCTTCCACAGCTAGGAGAAATATATGCCGCTTTCATGAAGCGAGTGGCCAAACACAGAGATGTTCGGAAGGGTCCGTGCTTTTTAGACTGGAGTGAGTTGGTGCGTCGCAGCGTATACGTTGACGCTTTTCGCTGCGTGTACCATGATGCCGTACAAAAGATCATTCGTAGAGGCGAGCTGGCAGATGTAGAATCTTTTACTCGGTTCTCTCATCATCGCCGCGAATCTCACATTGTGCCGGATGAGGCCGCCAGTCAGACTGGAACAGTGGAGAGGCAGAGGTTTGAAACCAACGTCGACAATTATCTAGATAAATCTAACTCTCGAGTAAGTAGTGTGCATCAGAATGCGCCGAGTGCTTTAAAGCTTGCGATTAGAAACGAAACAACAATGGCGGAAGAAAAAACGCCCGCACCCACTCCGCGTCCACCTTATCTCGCAGCACTTCACGCGGAATCCACGTACCCTAATACGCAAGCAGAGTCCGAAAGAAACGATCAAGCAGATTCTGAATCGAGCGGTGTAGCTCCACAATCGGTATCCCGTACGAGCAGGGAAACTAAAGCTGTAACCCTCCCTGGTGCATATTTCTTTGTAGACGCAGATCGCAATCAGAACGCACCTCCTATCTGAGTATACACCATATTAGTGTCGCTAATGCGAGGAAGAGCAGAACCACTACCGGCATAGGTAAGTCCCCAAGAGTCCGCCGAAGCTTCGGGCGTGGCGTTGGACGTGCCCATCTGGGGGAGGGGGGGTTCAAGAGATGCTTTTCGGATTACGGGCACCTCAGAAGGAGGCATGCGTGGAACGGGCAGAAGTACCTCCTGAGGCTTTGGTGCACGCGGGACTTCGTTGACAATCACGATAGGAGGAGATGGTTTTCGGTCTTCTGCACTGTTGCTAGGCACAGGCCCGGACTCTCTTCCTTCGCAATGCGAGTGACGATCGTGATCGTGTTCGTGGTGTTTGGGCTCCATCAGCTGCACCTTTAGAGTGGGGTCATCCTTGCTAAGCCGCAGCACCGTCTCCTTTTGAGGACAGGGCGCGACGGGGGCGCAAGTTTTTGGCGGGCACGCCACGGGAGGGGGGTGTGTCACGGGGAGAGGGTCAGGAACGATTTGGGGAGTAGGTGGGGGGGGGTATTCGTTCTTCGCGAGTCTGTATATGACTGCTCCTATGATGCCTACAAGAACAGCTATACTGAGCCACTTCACCCATGTAGGCAAAGCTTTGGGAGGTGTGACTCCAAATTTGCTCGAGGAAGTGTGCAACGCTGACTTGGGCTTGCCAGTGAGAAGTGGGGGGGTGGGAGCTGAAGTCGGCGGGGCAAATGGAGCTGCGCTCGGAGGGGCAAGCGGAGCTGGGCTCGCAAACGCTCCACCGGGCGCGTAAGGATCAGATACGGCAGGACTCGGCGGAAGATATGCGGTGGTAGGAGCAACATTACCGGGATAAGCGGGTGGAATGCCGAGTGGCTGCGGGACTGATGACGCCTGACTACTGAAAGCATACGGGTCTTGCATGCCGGACTGGCCCATCTCCGGCAAATCAGGGTTTGGAGACACATTCTGCGGCGCGTAATAGGAGCTCGCATCGAAAGCTTGTCCTTGGGGTACACCCTGGGAATAGGAATAGGGGTCCATAGGAGGAGCTTGACTCGGCATGGCAACTGCGGACATGGTATTGTTTCCTATTGCGGGAGATTCTATACTTATGGGCTGAGCAGTGGCTGCGTTCACATAGTCGCGAGCCCGACCGAACCTAGACATTTCTTAACGTATGTTCAACTTGTATACTGGACTTCCACGCACACAGAGGTGCCAGCGCAATGCACCAAATGAAAAACAGAGCCATTGTAGAAACGCAGATTTCTGCATAGGTGTCCGTCTGCACAAACGGCACCAGAGTACCGACAGCCAAGGCGAATGTAACGCCGGCACAAAGAATCGTAAAGCTGAGAGCTGCATAGCCGCGGTGAGATGTCTTCATGTGCCATAGACGAAACGAAATAATAAAGCAAGCAATTGCAAAGGAAGCTAGAAAAGTGAACCAGCCGTACACACAGACGTCGTGCGCGTGTTCTAGCATTTCCCAAAGGCTAGATTTTAAGAAGCGATGCCATCACAGCATTCTGGGATAGCTCGTCCCGCAGCCAGCGGGTGAAGTCAAAGCCTAGCACAAATAGATAGTTTTGAGAATGTCTCGCTCAAGGTCGAAGAGACAAGCCGCACGTTCTCATACGGAAAGCCTCGACAGGTACGACGCCGACGCTAGCATGCGCGACCATGTCACGAACATCTTGCATTTCTGTACTAAAGATTGGCAAGAATCTCAACCAGTCTTCAATGCACTCCTGAAGGTAGGTTTTGTCACATGTCTAGGCTGTGTGTGTTGCTTTCCGGTGCGAGCTGGAGATGCTAGAATTCGTTTGTGCGTCTGCACGGTTCGTCTTGCAGAAGCAGCGAAAGCATCAGGAGAGGTTCTAACAAGCAAGCAGATTCGCGCTTTCATGCGCATTGGACAAGTAGACAAGCGAGTCGACACACTAATCATTCAGGATTGCGAAACCGTCGCTGAGCAGTGGCGAAACTGCGACAGATATGAGGACACGCGCGAAGGTCGCACAAAATTTCTGTCCAAATTCAAGGCTCTGTCAGAAAAGCATAACAAGTCTCCACACCCCCCCAACTTTGTAATTTCTGAAGTGGCGCGCCGTTTTGAGTGGGGTGCACCGTGTACAAAAGAATCAGTGGACGAAGAAATATTAGAGGAATTCTTCGGTCAAGTAGGGTTGCAATACAGGCTCGGCGCGCATTACGGCTTCTATTGGATGCCGGTTTCCAACCATCGTCTCTCTCAGCAGTTTACACGTATAGACAAAGACATAAATTGCAACCCAGCCCAGGTATCCTTTGTAGTGGGCACCTTCGTGCCTGGTTCCATACATCGTATGTGCGCGTCGGATGCGGGCACGGAAATGCTGCAAAGAATATTGAGTGGAAGGCGGAAAGATATGGATGTGTCGCCACACCCGGTAGATGTTCTTCAGACTTTCCTGTCGTCAGATCATCGAATGCTCGTGGTATCCAAGCCGCCGTCGACGCTCATATAGCCTCAGTCTTGTCTACACCCGGGAAGTATGAACACGTCTGTCTGCCCTACACAGTGTCGTCTGAGGACCCATTCTGCGCCATGCAACTTATCTGCGGATGCTTCTTCCGCAGATAAGTTGCTTAATTCCTATTCTCTGGGTGGTGTTGTACGATGGGTTCTGTCGATAGTGCCGATCTGCAGCTTTTGTTAAAAGACTCGCGTCCTCAGTGGCGCGACTGCGATCAGTCGGCATAGCGCACGTTCATCAACGGTGAATCGTGTTGCTGTAGAGACACGTATGTCGAAGCCCAGCTGCGAATGCGCCGGAGGCCTGGATGTTGTCTTGATATGAGCTCCTAGCTATGTTGGCGGGAAGCAAATTAGACGCCGTCATCATTCCATACATGCAATGCCTGAATCCCGGACCAGTAAATTCTCGAGAACAGGACTGTACGCCATGAGTTATGCACTCTACTAGAGGATTGGGGTTTGGTACTACACCAGAGCTGACAGGCCGCACCGGCAAAGGTGTGTAATAGTTGCTGTTCTCCCAAACATTTGTCTGAAAGCGGGCGGCCCGAGGTAAGACAGGCATCTGTTTGTGATGTGTATTTTTTATGTGGGAGCTATAAGAGGTCATCTGATAATTCTCTAATCATCAGAATCACTCTTATGCTGGCCCAGAGTGCAATGCACCAGCGAACGAGCACGTTGTAGTACCCATGTTTCACTTCTTCATCTGGAACTCAGCGGGGGGCGTCGGCCAGTAGCCGCCAAGCGTAGGTAGATGCCCATGTTGTTCAAGGACGCATTTCTGTCCTTATTCCAGACTAAATCTGAAACTGTCGAATTCCGACAAAACACGCATCGCTTCAGAGCCCAGCTATCCTCTAGGTCAACGATAACCTGCTGCGCTCTGGTCAGCTCTGCCTTTTCCCCCTTTATCTTTTTGTGACATCTTGTCGGAACCGTATGCAACTTATTGCAGCACACACTCGAGCTCCATGGACCTTTTCGAGTTGCGCTCGAAGACGCTTTTGGGGCACAGGGGCGTATCCGAAACCTGTCGAGCAGGATGCGGCTCCACCGAAGGCTACCAGCGTACCTCGAACGCCACTCGTGATCTCCTTGCATAGAGCGTCCAAACACTTGTCTCTCTTTCCGTAGCACCAGAAAGCAGTTTTCCGTATGGATTTCTTCTTCCATACGTCTAAGGTGACGTGAAGTAGCGGCGTGTATGCGGCTACAAACGCCCCTCAAGCGACCAACGACGTTGTCTTACTGCTTGGCAGATTCGCTTTGGCTTCCGCGAGAGTAATATCTTCGTGCCTCGCTGCAGAAAAGACCTTCTCGCTCTGACGCTTGCTCCACCCGCGTCGGCTGTCGTGACAAAGCTGGGCTGTGGACATGCGCACAGTCTTGTCAGAATTGTGCACGGAGCCAAAAACGACATCTTGCCTGCCTGGATCGATTGCGATGAGGCGCTCTCCTGGCTGTGGAAGTCTGGGAGGGTGAGCGCTCTTCATGTCCTGCCCTTCGACCGCAACAAAACCCTTGTGCTTCTTGTATCTCTTGACCACTTCGCTCATCGGAACATTTGCGGGCTTCTTGTAGAGTAGGGAGGCGGACACTCCATCGGTCGCAAAATAATTGGCGAACACGGCGCCTTGGCAAGGCTTCAGTTTTGGCAGCCCTGGGAAATAATCTTCAAAGCTCGGGTCGGGATCATTGGGAGTCTTACTCTTCCGGAAGCGCCTAGCGAGAGGAAGAAGTTATTCTTGAAGACGTACTTTGTGATCAAGATGTGGCGTACTTTGAGCGATCCAAGTGGGATGAGCCTGGGTGTCCGCAGACATCCCTTATAGAAGATTACATCCTCGCGGACAGCACATCTGTCTCTATGCGCCGCGAGTTCCGCCATCCAGCGTATGAGCTCCGGGCAGTCCTCCTTTTTTATCTGCTGCGAATC
>Ga0206129_10004251_pt1 | contig 15920 bp, 7 predicted proteins | sample Helgoland_Spring_8_FD_148616 | JGI IMG/M metagenome (GOLD analysis project Ga0206129, IMG submission 148616) | Pelagic subsurface seawater microbial communities from Kabeltonne, Helgoland, North Sea - Helgoland_Spring_Bloom_20160502_2 | ecosystem: Environmental > Aquatic > Marine > Epipelagic ...
TTGTAAGAATCGTGGGGATACCCGTAATAGATGGGATTCCAGTGCAGCCCTTCGAACGGCCACATATCTGGTTGTACACTACAACCAGGTATCATGCCTGCATTGTCTTGAGGAGTAACACGGGGCAGTTGGAGCTGCATCGCTGCCTGTTGACACTCTTCATAGGTACTAATCATGTTGCCCCAAGCACCATCATCATCGTCGCATTGTCCAGTGTTTGCATATGCATAACTCAAATCGTTTTGGGGAGCACCAATGGCCACAGTGGTGCCGTCCGACGACAGCGAGACCGTTTTTCCGAACATGTCACCTGCCACCTCCCCGTCAATATTGACGCTGAGGTTGGAGGTATCTTGAGTACCTGCTGGACAAGTTGCATGTGTATAAGATATTACTGAGAGGGTTGAAATGATGAAAATTAATTTCATATTTTATAAATATAATCGTGTCCCTATTTATACTGTATTTCTGTCATCGTGGTCAATTCTATAAGGCACTATGTTTACTCCAGAACCAAAAATACGCTTCAATTTAGCACAATGAATATATTGTTCTGACTAGCGTTCTTTATATAGGGCCAGTGTTCGTCTAGTCTTTAATGTATCGTCGGTGTCGTTCCGGTGAAGACGATATTTTGCCGTTGTGTCGGACAAAAGACTGTCGTGCCACATTTTGACGACCCCCTGCTGCTCGTTCAAATATAAAATCAATTGGCTGCTTATGGATGTCCCTGTATAATTGACGAAGTACTGTCCAGACAAAATGACGCTCGAAAAGATATGCAACCGCTCCACAGTACACCGTGCCTTGCCGCAGACACGACACAGTGTCAGGGACAAACGATGTGATGTCAGACTGTACAATAACATCATCTTCGATGACAATGATATGTTTGGAGGGTTGGTGGGTCATTATCCATGTCAGTGCGTATCTCACTGCATGATTCTGTTTGGTTCTCCATGTCAGATAATCGAGACCGTTGCTGGGGGTTTTGGTTTTCCAAAACAATGCCTGCTGGATATCGTAGGGCGGAGTTGTGGGGACAGGCACACACAGAAAAGTGTTACACCACGGCAAAAGTCGAGTATGGTTTTCGTACGAGTGTGCCGCATTGAACAGGACAATACGTGCTCCTGAGACCTGTGTCAACGACTCCAAAGTTGCATTCAAGTACGATGGTTCTCGTGGAATGGTTACCATTAAAATGTCCACGCCATTTGTTGGGTTGACTGGCGTTTTTGTCAGACCGACTGGTGGCTTTGTCAGACCGACTGACGGCTGTGTTGTTAGCACTATGAGCCAGACTGAGACTGGGACAAAAAGAACAACCAGAACAACCCTCTCCAAGCCTTGTACCATCACAATGTAGAGAGATATGTAGATATATTTATAGTCAATTGTATCTTCTTTATTGATAATACCATAACATCACAATCTCATACCAAAAAGTCGTGGATGAAGTTGACGTGGGACGTGTTTTTTCCATTGAAAGTAATGGTCCAGGTCAGATAGTCTTCTCAGTCCGTCCAAATCTTTTCATGTTTAACGATGTCAACGTGGGGTCCACATAAACTTTATATAGTAGGTACTTGGATTTCGAATTGTACAATTGTAGTGGTTGACAACTATTCAGACAGTTCTTACAGTCGTCGGTACTGTGATTGTTGGAGAAGATTTTTCCATTTGTCTCTTCAGTTGCTTCGCGAATGGCAGTATCCATTGCATCTCTATCACCCGGGTCTGTTTTGCCACCCATGTCTTCGTTGTTTACAATTGTTGAATAAATAGAGTGCTTGTCCGTTACTGTTTGTCCAAATGAGAATGCCAGCAGCTCGTACAGGTTTGTCTTTATGGTCTAGGTCGTTCCATATATAATAACTATTTTTTCATAGTATATAGTAGGGTACACCCTTCGCTAAAATGGAGTTGTGGATTGTTCTACTTTCGTGTATAGTGTTGTTGTTAATATGTATAGTTAGCTGCAGCATCAACTGCTTATTGGCGTATGCACGGAACGGTCCTATCCGTGTGAATGACCCTGTGAAGAGTGTGAATGACCCTGTGAAGAGTGCGGAGACTGCAGAGAGGAGTGAGTTGCAATTTTAAAGTAGAATCCAACTAATTTGTTCATATATCTATATTTGTATTCCTGGTTTCTATGAAGTATTGTAAATGGAAGAGATTGCTGAAAAGTTTGCTGTGCAATGGCGTGAGCACAATAATCGTCCGTTAGTCGGTGGTGAACACGAGTGCTCGATGGAGCGTTGTAATCTGCAACATATTGTAGGTGGTATCTGGCAGTACAAAAACCAAGAGCATATCTGCGTGCGTGTTTTGTGCAAAGACCACCCGACATGGGCCAATCGTGGTACCATCAAAAAACAGATTCGAAATGTGTACATGTGCTGCGCAACCGGTCGGTCTCATTTTTGCAACGAACAATGTTCCAAGACGAGTGTTGACCATTCTGACGGTGGACATGTCTGTCGCATTTCTGGTATTCGTTACGATTCTATCAATTCGGACACCTGGTTCAACAATCACCGTGTGACTGCCACACACCAAGAGAACAAAGACCCGTTAAAATTGGTGCGTAATACCGATTTTAAGATGAACCACGGTTCTGCCCATACAATCCGTGAACAACAGCATCATTTCATCAGCAAGCAGCAGGTGTCTGCAATCTTGTTCTCGAACGACCGTCTCTTTATGGAGCAGCGCAAGTACGTCGAGATGAAGAACGAAGCGGAAAAGGTGGTGCAGAAATACATCAAGACTTGTGAAAAAAAGCAACATAGTATTCACTTTACACATATTGTGCAATTATACATCAATCAAATGAATCGTCGTCACATTTTTCGAAATTTATTGCCTAAAGACGATTCTGTGGATACTATTATTGACAGTTACGCATTGCTCACTTGTCGATATTGGACTCTAATAACCCAGCGTTTCCCACTCGGTCAGATGACACCAGCACTCTTCCCTATTAAAATCTTTGTTATTAGTATTATGTATATTATGAAAGCTGGTTTAAACGTGGGCGGTGTCAACGTTATCAAAGCCGATAAATATTTGACGTCTGTACTGCCTGAAGCAAACACGTTGGATGCCTACAATATCAACAAACCATCGTTCACAGCTTGTAAAAATAATATACTAAAGGCATACAGGGAGGCAGTAGAACAGTACAAAATGTCTCCAAAGACTTTGTGTTTATTATAAAATTTGAAATTCTGTTAAAGCTGACGTGAGATTTTTCTCTGTTAGACTCTGTGCAGGCAGTTGTGACAAATCGAGAATTTGTTTTCGCACTAGGATTGTAAACCATTTTCTCATTGTTTTCACTGTGTTCAATGTAATGTCTGAGTACTTGTCGTCTTGACGTATGACAGACAGGACATCGTCGGCACTATTGAATCGAGCTCTTTTCTTTGTTTTTCTTTTTTTTGGTGACGGTTGTGACATTTCCCTGTACACCAGCTGACCGCTTTCAACTGGTTGTCGACAGAATGGACAGTGTGTTTTGGTTTCGACCAACGTGTCTACCCAGCATTTGAGACAGGCCACTGCAGAACCACAATGATGCAGTACAACACAATTTGACGACAAACATATTTGACACTCTCCGTTGGCAGGCTTGTCGACCACCCATGATTGAGTTTGTTGAATAAAGATAATCAATTCCTTGAAACTGTGATTCAGAGTTGGTACCCGAAGACCACTGTCAATCGTTGCTGCCGTCTTCCTGCACAGACGTTTGGGATTAAGCTTCTCCTCCTGTGACAGACGAATGTCACATTCTTTGTATTTGTCAAGTAATGCTGGCATAAACTGTTGTATTCTTGTCGCAATGTATTCGTTGGAATGTGTCACCTTGTGAAAAATCTCCATCAATTTTTCTCTTCCGTCGACCGGTAGTAATTCCTCTGGCTCTGCACAACGTAGGAATTGTACTGGATTCACACCGCAGTCCATCAATGCATCAAACAACTCTCGAAGTGCAAGCGTACTGAATTGTTCCTCGATACTGCTTAGAATTTTATTGTAGCGAACTGGACGGATAATGACCGGTGGTTGGCCAGAAGCTCCACCACCACTGTCAAACAGCAACATGTAATTTTGACCTCTGACAGTAATAGTAATCGCATTCATTTTTGACTGTCTTTTGCGTTCTATTCTACTATTGACAATACCACCAAACTTTTGCCAACCGTTTAAGGGAATGGTGTGGTAGTTGTCCATCACCTGACACGATATTGCTTCCATCCCATGTGCACACAGGAAATCGGGAAATTGATAAGGTCCATATTCAGTGGCATCTTCGTTGTCAGCATCAAACACTGTAAATAATCGACTCAATTTGCGTCGCTGGTCTTCCGAAATGTCACGGCAGGTTTTGTCCACTGCCTTTTGCATGCGTTCGACACGAAAGGGTCCATTAAATTCCCAGGTAAACCGTGCTTTTGACATTTCGTCATACTGGTCCTCAGTAACAGGTGTGGGTTTCCATTCTCTTTCTGTCAATTTGCCTCGTAGCTGTTGATAAATTTTTCCACGCTTTGCCATGAACAATTCTGTACCAACATTGACTGGCTCAGATATTTGACGGGGCACAGTCTCTTCGGTTCTTTCCTCAAACAGTAAACGACAGGCACTCGGTGGCAATAGTGTTTCACCATTCACTGAATAAATGGTCAAATCGGTAGAACTATATCGACGTACACAAGAGGCTACAGATTCCTCGTCTTGGTAAAAGCGAAATTTCATTCTTAGCTCAGGAAGTCCCCATAATTCACCGTAAGTGTTTTTGAAAAACAGCGGCGTCATGCTTGGTTCTTCAAAACGAGCATTCAGTATTTGATTGTTCTTTTCAGAAAATTTGATCCATTTTCCGTTTAAATTCCATTGCCATTTCGACATTCTACAATCGAGATAAATAAGATAGTTTAAATACAACTTATTCGCTACACATTACCACCAACACGTCACATTTTTCCCATCGCTTGTAGATGCACTCAATTCCATACCAGTCTGTGGTACAGGACCAGACCCCGTCTCATACTCTTTGACATTGCCTTCATCGTCTTGATATACCACTGTATTATAGATTGGTGGTGTATGGAGCTGTCGTGTTTCACATCTGCGTAGCACGCCGTTGTCAAACCCCTTGCGCAGAATAAAAGGAAATTCTTTGTTCATAAAAGGTAAAATAGCACTAAGAGATGAAATGCTTTGTTGGTCTTTGTGTGTGTAAGCTCTGCCCGATGTATTGTGGTCACATGCCTGGCACCCCTTGACTTTGGTTGGATGTGGTACGAAGGAACTCACGTACATCCTTTGTATATCGCGGCTCGGCAACCATCGCATCGAATGAATATGTTGTCCACAACAAGACCAGCGTTCATCGTTTTGAATATAACCTGGATGCTGGAAACAGCCTAAATTTCCCATTGATTCTAACAAATTGAACTCCTCGCCACATGTCAAACAGATCCACGATTTAGATGCTTCGTCAAATGAAGATTTAATCTCGCTCTGCGAAGAATAGAGAGTAACGGGTGTAATCTTCACACCTGGCCGTGACATTTTCTGGTTTTTAGTCCACTAAATACTTGTTTTTAGTCTTCATCCAAATAATACATCAAAATAATTTCATCATATGTATAAAAAATTAGTATAAAACATGATTAGTAATATAAAAAATGACCCCAAATTCACAACGTTTTTCGATGTACGGATTTTGTATGTTGGTGGCAGCAGCTTTTGTGGGCCTTTTTGCAATCTCTATCGATTACTTTCTCGATTATGTCAATAATATTATTATACCCTGTCAGCACGACTCCATCTGGCAAGATGGCCATTGTGTGTGCGACAATACCAAAGGCATATTTGCAGGTGCTTTTTGTGAAGAATGCCAATGTGAACATTTGGGCATTTGTCGCATGAGTTCGGAAGGCGCTACCGACACACGCTGGAGTTGTCACTGTCCAAATCATCAGAAATGGGTGGGTACGACGTGTGACAAATGCTATGCACAGCTGAAAGACGACAGATGTCACGGTAAATGTATTGAAAATCACTACGGTAGTCAATGTCATACTCTCTGCTACGAAGGCGAAGACACGGACGCAGCTGCTGCAGACTGTTCGAGCATTCGTGCTGCTGGTGGTACCTGCAATACTTGCAATGGTCATGGTACCTGCACAGGTACCGGAGAGTGTGAATGCGATGCTGGTTACTTTACATCGCGGTCAGGCCAACAATGCAGTCTGGGGTGTTCAGATTGTCCAGAAAACAATGGTCTTTGTCAGTCCATCGGTGGTCAACTGCAGTGTATCTGTTATCCTGGATTTTTTGGTGAATCCTGTGAACAAACATGTCAATCCATCAATAATTTTCCATGTTCTGGACATGGTACTTGTCAAATAACGCCAGAAACCGGTCTTCAATGTGTTTGCGATTCGCACTATGTCGGCGCCGATTGTTCTCACCAATGTCCTGGGAATGCTGTTTTGTCGGAGGCCTGTTCAGGTCACGGAGAATGCCAACCAGGTCCCGACAAAACTGCAGTATGTGAATGCTCAGACACTTGGACAAGCAACGACTGCTCATGCTTGGATGAAATAACCTGCAACGGTTTTGGTAGATGCAGCCAACGAAGTGACCAACTCTGTGAGTGTATTGGTAATTATGGCGGTACACATTGTGAACGCTGCAAAGAACATTATTTTGGAAGTAACTGTCAATTATATTGTGACCCCAACGGCGATTTAAGTAGTACTGACCAAATCGGCTGCAATGGTCACGGCAATTGCTTTCTGAACAACGACGGCTTACAAGAAACAATTGAGTGTGAATGTCAATCAAATTACGAATCTACCAAACGCTGTTCCGCCTGTCAGGACAATTATTTTCCCAAAGTCAACCAAATTACTGATGTTGAACATTGTTCAACACCATGCTCACGTGAAAACGAATGCAGTAATAAGGGCTCGTGCAACCCAGACTACGACGGGAATAATTTCATCTGTAATTGTGAAAAAAATGGAGTCGACGGTGATTTTGATACATTAGACCCCGAGGTCGGATGTTCTGCTTGTAAACAAAATTGGTATCCAAAAGACCTTGACGAACCCGCAACCAGATGCACTCGCTACTGTGCGGCAGAGGGACAGACATCAGGCAATTGGATTAAGTTTGGTGATGATATGTTACTGCAAACAGATACAGATGCTCAGTCCGTATGTACGGCACACATTGATACATATGGCAGTCAAACATATAGCGTCAATGCTAATTGTCATGTGTGTTCAGGCAGTGGCACTTGTGATGCTGAAGGTGACTGTGCCTGTAGCGATGGTGTCACCGGTTCCTATTGTGAAATTGATTGTGGCCGAGATGGCCGAGAAGCCTGTTCGGGTCATGGGCGCTGTATTCGTGACGAACTGGAATTGTGGTTTGACCCAAACAGCAACAACTTTCGCTGCGAATGCTTGCCGTACGACACCTATACCGCGGAAGCCCGACAGCGTCTTGTGAAAAACGGGTTTAAAGTAGACCCACCACCTTCTGCCGACTATTATGGCCAACATTGTGATTACCATTGTCCAACATATAATTCAGAAATCTGTGCTGGAAGAGGTAGTTGTAGTACCGTTGTAGCAACAAACGCAGAAGGTCAACCCCAGAAATGCAACAGTGATACAGACTGCAGTAATGCTATGTACGGTGATAAAAATGACACTGAACTTGATGACACTTTTTGCTCAGTGTTGTCAACACCCTGGGACTCATTGACACCACGTTTTTTTGAAATTGGTTCCGATTCGCCAGGTTATGCACAATGTACAAAAACTGGGGGCGCATCGTGTATCGATTCCATTTATAGTGTAGACTGGGGGGATTTCTGTGTACAAATGTTGAACGGTTGGTATCCGAACGAGCTCAATACTGCCCAATGTGCTTTTGAACCGTCCTACCGAGAAATGACTGAGACATTCTTTATTGAAAAGAATGAAGATTCGAAGACATGGTGCGAACGAGCCTTGCAAGACTTGACTCCAGATTCGAATTCATGTACTGCGTCCTCTCATGCTGATGTCAACAAATTCGAAACATATGAATTTCTCTGTTTTGACTTGACTTTAGAAAGTTCGTGTCTAAATGAAGACCATTGCTTGTACGACCAAACATTGCAATATATTTTCGCAACAGACCAATCTTGTTCACTATTGGCTGCTGACCTCTGTACTGGAAAATGTGAAGCTGGTTCAGATGGTGTGTGCAGAACCAAAACGTATTGTCGAGCCAAAACATGCCGAGATGCCATCAACGAAAAATCGATTGAAACTCTCTGTCTCGATTTGCCAGAACCCTGCCCAGCTATTGACGGAGAGCAAATGTGTTCCAGTGCCATGTACGAATTGCGTACAGTGGCAGATGAATATGAGCTTAGTGTGAGTTCTGCTGACCTGTTTTTTACATGCTACATGGCCGACCATTATCAGAGTCCATTGACAATGCAGAAAAGTACACCGGGTAACATTGTCATCGACGGTACACTCGAAGTGTTGGGCCGTCGAGTTCCTGTCACCGAGTACCGTGCTGCTGCAGTGGACTATCGCAGTACTACGAACGATAACTATTGCGAAATACCGGATGATTTCTGTCAGAAACATCTAGCTTCTGTCCTATCAGACAAAATTTGGCACCAAAAAGCATCGCCAGGATGGTACAATAATTGGCGTGTTAAATGCGGAGACTATATGACACTCTGGCCCTCGGAAACAAAAGCCAATGCTCATAGAACTAAAGTAGAATCATCTTCTGGTACAAAGTGCACAGTGATGGATTTTGGAAACAATCCAAATGAAGCTGCGATTTGGTCACTTGACTGTTTAGATTCTTCAGACAGTTCCACGGACAGTATGCCAGAGCCGCATAAGAACAACTGCCTATTGAAAGAAAATCAAATCAATGCTCGCTGGGGTCAATCGCAATGGTCTCCGCATGAAATCGAACAGATTTTTCAAGAAACCTGTGAACAAATGTCGACGTCACCTGCAATACCTACAGTGCCAAACGTACCAGACTACTGCGCGACACACAACCCCTGTGGTGTGAATTCAGTCTGTGGCATCAATTCCTTAACACATGTCAGCTGTGTCCACAAAACAATTGTCAGTCCAGTGTGTGGCCAAGGAGGTATTCAATGCAGTAGTGGTAACTGTTCCTCCTTTGGCACAGAGCCAAATACTTATACATGCGCAGTGAGTAATATTGAACAATATAACAAGAACATTTCAGAGTTGGTGCGCAAACACGACGACTATAGGAATATACAGTGGTTAGACCATTGCAAAGAGGCAAAGCCAACTTTCCTCAGTCTGGAACGCAAGCCAGCTCTCTGGAACACTGATTGGACCAATGTCAATGTTCAAATGGTCGATTCAACACGGGCACACTTTATCTCGGCCACCATTTCTGGTGAACATACCATTGATATTGTTGTCGAAGAAGGCTCGGGGCCTGCCATGTTGGTTGTCGACTGTGGGGAATCGGCTGAAAGATTTTTCGGAAAGAATACATCAGTTCATATTGTAATGACAGGTACATGCACTTTCGAGAGCCATGGTGTCTACATTGTGTCCAGTATCAAGGTGGACAACGAACTGCAATTAGATACATTATCAAATACCATCTCTGACGAAGATAATACAGCAGACACGAAATTTGTTGTAACCCCTGCAATTCTGAAGGAAAGTTTACAATTTGGATATCACCCCAACAAACTTGAGTTTGGGAATACTGGCCTAGTCACTATAGACAAAAACTCTAACGACGACACAGCTGCTGCTGCTAACACTGCTGGGTTGAAGTGGGATTTTGAAAATACTGAGAATGTCCGCATTTCGGGTTGGTTGTTTCTGTCAGAAGGCTCAAAGGCAGAAATGCGACTGCTGTCAAGTTCCGGACAGTCATTGGTCGAAATGTCTGTCGAAAGTGACAACGGCCTAATACTTGCTTCTGGTTCCAAAGAAAAAAGATGGTCCACAGAAGTCGATTGGATACCATGGTACATTGAAGCTCGTTATATCAACGAAACGCACTCTACCGAAGAGGAAACGCATGTCCATCACCAATATTGGAGAGCTCGAGTGTCTGTTGGTGAACATCAACTTACTTTTGACAAAGCACACAAAAGTTTGTCACACACGCGCAAAACATTGGGTCGTATAGCGCCCTCCTTTCATAATATTCCTGGTTTGTCTGAATCGGACTGTCATCAACAGTGTGCCAGTCATGTTGACTGCCTTCAGTGGTCATGGACCGAAGAAGATAATCACTGCTACTTGTACGAGAAACGATGTCATGAAGACAAGAGGTGTGTGCACGGAACACATACTTTACATTCGGCACATAGTCACCATGTTGGTGCTTTTGTGATGAATACATATGGGGAAATGCCTGTCACATGGGCTCACGTACGTCACGACACCATTGTTGATGACATAGTTGATTTCGAAGCAACGTATCATCCAGACACAACAGCAGTGTGTAATGACCTTGCGTCGTCATTTCTACTCCTGCCTGGGTATAAAACGAGAGTCTGTAACGGTGAGTGTGGTCCGCATTATGTAGAGAGCGACCTCGGAAAGTGTGGCGAATTCCTCAAGCACAAAGAACCAGAAAATTGCACCATCAATGCCAATTGGACAGCCTATTGCTATTACAAAAAATCATTCGATAGTCAGGAAGTGACTGTTGACGGTACCCGCAAATATTATTATCCAATTTCTGGTAAGACATCAACTGAAAACAACATTGCACAAATTTGCGAAAAACCTCAAAAACTAATGTCGGATGCAAAATCGAATTGTTCTCAGATGTCCGCATCGTGGTTCGAACAATGCTTGGGCCGTTGGGATATTTATGAGGAGTTTTGTGACGACAGCTGCCTGACATCCATTGAAACGCAATTGTCTGCATCAAATGGGTCAAGCCTCTGCCAAAAGCGCAAGGAATATCTACAATTGAACATCTCAAAAGGTACGGATGAAGCTAGAGATACTCATTGCTCCAAGAATGTCGAGCAGTTGATTGTGACTGATTTTTGTTTGCTGCAAAATGCCTACCACAACAAAGAGCAAGTTCTGATTCCAGAATTATACATGTCGGATTGTCCTCGAGAGCCCTGTGCGTCAATGTTGTCAGAAGTGTTTACACGTCCCATGTGGAGGTCATGGTGCGAAGATTTATCACAAGGCAACATCACCGGTATCTGCTCCCGTACCTCTTGTGACTGCAACGTTGAAGAATATATTGGCGTTGCTGGTCAATTCTGTGAACTGACATGTCCATCAGGGACTGACAATGGTATCGAGGTGGCCTGTTCAGGCCGTAACGGAAAATGTTTTGCGGAGGATTTTAATCAAATTGAAGCAGATTACATTGCACAAGAAACACAAAAGAGTTTTCGAGGAACTTCTAAGGCCTTCGTATTACCATTGCCGGATTACGAGCCTATCTGGTTAGCGGGACCAACGCCCAGTGCTACCGGCATCTGTCAATGCGCATTGGGCAGTGGCGACAGCTGCTCTATACCGTGCGACAGATGCAACAATGGTACTTATGGTCAAGAGATGGCATCACAGTATGGTATTTGTGATGCGTACTATGGTCTTTGTCGAAGTTTACCGCCTTTTATGAGATACAACGTCAAGATGACGACTATTGGTGGGAAAGAGGCTTATGATGTTGGCTACGTTCTTTCCTACAATACAACGAATTTCGAAGGTATCGAATGGCAAAATCCAGAGCGGTTTGTGTATGCAACAGATACTGTATTGTTCGAACAATCCATGTTAGATATGTATGATTATTCTGGCGAGTCGTACGGTATTGAACAAGAACTGAACTACGATAATATTGGCTCGGTTCGTGAAGAAACGGTATTGACAGTACTGAATATTTTTCAGCGTCTGTCACAACATATAGATTGGTCAGCGTCAATACCGTACATGATAAATTCTGAGAATGTACAGAATGCTGGTTTTCAACTGGACTCGGACACGGTCACGTTATTCACTATCCCTATACCAATGTTCCCAACAAATTGCACCAAAGTTGAGATGTCAGAGTGGTTTCTGTGTTTTGCAAATGGACGGTTGCATGCGGCAGTAGACTCGACTCCGCTGCCAACACCGATGATGGTAATCGAATCAGGCAATGACACATTACCTACCTCGGGCATGACCTTTGTCAGAGTGTCCGATAATGTTGTCTATGCATTTGGCGGTTCGACGCAATTTGACAAATTCGGTCAACCATACAGCATTGACCATAATAATCTGTACTCCATATCACTTCGACGTCAACAGTGGGATGAAAAATGGATTGTTTTGGCAGAATGGTCAGAGATTTCTACTACTGGCGCGGCACCGCCGAAACAAAATTTGGCACCGATACATTATATATACAACGACCTTTATGTTGTTAGTACATCAGGAAACGAACATCGACTCTTTGTACTCTCGTTCACATTGGACGAGACGCTTCCGAAATGGTCCTCGTACAATATACCGCAAACGGGTGCGCTCGTTAATATGATACCAGACAAAAACAACAACCAACTTCTGCATATCTATATTGGTGGTACCACTATTACTTACTCAAAACAGGACGGCTTTTTCAGAACATCGTCTCCAGAGTCTGTGTCAGACATCTCACTGCTATATACGCCCACATTGGATGAGACTGACAGACACATACATTGTAACATAAGACATTACAATTTTTTGGTCACAATCGGCGGCAATGTTGTGGCTGATTTTGCGACATCGCCTGTTCAAGTGTTTGTCTTTTTGGAAGAATGGCTAAACCTCGATGTCACCTCTAACTCAAACATTGTTCAGCGATTTTATAATACTATTGAATGGAGAGTTACAAAAACGCTGAATCTTAGGTCAATTAGGGAAGAGGTTGACATGAGTACTGTCATCGACCATGTGGAGAAACTGTATATGCAGCAGGCTCGTTGGCGACAAGGTAGTATGTTGTCATCTAAAATAGCCCTCTATGAGTCCATTGACAGAAAAGACGTACGACTGTCAGAACCGTCCGGCGAACCCTCCGACAATTTTTTGAACATTATTAGTCAAAACGACGGTTCGCTATTCATAAACGGGTTTGCATCGTCATTGACAGTTGAGGCAATTGCAAAAGGTGCTTCTACAATGTTGTATGTTGCTGTTGAAGGTGATAAGTATGAACAAGATCTTGTCATTTCGGGACACTTGCGTGAATTCGACATTGCTAAAATATCGTACCCGTACACTGAACAATTGAGATTTCAGAACGGAGTTATCGACATCGTAGTGAACGAGTGGTCCTCCGACAAATTCTCGGTGTCAATTCAGGAAAATATGGAGAGTACTAGCAAAACGAGCTGGTCGGAAGAGTCTAAAATTTTGACTTTCTATATTGTGATTCATGTTGAAGAATGGATGTACAATACAGGAACGGAATTCAAAGTGCGTGAAGAAATAGCAATAGCCAAAACAGGATGGCAGGCATTGTTAAACATGGTTGTCTCAGAATACTCAGAAGACACCCACCGGATGAAACAACAATTAAGCAAATATCTCTCTTATTATGGTTCGCATTGCTCTTCGTCCGCAGACAACACCTGTCCTGGGACAATGACGTACACACACATGGCATGCTCTGGTCATGGTAGATGTAATGCTATCTGTAACTGCGAATGTGAAGTGGCACCCTCTGTTTTACAGCACAATGACAATGCATTAGACAACATCGACTGGCAGGATTCGCCGTACAGAGGTGATGGATGTGAAATCACCTGTCCGGGATTTGATGGTTATGACTTGAAGTCTATTTGCTCTGGAAAGCCTACTGCTTGTCAACGCGATGGTACCTGTGCATGTGATGAAGGACGAACTGGCGATGCCTGTCAATTCGAGTGTCCATATACCATTGACAAAGACACTGACACAAAAAAACTTACCTGTTCAAGGAACGGAGGATGTGGTACGAAGGCTGTGGAACTTACTTCGACTGTCTTTACTCATAAAGACATTTACAAAAATCGTTTGGCTGGTACAAATCGTCAACATTACATCAATGCTCTGTTACAATACTATGGTGGTGAGTGTCATTCTGAAAATTACCAGCAAGTCAATGCACAATTTGACGTTGCACAGACAGGACATTTAGAAGAAGATGGACAAACTATTTCGTACAGAACTCGGAAACATGCTATCGAGAAATGTACAGACTTGAACGACATTTATTCGAAAACGAAAGATTTGACACAATACGAAAGTGATGCAGTGGGCTCTTGTGTAGGTGTACTGATACAAAACAATCGTTATTACCCTGTACAAAAACAGCCTGTCCGCGATATCTATCCAAATAATATGGTCCTCGTCCACAAGATATTTGACTGTACCTATTCGGATTGTATATTGGTTGTTCACGAAGATGATAGGTCAATCTTGTCAAACGTCGAAATTATTACAGACCCACCCACATTTGAATTTCATGGGACATATGTCCATGGCGCTTCGTCAGGACAAATTATATACAATATAAATGGTAAGACCATTTTTGTGACCATTGACTGGACTGTCGACAATCTGAAGATAACCATGCAGGAACAGTTCAACGAGGCTATTCAGATTGTAGATAAAAAAGGTGCGTACAAACAATTTTCACTCTACCTAGGAAACTCTCGTTTTCTTTCTGCAACAGTCACAGTCAAATTGTATAATGAGATTGACTACACACTGACTGCAGACAACAGCATCTGGTTGGCACCACAATACGGACAAAAATACAGACAGGCTAAATTTGAACAAGGAGGGTATGTATTCACACCGTTCTCGACAGATACGAGAGAAGATATGAAAATAAACCAGAGACACGAGGCAGAATACGAATGCGACATCGAAGAGAATTGCATTGGCATTGTGCAATGGAAGTCATTATCATCAGGGACACTTTTTTCTCTGTACACTTTGAAATCGTCAATTGGAAGTTCGAAAATGTACAATATTGATGGTCGAGAAGGTTTTGATTTCTATAGTAAAATGTCATTGTTTTACAAAGGGAAAAACAATGACATTGCTACAGTCTGTGCGCCTGTTGTTAGTAGACAGACAAACTACCCAATGGTGCAATTTACTACCGAGTATGACATTCCAATTTCAAATGTTGATTTGGCAGCAGTTCGAGACGAAGAAGAACCAGAAGCACTCAAAATTGGCAACGGCATCTGGACAAACTGCTGGGATAAAATTGAAGCAACTGGTAAAACAGACTGCATGAACAAATGCAAACAAAAGGGTAACCATGGCTTTGCCTTTACGGACACTGGACCGGTCTGCCTCTGTTACGATATCGCAGCTGATGACATCCAACTACATAAATATTATTCAGACACAGCCAAAACTAATTTTAATCCCTGTGATACAAACAGAAGAAATAACCCCAAGACTGTGTGGCGAAATATATAGCGAATATGTTTAAAAAATACTATAAATAAAGAATATAATATGAAACTATGTACAGTCTTGGAGATTTATTGATTATCGATTCGAGCAAATATGGTGAAATTGTGGGAGTAACTCCTGATAATCACATTGAGGTCTCCTTTCTGTGCAAAACTGACAAACAAGAAGGTCGAATTTGGGAATTTGCTTCTGACGATAAATGGCAACTGATAGCACCTACCAACGTCACCAAGCATGTGTCTGTCCCAGAAGGGTCTGACGGGAATACTGTGTCCAAGGCCTGGCGTTCTCTTGGCTTTGTAGCAGGCGGGGATGGCATTACCTTTTGCCGTATTGAAGATGAACGTTTGGCAAATATGCCAATTCTATTGTGTGAAGTGGAGG
>Ga0206129_10004252_pt1 | contig 15920 bp, 10 predicted proteins | sample Helgoland_Spring_8_FD_148616 | JGI IMG/M metagenome (GOLD analysis project Ga0206129, IMG submission 148616) | Pelagic subsurface seawater microbial communities from Kabeltonne, Helgoland, North Sea - Helgoland_Spring_Bloom_20160502_2 | ecosystem: Environmental > Aquatic > Marine > Epipelagic ...
TGTTATTAGTAATAATATAGTTATGTAAATCCTGGGGATGATGTTCTAAATATAATATTCCTTTATTGGTATCCGCGTCTAATAAATTTATAACACCGTCTACATTTTCAAGCTTTTGTAAACTTTCATATTCGTTGTAAAATGTTTTAATATTATGAATTTTTTTTTTAACACCTCTGGTAGTTAATCTTATAACGCCGGTAGAAGAATAAAACTTCATATTATTAATATAATAAAATAAATATATTATAAATATCAAATTTTTTAAGGAATCATACTGGCTTTAATAGACGGGTGGTAATTATAATTGCTAATATTAAAACTAGCATAATCTAGACTATTAATATCTAATTTTTTCAAAATTTCTAATTTAGGAAATTGAAGTGGGTGCCTACTTAACTGAGTTCTAACTTGTTCGATATGATTTTCATAAATATGTGCATCTCCAATTACAATATTAATTTTACCAGGATTTATGTCAGTTATATTAGCCAGAATATATGTTAGTGTTGCGGTGGATGCTATATTAAATGGGACTCCTAGAAATACGTCCCCCGAACGCTGATACATCATGCAATCTAAATATTTTTCTCCAGTAATTTTATCATTTCTAACATAAAATTGATAGGAAATGTGGCAAGGCGGTAAAGCCATTTCATCTAATTGACCCGGGTTCCAAGCAGTCATAAACATTCTTCGAGAAGTAGGTTTATTTTTAATTAAATCTATTATATTTTGTAGCTGGTCTACCCCTTTACCCGAATAATCTGCTTTACATCCTTTATATTCGGCGTTAAAATGTCTCCATTGAAATCCATATATAGGACCACATTCTCCTTCTTCGTAATGTTCTAATCCTATACTATCTAAGTATTCTCTTGTAGAATTACCTTTCCAAATTCGGACTTTATCCTTTTCAAGGTCCTTCGAATTAGTATTAGCATTTATAAACCACAGTAATTCTTTAAGAATACCTTTCCAATACATTTTTTTTGTAGTTAACAATGGAAATGATTTGCTAATATCAAAATTCATTTTTACCCCAAATAAAGAAATCGTTTTTGAATTTCGTGTAGTTCGCATCTCGCCATTTTTAAGAATTTTATCTAAAAGATTTAGATATTGATATTCCTGATTATTAATAGATAAAATATCGGTAAGTTCATTAATTTTAACTGGTAGTTTTTTAGCGAGATAAAATGTCTTAGTTATTATATTACAAGGATTATCTGTTAAAAATTCGATTCCTTTCGTGGTATCATCGATAACTTTTGATATATTATAGTCGTTAAAATTTATATCTGGGAAAAATGTATCTCCATAATTAATTTTAGGGACTTTTACAATAGTTAATATTAATTCGTCAAAAAGATTATTATCATTAAAATATTTATAAATTGATTCTCCTCCGATTACATAAATATTTTCTATAAATGTATATTTTTTAAGTTGTTCCAAAATATTCTCTACAGATGTATTTATTATTAATAACTCACCCGAACGACCTCGCTCGGTTCCTCCTTCCAATAAGGTGTTTTTAGTATCAAGAGAGTTAGATACAACACAATTTACCCTATGTTTTAAAGATTTAGGGATACTATTATACGTTTTTCTACCCATAATAACCGCATTCATATTTCCTGGTTTACTTGTTTTAATAGTAGTATTTCTAAAAAATTTCATATCATTTTTATTAGAAAATATTAAATTCCCCGAACTCCCGATGGCTTTATTATTCGCGAGACATGCTATCCCAATAATTTTTTTAGACATTATTTATAATAATTATTAATATTTTTATGTTTAATTAAATCAAATTAAAGAATTTTAATTATAAATATATTATATATGGCTAAAAATCTGGTCAATAACGTATATAACTATTTTAACACACATGATAATTATAATATTTTAGGAAAAGACAAAGATATACTCAAAATAGGAAACGTATTAAACTCAATATTTATTAATCGCGCCGATATGAATATTCCTAAATTAATAGTGGTTGGTAGTCAATCAAGTGGGAAATCTAGTATTTTAAATTCTATATTAGGGTTAGATATTTTACCGACTGGTTCTAATATGGTAACGAGGGGTCCACTTCAACTGGAATTGATACAATCTATTAAAGACGTGTACGCTGTTTTTGGTGAATATATGAACGGTTCCTGGGTTGAAATTAAAAAAATTAGTTTAAGTATACCATCTCCAACTAATGACGAAAAGCGAGAAATAAGCTCTTTAATAAAATCTATTACTAATGAATATGCTGGTGAAGGAATGAATATAACCCCCACGCCAATTTATTTGAGAATTTATTCACCCAATATACCAAATTTAAGTATGGTCGATCTTCCCGGATTAACTATGGTTGCTTGCACCGATAAAGGACAACCAAAGGATATTAAAGATAGAATAAGGCGGTTATTATCAAGTTATATTAAAGACGAGAGTTCTATTATTATGGCGGTGATGCCAGCTAGAACCGATTTAGAAGCTGATTTGGCTCTAGATTTAGTTAAAGACCACGACCCCGAAGGGTTAAGAACTGTCGGTATTTTAACTAAATTAGATTTAATGAATGAAGGAACTGATATAACAAATTATTTAGAAAATAAAATTTCCCGCGACCTCCAGTTAAAATTGGGTTATTATGGGGTTAAAAACAGAGATAAAATACAAATGATGGAATGTAATGCCTTAGATGGGTTAAAATTGGAAGCAGAATATATACATTCGCATAGAATCTACTCTAATTCGAAATATAAAAATAATCTGGGAATACCATCACTTTGTAATAATTTAAGTTCAATTTTAGTAAAAGCATTAAAAAAAAATATTCCAGGGATTTTGGAAAAAATTAATAAAGAACTTTTAGAATCTCAAATCAAATTAGATAAGTTGGGGGCACCAATTCCGGAAGAAGATAGTTTAAAATCGGCATTTATACATAAAACAATAGCTAAGCTGTCCCGTAAATATATATCTGTATTGGAGGACAGGGGTAAAAATATTAATACTGCTCGAAATATAAAAAATCACTTTAAAAAATTAAGAGAAAAACTATCTCTCCTAGACCCTTTCTCAAAAGAATATACTAGCGACCAATATATTAAAAATGCGATAGATAATTGTGAAGGAAACCATATGTCTTTTCCGTCTCCACCTATAGAAGTATTAGAACAAATGCTAAAAGACTCTCGGGTTAAACCATTTAATTTTATATTAGAACCTAGTCATAAATGTTCCCAAGATATATTGGCTGAACTAACTGAATTGTTAGAACTTCTTATTAAAGATATAGGGGTTGACCGATTTCCTAATTTTTCAAAATTAATTTCAACTGTTTTATTGAACGACGTTTTATTAACGGGAATAGATAAATTATATAAAAATATTAGAGCGGAGATTGAGTGTCAAGAAAATTATATATGGACAGACGAAGCATCTTTTTTAAATATATTAGATAAGAATAATACTTGTAATATTGATATTATGAGACTTTTGGCCAATAATTATTACAAATCAATAATTTATATATTACAGGATACTATTCCAAAAAAGATAATGCTTTACCTTGTTAGTTTTTCTGAAAAAAATTTATCTATAAAATTATATTCAAGTATTAAAAATCATGATATTAATGAATTACTTACTGAATACGACGAAATAGAAAATGAAAGAAAATCGCTACAAAAAAACATACTCGAATTAACAAATGCTAAAAAAATGATTGATGAAATATTATAAAATTTATTATGGTTCTTCTTGAATTAAGGAAGGAATTTGTCTTATACGTGCTTTATCTAATAAAATATTTAATTGTTCTTCTCTTTCTTTGCTTTCTTTCATGGCGTATGATGTGGCGCGGAGTAGAGCTAAAGAAATTGAACCCAAACACCCAGCTGCAAATGCTAAATAAGTATAATCGAATACGCCTGCTGAAAAAGACAACACCGTAGAAATAAGCGAGGTTATTAAAGCCATCGCCTCTGTTATATCACCTCCCTTGCGCCATATAAACCTCCATCTTATTGTATCGGCAATATCAAATTCTATTGTCTGATTAAGGGTTTTTTTAATGTTATTTCTGGTTTCGCTGTATAAATATTCACTTATGCGAGAGCCCGAACTTATCGGTTTCTCGATTACGATGGATTCGGAATCATCATTTTGGTGGGAAAGTTCATTCATTACTATTTCATCCTGTTTTTCGGTAACAGACGTGGTGTCATCTACACTTAATGTATTTGTCAAATCGAGGTCTATATCCGAACACTCATGATCATTATTTTTAATATTATGTATAAATTTTTTTAACATTTATACTTAAAATCTATATTTAAGTTTAAATATAAATAATAAGATCTCTTATAAATAAAAATGTCGAATGAAACTAGATTATCAAAAGGAAGAGGACTAGGATTAATAAAACAAAATTTAGATAATTTAAAAAAGCAATCTAGGCATATAGAGAGCGAAATAAATGATATAATAGCTTCAGAAACTATTCATGAAAAAAATGCTTACGAAAAAGCGCTAAAAAAATATAACGATAGGATGAATGAAGTACTAAAGCGCGACGATGTCCAAAATAAAATCAAAAATAAATACGCGTGTGAGGAAAAAATGTATAGTATTTTTGATAAAGTGAAGGATAACTACAACAACGCGGTTAAAATGATAATGAAACAGCCTATTTCTAAAGAAGAAAAGGAAGAAAAAATTATTAAATTACAGCAAAAAATTCAAGAGGCGTTAGTTAACGACGAAGATAGAAAAATAATGACAATTATTAATGACCAAATGAAGAATTTACCATATAATAATATACGCCTGTTATGTTAATTTTATTGCTAAAATATAAAATATGTCATGTATATTATATAAATGAAGAATATTTGTGCTTCTTGTGTTGGTGTAAATGTAAATAAAATAATTAAAACGGATAATAGTAAAAAACCCAAATGGTTGAAAAATATAGATTATGTAACCGAGTTTATATCGAAAATCCCTGTAAAATCATACAAACAAAAAAAAACTGATACTAAACTAACCGTTAATCTGTCAGAAAGTAGAGGCAACAAGTATGTATTATATTGGGGGGCGGGAGCGAGTAGTGATATTAAAATAAAAGACGCCAAAACCGCATATTCGAATTTTAGTAATTATGGGGTAACAAAAGTAGATAAATATGGTAAGGCTGTATTCTATTTTAAATGCCCACAAGCTTATAGCACAGTAGAAAAAGGAAAAACTAAAAAGGAGACTTTTTATAAACATATACACTTTTCGTTTTCAAATAATATAAATACAAAATGGACAAATCCCGTATATACTAAAATAATAGTATGCGATTTAGGAATGGCACAAACATTAAAGTTATTGAATAATGACGAAATTGTGCTAATTAATGCTCTACCCGCCGAATATTATGCTAAATCTCATATACCAAACTCTTATAATTTACATCATAAGACTATAAAAAAAATGTCTCAGGATGAATTACTACAATGGTTCAAAGATGTAATATATAAAAATTATAAAAATTTAGCTAAATTAATAAAAAAAAACCAAATAAACTTATATGAGGTCCCTATAGTTTTTTATTGTGGAAATAAATCTTGTAACTTAAGTGAAAAGGCGTCTCATGAATTATTAAAAAAGGGATTTGTCAATATAAGAGAATTTAGTGGCGGAATGAAAGAATATGGAAAATATTTTTTATAAAAAATATATACTTATATTAAAAATGTATAAATATATAATTTGCCCACAAACAAAAAAAAGTTACAAAGTTAAAAGTAGACAGGGGACCGAAATTTTATTAAATTATACCAGATATACTTATGAGCAACAAGTGGCTGGCTCAGTAGCACAGCCAGTAAATATAAAAGCAGACATGTCTGCTTTTAAAGATAATCTTTTAAATGAAATTAATGACGCCATTAACAATAATTATGATAAAAATTATATTGACGTTTTGCAAAAAGTATATAAATCTACGGATCCATCAGATTTAATTAGTGAATTAGAGGCTGTTTCAGATAATTTAGGAAAAAAAGATACTTTAGTGAGAGTATCGGCATTGGAATATGCCTATAGAAGTGGTATATCTAACGTTTATGATAAATTTTTAGAAAGTTTAGAAACTAAAGAAGTCCCAGTAATCGCCACTCCTTTACAGGGTACGTCGATTACACAAGATAATAAAACGCGGCATAATAATAACCTTAAAAGACCAAAACAAACAGAAACCAAGTCAACAGATATAGAATTGATTAGGGACGTATTAAAAACACGCGAAGGGATCACTCCTGAACAACAGCAAAAATATAAAGGTTTTATTAAAGCGGTATTGACGGATGAAAACATTATGAAAGAAATATTAGCTGAATTAGTAAAGAATCCGGGATATATGTCTCTTCCAGCATCAGATAAAAGAACAAAAATAATAACTTATTTTAAAAATTACGCAGAAGAGGTTGATTCTATTCAACCCACGGTAACACCAACAACACCCGAGCCCAGACGAATGAATACCTTCTCTAACTCCTCGCCAGGGGAGTTGGTGCAATCAAGAGGAGGTGCGCACAAATCTACCGATAAACCAACTACCGACGAGCATCTTTTATATGTTTTAAATTCTTATAGAATTGTTTCGCGGTTTGTTGAAGCCGGTCATGATTTCCAAAAAGGTTATAGAAATAAAAATTTATTAATATCTATTTCAAATATAGTAAAAAATTTCATTAAGAATTTTTTTCTAAAAACTGAAACCGATAACACAAACGGTTGGACTGAAATAGACTGTTTTAAAGGTCATTTCAAACAAGTATTCTGTGATAACATTAAAATTCCTATAGAGGGGTTTGATGTATTTAAACAGATAACCGATAAAACCCTGGTCGACGCCGAGGATTCAGAGTTTCTTATAAGAAAATTTTTAAACCCAAAGCATTCACAAAAAGAAGCTTCTTCCTTTAACTTTTTTCATAATAACCCATATACAAGTTCATATTTAGCTATAAATGGTATATCGGCGGAAACTCTGAGAAACTATTATTCGCAATACAATTATTTTATAGATTATGGATGTACTAAGAAACACCATTGTATTTTATTTATACATAATTTAGTTAATAAAATAATGGAGATTAATTTTGAGACCAAAACAAAAAAGCAGAAGGGAGAAACAAACGACGCCACAAAATGGAGACGCCGCTTCAATTCTCTAACTAAAGAAACGTACCAAACTGCTCTGAATATTTTAGATAAATCTAATATTACACACTTTACCATGGATTGTGTTTTAGCTGGAAGTTTAGCTGGTAGAAAAACAAAAGACGACAAACATGGGAAAGATGCCCAACTATACGCATTATCTGAATATATGAACAATCATATGACACAGATAGTCCCTATAACAAATAAATGGGATCCCGCGTCTACACCACCGATTGATGAAAATATACCTCCTGGGAGAATAATGTTTGATTCTTTTAGAAAGAGTTCTAGATTGATATTTTATTTAACGGTAGAAGACTACGATAATATACATATCTGGTATAATAAAGAGCGCGTTGATTGGCATAATATGTCTAAGTGGGATTGCGATAATAAAGTACATCACAGGTATTTACAGCACGACGAATTATTCGACGAATATGAAATGCAAGATGGCTCCAGAACTCACAAACAAATGTTACCCTTTATAAGTATAGAACATAGTATACTAAATGGTGATGGGGATAGGGTATATACTTATAATAACTGTGGTGGAGATTATATAGGTAGTTTAAATAAAACCCCGGGTGTTGATGTATGGTTAAGTTTAATGTATTCAGCGAAAGAATATTTAGATAATAAGAAACGGGGGGCATCCGTGCAGAAAACATTTTATGAACAAATCCGAAAAGGTACTTCTAGATATAATAAATTATTTAGAAAAATGACTCTTGGTAAAAACAAATTGGAAGAAAATATATGTGAATGTGGGCATTATTCGACTCATAACACTCGTAATTGTGTAATTTGTGGTAATGTCAAATTGAGAAATGCTGGATTTATTTTTGGCAAGTTAGTAAGTAAATATATAACAGACGCGTTGGTGGAAATAGAAAGTATTAGTAGACAAGGAGCAGGTGATAAAAAAAAATGTATAGACGAATTAGCTAAAAGTGTTATTACGTTTATTTTAGATATGAAAAAATCAGGAGATTATTCTCAAATTAAATGGGGTAAATACTTATATGAGACATCACAGTCAAAGAATTGTCATGTTGTTAATGATAAATTAGCAGGATTGGGCTGTATATTATGTCAATTAAATACAATTACAGGTGGTAAAATGGTAGAAATAAATAGAGATAAACTAAGTATATCACAAAAAGTGTTATCTAAAATAAAAGGAATTGGGGGAGTTAAAGAGGATTATACAAGTCTGGTAGTTTATACTTGTAATGAAAATAAGGATACGGGGTATATATCTAAATTAATGGCAAAAAGGAAAGAGATATTGGACAAATCACTAGATAAATCGACGATTGTTGATGATAATTTCCATAAGTGGTTAATTGGGAAACCTACAGCCGAAATATCTAATGGTTCTCTAAAAGCGTTTATGCTTAAAATAAATGATGATTTACCAATAGATATAGAAGTATTAACTGAGGTAGATAGAGATGATAAGTTAGAGGAGTCATCAGAGGAGATATCGTCTGTGTTGGAAGAACCACCACTTCCTGTCGCCCCCCCTGCAGCAGAAGTCGTCGACGAAGAAGCAGTAACGACACCAAACCCTACTCAAAAATCTATGCCTGCTTTATATATTAAAAGCTCTAAGGAATTAAGAGCTGAACGGTACGCTAAAAGAGTTGCATCCAAAAAGGCGGCTGAAAAGGCGGCTGAAAAGGCGGCTGAAAAGGTGGCTGAAAAGGCTACAGAAGAAGCATATAAAGAAGAAACCATAGAGGAACAAGAAGGGGTTAGTCCTCATGAAACTCCCAGAGAAGAAAGATTCAGAAAAAGAAGTGAAAGAAAGCAAAAACTTATAATAAGCTTATTAGACGAAATTGTAGAAGACGATGGTGATAGTAAAATAGAAGAGTTTAACCAAAGTTCCGATCTTAGTCCAGGGGAGATAATATTAAATAAAACCAAGGCAACTAATGTACATAATGTAGAGGAAAAAATACGCACTTATCGAAAACCCCGCGCGGCTCAGATGCGTGGATCTTATACTGGTGGTTCTACAAAATCCACTATAGATGATTTCATTAATATAGGAGACCATTTAATAGGAAGTGAAAAATATTTAGTAGATTATTTGAAAGAAATAATTATTGATTTAGGCCTGGACCGTTGGACGAAGATTAATGCTATTTTACTTTTACATGAAATAGTTGAATCATTTCATTTATTTAACGAAAGAGTCTTTAGTGATGTTTTATTAATAATTTCAGAAGACATGCGTGGGGAAATCGAATCTGTATGGAAAGAAGATGTAGTATTAATTGAAGAAGCTACACCAAGTAAAAAATATAGCACTTTTATTAAGAGTAAGTGTTCAAAAATTTTGGAAAAAATCCGCGATATGGGACTGAGTGAAGAGAAGATTGAATTGGTCGAAGAAATTTTACAACTATTTAAATCCAATTTAACTCATATAGAGTTGAAAATTGAATATTACTATAAACCCGCCGAATTGACCCCTTCTGTTAAAATAGTTGATACAGGAGAGAGTTCTGGTGAAGAAAAATCGCAACAAATTTTATATAAGGCAGTTTCAGATGCTCCCGGGAATGCTCCATTAAGTTTAGGTGATTGGTGGCATAAAATAGGCGAGGTTAAAGACTACACATGGTCGGAGTTGGACAAACGAGTGCAGGAGGGCAGTGAGGTATTGGGAAATTGGGTTGAAATTACTAATTATGCTATCTTGGGGAGTGATACCGATAATTATATTTATAGTGGGGACAGAGAGATAGAGGAATTATTATCAAAGTTGACCAAATGTGTAACTGAAAATAAAAGATTTTTAGATTTTTTATTAGAAATACTTAGTATTGCGGAGATATTTGGCGAAGCGGTGGGAACTGGATGTGAAGAAGGGGCGGTGGTGGGAACTTCATCTGCTTCGGTTGAAATATGTGAAATAAAAGAGTTATATAAGCGGCTAGTATTTAAAGTGACCAATTTTTTCAATTTATACATTAATAAAGAATTACGCTATGGCGGTAATGTTGGTGTTATTGATAATATAGGCGAATCCATAAAAAAGGAATTAGAAAAAACAATAGGCGTCACCCTACATATGAGTGGTGCAAAATTAAAAGAAGTATACCTCAATATAGATTCAGGGGCACTAGATGTATATACTGGTGAATTGGACATCGGAACGGAAGACGTATTACAAAAATTTTTAAAATTTTATATTTATAGAAAAGATTATGATATTAGAGAGGAGTTATTAAAAAGAATTTTCGACGAAAATAAAGTGCATATATTAGTCAATTACCGTTCACTTAATTTTACAGAATATAATGCTTTATACGACGAAGGACATATGGTAGTCAAATTAATAGATGCTCTGACATATGCTCGGACCATAGTAGAAAAAGCTATAATTATGGAAAAAATTAAATTAAAATTAAAAATTGCGGATTATAACGACGTTATTAAGCAAGATATTACTACAGTCCATATTACTAAAATACTGGCTGTCGCTACCGAATACACCGACGCAGTAGAGTCGTTTGATTATATCCAGCAAAAAAATGGACTGAGAGAAAGTGGTCTTGGAGCAGGCATCCGATCCGTCGATTCAGTAATAACGCAATTGACACAAGATAAAAGGGCGTTTTTTAATATGCAAATAGGATTTCTACAAGGATTGGTCGAACGGTTGAAACTCATTCCAAGTATAAGTGTTTTAGAACTTACGGTTGGGGAATTTATGGCGTTCTTTTATTTAAAAGATATAACATATGATTTAATTAAGGCTGACGAGGTTGACGCCAGAAGTGCCGAGACAGATGATGTGGGGGTGGATTCGGTAGAGCTGGTATTGGGTGAGGGATGAGGTGACTATACCCCTATTTTAATTATTAATAAATATTTATAACTAATATTTATTGATGTAAGATACTTTCTTCGTGGTAAATTATCTAAAGTTTTAATAACACATAATATTTAAATGTGTTGGTGGAAGAAAATATTAAAATTATTTAAAAAAAAACAAACAGCTAATAATGATGGTAGTAGTATCAAAGAACAGAGTGAAGACGATATAGATATTTCTTCACACGACGTATCTGAATCGGTAACCCCTGAGGAACACTCGCACAAGCTATTACCATTAAATATAACCGAGACTATCGCTATAAATAAAGCAGTCCTACCCAATATAAATAATCAGCCCGTTTATCGAAATGTTAAATATATTCATAACCAACTATATGTGGCTGAATTTGAGAATAAAATTATACTTTACTATAATCGGGGAAGATTTCCATTAAAAGGATGGTTTCAGAATTGTATAAATTGCGTGACCCCAACCGGGCAGCTTTTTTTATTTAAAAAATACGGAATGGGTAATATCCATATAAGGATTTGTTCAAAATGCTCCAATCAATTCAATAAGAATCCTTCTTCTGAAAAAAATATACGACTTATTAATGACATAGAACGATGTATCGAATATATTTAAAAAACTTTAAATAATTTCCTGTATCTATATATATATGATTAATATCGGAATCAACGGCTTTGGACGTATCGGTAAACTTTTAGCAAGATTAGTAGTTGAAAATCCCCAAATGAGATTGGCAAATATAAACCATCCTTCCATGACTAAAGCGGATTTTCATAATATATTAAAATACGATTCCGTCCATGGCCAATTTAATATACCTTCATCTGCTAAAATTCATAATCAGTATGAACCAACTGATATAGAATGGGATAACGAAATAGATATTGTTATTGACACTACAGGGAAATTTAAAACACACGACGAATTAATAAAACATAAGGACAATACCGATTTAGATGATAGTGCTATTATAATACTATCAGCTCCTCCACAAGACGAAACCCCTATGTTTGTCTATGGCGTAAATCACGTAGATTATAATTACCAAGATGTAATATCAGCCGCGTCATGCACTACGACTTGTTTGGCTCCTATTGTGGATGTTCTTAATAAAATTTATACTATTAATAATGGTCTGGCTACAACTATTCATTCTGCAACCGCTTCACAGTATACCGTGGATAAATATACTCCTGGTAAAAGAACTGGGAGAACACTTCTGAATAACATCATACCATCGTCCACCGGAGCTGCCAAAGCCATAGGCAAAGTAATCCCAGCATTAAATGGTAAATTAAACGCGGTTAGTGTAAGAGTCCCAGTATCTAATATTTCATTAGTGGATTTATGTGTTAATTTAGATAAACAACCAGGCGTTGAAGAAATTAATGAATTATTTAGAAAATTATCTGAAAAAGAATATTACAACATCGTAGACGTATCCGATGATTTGCTAGTCAGTAGTGATTTCTTAGGTAATTCTTCGAATGCTATTTTAGACGCACCAAGCACTATGAAACAGGAAGACCTATATAAATTATTAATTTGGTATGATAACGAGTTGGGCTATGCTCATAATATTATCAGGTTAGTAAAATATTTAAAATTATAATTAAATAATAAATGATATAAACTTATAATATTTATTATTTAGTAATGAATGAAATATTAAAAAGAGAGAAAATAATAACAGAATGTTTAATTAAATTTCATAATAAAACTAGCTATACACCCATTAGAATGGTAATGATGCCTATGAACCAATGTTTTGTATGCGACGTTAAAAACGACACCAGATCAGAATATATAGATAATCATTTACGTTACAGCCATTATGGTTATCAATATTGTGTTAAATGTAAATGTTTAATAAAAATATTTAAAAGGATATATGAGGATGCCGGCTGTTATATACCATCTAGCAAATTTAATAGAAAAGATTTAAAAAAATTAAAATTTTTACGTATTTCGGGTAATAAAAATATTAATCCTTATATAGAAGTTGGGTGGATAAACTTAAATGAAGCTGATATATTTAGAAAAAGCAGAGACAATAATTTAACAGTATTAATAAATTGGATGGATGAGCAAGGAGTTTTATTTAAAAATATTTCTCTGGAAAATTTAATATTTCATAACCGGGATTACTTTAAATATTCGGCAATTACAAGCCCTTTGAATAAATGTTCATCGTTTTGGAAGAAAATGATACGGAATTCGTTTGATATTTCATCCAGACCATATAAATCATTTGAAATAATTGAAAATAATTTTAAAAATATCCACTTCGATGGTCTAATAAGAGACTTAATTATTGAATTTTGGAAAGGAGATTTAATATGAAAATTCGTTAATAAAATATTATACTATATTAATGAATTATAAATTTTTAATATTACTTTTAAGTTTAATACTAATTGTTTGCGCCTTTCGACCAAGCGTTCATGCTGAAAATTTTAATGATTTTACTGATTATATTTTAAAGGAAAATCCCAAAGAAATATACGACGAGTTCTATTCAAATATCTATAATAAATTATTCGAAAACACATCTAACCCTTCTGCGGAAATTAAAAATTTAATATACGAGACAGTTGATAATAGCAAACGATTTAAAAAGGACAAAATTAAAATATTAGATTTGGGATGTGGGACAGGAAAACATTTACATTTTTTAAAGAAGTATAAATTGAAATGTGCTGGTGTTGATAATTCTAAAAAAATGTTAGAGAAAGCCGAAATTGAAAATCGTTCGGCTCAATTAGTACATGGGGATTTTAATAAACAATCCATTTTCAAAAATAGAGAATTTAGTCATATTTTTTGTCTATTTATGACAGTTTATTATGCACAAGATTTAGAAAAGCTATTAAAAAATGCTAATTATTGGCTAAAGCGTAAAGGTTACTTTTGTGTCCATCTAGTAGAAAAAACACCACACTTTAAGCCAATTAAAAAAAGCTTTGGTGATTTTAACTACTCCAGCACATTGGAAAATAATAAAGAAGAGTCTTTATTTGAGGAGAATTTTTTATTTAAAAATAAATCTAAATTTGTTAAAAACAAACACCATTTAAAAATTAGAAAACCTTCTTATTATAAATTTTTAGCTAAAAAACATGGATTCAGTTATATAAAAAGGATTGACTTACCATCAAATATTTTTGGTAAAAATTTTATTTATATATTTGAAAAAAAATATGGTAAATAATTTATTATTAAATTCTACTATAATATAATAATAAATGAAAGTGGGGGTTTTTTCGAAACATAGTAAGAATTTTTTTAGTAATGGATGTAACCAACAAGCTTTATTTGTGTATGAAACCTTAGATTGTATTGATAGCATTAATTGTACTATAATTACTATGGAACCCGATAAAATAGACAATGTCAGAACAGTAAGTGTAACCGAAAATATTAAGAATCTTTTAAAGTTCAAAGTAATAATTTTCTTATCAAATGCTATAGTTCAAGAACATATATTAAAGCAGTTAAAAGAAGCAAATATCATATTAATAGAATATAATTGTGGTAATTATTATTATATTTTTCAAGAAGATATTATTTTTAATACTCATAAAAAAATCAAAAATATAGATTATTATAAGTATTATGATGAATATTGGTCTATTCCCAATTACAAAAAAGATAAATATTTTTATGAAACAGTATATAAAACCGATTTTAAAACAGCACCATATGTATGGAATACCACTATTATAGATAAATATGCTAATATAAATTATGATATTAACGTTGCTCAGAGTCAAACAAAATATATATTAATAGCAGAACCTAATGTCCAAATAACGAAAACATGCTTAATACCGCTGCTTATATGTGAAAGATTATACAATAATAATATATTTAAAAATATTAAAGTAATCGTTTTAAGTCAGAAAAAAAATGAGGCATTTAAAAAATTTCTTGAAATGTTAAATATTTATAGGGATAAACGCGTCGAAACCTATGACAGACCAGTATTTTTTAATATAATAAAGCAATTTAAAGAAAAAAAAATCGATTTTTATGTTCTTTCTCACCACCAAGACAATCCACTTAATTTTTTGCATTTGGAAACTTTATATTTAGGGTACCCCTTAATCCATAATTGTGGCTGTTATAAAAAAGCCGGATATTTTTATAAGGATATCAAACAGGGTAGTGAAAAATTATTTGAGGCAATCAATAATCATAAAAATATTATTGAGGATTATAATAAAGAATCAGAAAAGGTGCTTTTTAAATATTCGCCAAATAATCCAAACAATATTAATAATTATAAAATTTTATTAGAAAATATTACTAGTAAAGAAATATATAAGGGCATGTCTCTTATCGATAATATAATTGTGAGTCCCACTCAAGGATTTGGTAATCGAATAAGATTTCTAAATACAGTTTATCAAATAGCCAAATACTTTAATAAAAAATTATATATTTTATGGCAAGACGAAGAATGTTGTCACGTAAACTTAGAAGATATTATAAGTGATATACCTGGTGTAGAAATATTAAAAGTCGCTATAAATTCCCTAGATTATTTATATCATGGTCATAAGCATTTAAAAGATATTATAAATCATGTCCCAGATAGAAAATATGATTACTTACTATTAACTGGTGGGCATGAATTTAAATTAGATGAAATAGATCAAAATAGTTTTATTAAAAATAAAGCTATCTTTTATAAAAGTATTATTTGGTCTGATACTGTAAATAATTTAGTTAGCGGTTACAAAAATAAATACAATTTAGATAAATATGTAGCTGTTCATTATAGGGGTTATTCTGAAAAATATGATTCAAAGGACATAAAGAA
>Ga0206129_10004256_pt1 | contig 15915 bp, 20 predicted proteins | sample Helgoland_Spring_8_FD_148616 | JGI IMG/M metagenome (GOLD analysis project Ga0206129, IMG submission 148616) | Pelagic subsurface seawater microbial communities from Kabeltonne, Helgoland, North Sea - Helgoland_Spring_Bloom_20160502_2 | ecosystem: Environmental > Aquatic > Marine > Epipelagic ...
TTCTCCTGACGAACACGACCCTCCTTCCTCTAATGACGCACAACTTCTTACGCCTCCTTCCGACCCGATATAACACCATCCTCCTTCATACGAGTCTTCATTCGGGGTTGAGTGAGCTTCGGGGGGGTTTTGCTTTTTTGTTGGTTGCTGCTTTGCTAAAGCTAAATCTATGATTTTATTTACATGCTGATATTTATTATATTTTGAATAAGTATCATTGATATCAGTTCCAGTTTCACCGCCGACTAAATCAACGCTTTTGTTAACAGCGCCAACAGTTATATCTACTGCTCCTTTTGTACCTTCTCCTGAAACAATAGCTGTTTGTTTAATAACCTTTTTAGTAACAGGTAACGCATTTGTAATACCTACTTCACCAATGTCTTTAGTTTTTGTCGCGACCTCGGTTACTTTATCACCTGTAGCATTTATTATTTTTCCAGACGTTTCTAAACCATACCCTAAATAATGTAATACATTAATACCAAAAATAGCCAACACTATAATTAGTAATAATAATTGCATAAAAAATCCACCACTTAATCCAAATATTAATGCTGTACCAACTGCTGCAGTTTTGGTTGTCTTACTAGATTTTTCACTAATTGTTGGTTCAGGAGTTGATGCTGTTTCGTATGAAGATTCATCATATGTATCATTATCTAATACATTCTCCGTAGTATTTGTATAACTAGGTTTTGAATAATTATTTGATACTCTGCTACCTTTTTGACTTCTAGAAGAAACATATGGTCTTTCCTTTAAATTTTTTTCTAAATTAGAAGATTTAAATAATGAAGATAATACACCAAACGTATATCTGTATGCCGTTGTTAATATTCCAGTTTTTTTTGAATACTTATAATTTTCTGAATTTTCAATATCTGAACTAGAAGGTGCTGATAATAAATTATCTGAATTTTGATTATAACTTCTTCGTGACATTATATAATATTTAATAACATAATTATTATTCAATTAATTACCTAAATTTTTTAATATATCTAATTTTGCCAGACTTTTCTCTCTATTTGTTTTATTCTTTAATCCATCTATTAAATAATCAACTGGTGGTGATTCTTCTGAAGTTTTAATTTGTTTGTAAAATTTATCAATATTGTTTATTAATACATTTACTAAATTCTTATCATTGATAAAAGATACGTCTGTATCCACATTTTCACATATTAAATATACAGCATAATACAATAACATCTTAAATTTATTATTATTTGCAGATGAATATCGCATACAAAATATATCTAATAGTGATTTATTTATTGACAAATAATAAGTTCCTCTTAATTTAGATTCATCTAATATTATTTCCCATAAAATCCATACAATAGATGTTTGGTATTTATCATCAACGTTTGCAAAACTTCGCAGTTCGCCTGAACATTTTACTTTATTTTTTTTACATACCTTTTCGTATTCTATTATCCATTCTATCCAAAAACATGCCATTAACGTATTGATACTTTTTTTTGATATATTAAATGCGAATTCATTAAATGCCATGAATGTCTCTCTAGGATCATTTTTTGTATAAATGTTTTTAATAAATAAAGTATCTGTTGCTAAAAATTTAGCAGAAATTTTATGTAATTTAAAGTCTTCATCGCTTATTTTAACATAATTAATTGGATTTTTTCGTTTAGATGATATAACTACTGCTACAACTTCTGCAAATAATTTCCGAATTTTATTATCATTTCTCATTAATAACTCATTATTATCATAATCAGTTTTAACAATTACTTTAAAATCATCTATTCTTTTTGAAATATATTTTGGAAGTTGTGGATTACCAATATAAATGTATTTAGCCACAAATTTAATTATAATTGTCCATAATTCTAAATACATGCCACTACATATCATTTCAACAGACCAATAGCAAGCGGTTTCTTCAGATCGGTCATTTAACGATTTTAAAAACATTTTAGATACTTCTGTTTTTTTATATTTAGAAAACGATGATATACTAAAATCTCCTATACTTCGTATATCATTTATTTCGCTCATAAAATTAAATGAGAGAAAAAAAATAACATCATTACATATTAAGGATGAATATTAATAATTCTATTTTTTTTAATTGTTGGTCATTTTTATTAATCATATTAATAGTAATGTTAATCAGATTACGTTTTAATAAAAATACAAAACAGATAGAAGGATTTGCACAACAAGATAAATTTGTTTATTATAAAGATAATAATAAAATTTTTGATTCTTTATACTCAGATATATACGATGATCTATTTTACAGTAAAATTAGAGCGAACATTGATATAGATATCATATCGCCAATAGTTAAATTTAATGCATATAGTAATATATTAGATGCTGGGTGCGGTACAGGATATCATATCAAAAAACTTGTAGAAAAAAAATATATAACAACAGGTATTGATTTATCTAAAAATATGGTAATAAAAGCTAGAGATAATAATAATAATGTAGAAATTAAACAAGGAGATATTACAAATGCTATATTGTATAGTCCAGAAGAGTTTACACACATTTTATGTATGTATTTTACAATATATTACATTGAAGATAAAAGACAATTCTTTTTAAATGCATATGATTGGTTACAAAAAGATGGAATATTGGTAATACATTTAGTAAATAGAGATATGTTTGATCCTATATTACCAGCAAGTAATCCACTATATATGGTGTCGCCGCAAAAATATGCAAAAGATAGAATAGTTAATTCAACTATTAAGTTTAAAGATTTTGATTATAGTTCTAAATTTCATATTGACACAGCCACTAGTAAAGGAATATTTGAAGAAACTTTAAAAGACGACTTAACAAATAATATTAGAAAACAAAGACATACATTATATATGCCTACACAAAAAGAAATATTAGATTTAGCTAGACAGTGTGGGTTTACAGTTATTCATAAATCGGATTTAGTATCTGCACAATATGAATATCAATATTTTTATTATTTGCAAAAGGAATAAGTTAAAAGATATTTTTTATCATATATTTTTATTTATATGATAAAAATTACTATATATTTACTACTATTTATAATATTATTACATGTAATATGGTATGCATATGTTAAATTAAGATATAAATTTTGGTCATTACAGCCAGTATTTCATTATTATCAATGGTGGTATTGGTTATATCCAGTTGGTATATTAAATAATGACTTACCTGAAAAGAATAGATTTGTTAATTTAAATCAAATAGTTACCACGAAATTTAATGAAATAGATAATATACATTTACAAAGTTATATAAGTTTAATTAAAAATCATTTTTTAAATTATAAAAATTTATCATTTAATCCGGAAGATAAAAATATAGTAAGTTATTTTGAATCTAATAATATTTCACCATATTTTTCATTATATTTTGAAAATGAAAAATTAATTACAAAAGAACAAAATATAATATATAATAAAAAATTAATAGGCGGCATAACATCTAGAGCATTAAATGTATATATTAAAAATAAAGAACCATTTCATATTTATTATGTTGATTATTTATGTGTTGAAAAATCAAAAAGAAATAAAAGTATTGCTCCCACCCTTATTCAAACACATGTATATAATACACGACGTATGAATAACAGTATTAACACATTTTTATTTAAAAAAGATTCTAATTTAAATGGAATTGTTCCGCTTACACTATATTTGACAAACTCGTATAATATAAAAGAATGGGATTTACCTGAATTAACCCATCCTTCATTTAATGTATTAGAATTAAATAAGCAAACATTGCAGCTATTTTTTGAATTTATTGATATTAATAATCAATTTAAATGCTATATTAGCTGTAATCCTGAAAATTTATTACGACTTATAGAAACAAACAATATTTATGGTTATATAGTTCGTAATAATAATGATGTAATTGGTGTATATTTATTTCGCAATTCTACAACACTATTTAATAAGGAAAAAGTGGTTGATTTATTTTTTAGTTTATCTAAAAAAGATAAAAATAAAGATAATTTTATATTAGGATTTGAAAAATCAGTACTGTTATGTTATAAAAAAGGATATTTTACATACTTATCAATTGAAAATACATCACATAATAATTATATAATTGATATACTGAACAATAAAAAATATAAGCCCTATAAAACTTTTCCTACTGCTTATTATTTTTACAATTATATAAACAAACCATTTTTTCCAAATGATGTGGCAATAATTCATTAATTTCAATTAAATTATATATATTTTTTTATATAATTTAATACTGATTATCATAACAATATAATTTATCTTACATATTTACCAACACGGGCAAATGAATCTACCACAAATATTGTAAATATTCCTAAAAATGAATAAAGAACAATTTCTTCGGTTACATGTTCTGTTTTTTTTGCTTGCTGATCTTCTAACAAATGTATCATGTAATTCATTTTTTCAAACATTTCATTATCTGGTATATTTTTCCTAAATTGATCTGGTTGAATTGATGAGGGATATGCACTATCATCAATTGTATTATTTGATAACATTTTATTAGGCTGGAATTGATTATAATATTGTCTAGAATATGGGGTTGAATATTGTTCTTCATTATTATTTAATTCTTCTTCACCTTCTTTATTTTCTATTTCTTCCCTCATTTCAATTCTTTCAGATCCAGCAGATACGGATGGAGGAGGAGGAATAAAATCATTTAAATCTTCATCATCATTTGTAGAGATTGTATTATGTATTTGTTGAATAGTATTTAATACATCTGGATTTATTTTTTCATCTAAACTTCTTTTCTTTTGAGTTTTATTTTTAGCAGTTTTTTTATTATTTATATAATCATCATTTTCGTTATCTATTAATTTATAATTAGCGCTAGTTTCAAATGGAGCGGCATATATTGCAAATGACATACTTATAATAGTTTTAGAAAAGATATTATATTATTATTACTTTAATTATAAACAAATAAAAAAAAGTATTTCTTATATATATATGAAATATATAATTGAATTTGCTGTTCTATTTAGCATAGTTATAATTTACTATTTGCAATTAGCTAATAAACAAGACACTACTTTAGGAAATTTAGTTTATATTCCTTTAATAATATTATGTGTTAAATATCCTATGGCTGCATTCATTGGATTAGTTTGTGTAATTTTATATAATCAACAAACAATTGAAGGATTTGATGGGTCAAGGTTACCTAGTACAAGCACAACTGGTGCAAATAATCAATCTACAGATGATTTAACATCAACTACTACAACAAGTGGTACAACCACATCAAACGATACATCAACGTTAACCCAATTAACGGCTGCTACATCTGCACCTTCTTCTAACGTTAATGCGTCACTACAGCAACAACATACACAACAAAGACAACAACAAGAAAAACAGTTAGTTGGAAATTTAGTAAATAAAATTAAACAATTAAGAGCATCCAATAGAATTAAAGAAGTTAATGATATTATTAGTAACTGTAAAGCTAATTCTGGCACAGTTGGATTTAATGAAGCATTAATTCAATGCGGAATAACGGATAGTAGTGGTAATTTATTACCTCCATTCAGTGATGCCTCAAATACTATTAATACTGAAAATAATTCAATTACAAATGCTAATCCTGCATCTATGTTACCTCTTACACAAAGTGATTCATCGGCTGTTGTATCACAAGGAGGTGTTAATCAAGTAGATACATCACAAGATTTAAGACAAGGGTTATCTGATAGATCAGGAATATCTGTTAATAGATCAATTATGACATCATCTGAACCTCAAGGATCGTCAACTACTGAATCATTTTCTAACATATTTTAAATTATAATAAAAAATTGATTTTTCTCTTTTTTATTATAACAAATAAACGCTAATATATGACATGTCACAAATAAATAACATAAGACCCAGCATTAAAGTAACATCAAATGATACAGATAAATTTAATCAATCAGTGATGTATTGTAATCATGGTAATTGTCCATTAAATAGTCTTTATCAATGTATATATTGTAAAAGCCATACATGTATAAGACATGTAAAAATAATAGATGAACATACTTGTATTTGTCTTAATTGTATATCAGATAATGATACATTATATAATATTTATGGAGCTATGGAAATGAATAAAAATAAAGAATCAAAATTTATGATATATCTAAGATATATTTGTAGTATGCAATGGATATATTGTAACAATAGAATAGAACCTTATTAATTATTTGTATTTATTTTTTCAAAATATAAGTACTTCTAAATTGTTCCATGTGTTTTAATATATCACTTAACTGAGGCGAACTACTCGGTTCATATTTATCTCGTTGTCTTCTTTTTAATTTGTGTTCTTTAACAAATATTTTATTATTATTTTCTTTTGTCTCATTATTTTCCTTTGTCTCATTATTTTCTTTTGACTCATCTCTTTCTTTTATAATCTCTCCAGAAAAATTACTATCTATTGAATAACTACGACTATCTATTGAATAACTACGACTATCTATTGAATAACTACGACTATCAACGGAACTAATGCTTTCATTAGAATCTTTACGACGTGTATTTTTACTAGACATTATAATATAAATATATATTGAATTATATATTTATATGTAATTCAATATATTATTATCTTTACACATTTGAATATTTAAATTCTAAAATTTCGGACTTATATACAGTTGTTTGTATTGGTCTAGCAGATTCATGTTTATCTCTATTCTTTGGTGATATATATACATTTAAAGGTGTTTGGAAAACACACCATTCTACGTCACTATTGAACGAAGAAGTGGTTAAAGATCCTTTATAATTAAAAAATACAGTATCCTCTAAATTTGGCAATGTAATCGTTACATGCTCTTGTAATGCTACCAACTCATCTAATATATTATCTGATGTATCCTGATCCACAATATTTATAAAAAATCCCAAAACAACATATTCGCTTGCATCAAGTGCTTGATGTACAAAATGGGCTTCCATATCATATTGTTTACCATTCAACTTATGCTCACTTTGTTTATGAAAATGTACATTTATCAATTTAAACTGATAATTATTAAAAAAAAGAGAATAATCATCGGCTGGTTTATATTTTTCAGAATCAGAATACTTACATAATTTGATATCTGTATATTTAACCTTTAATAATGGAGTTTTTCCTAAATTCATATTATTGGTATTTAATATGTCAATTGGACTTTGTCTACTATAGTTCACACAATTACATATGGGTGTATCAGTATTTTGTTTTTCTACAGGTTTTTCTACAGGTTTTTCTACAGGTTTTTCTACAGGTTTTTCTACAGGGTTTTCTACAGGGTTTTCTACAGGGTTTTCTATAGGTTCGTCTACTTTAGAACGCATTTCATTTATAAACAATTGTGTATTTTTAGTATTAGTGTCTAATAAATCTACTAATTTTGTTTGAAAATTACTTAATTTATTTTTTTCTACAACTTTATCTTTTGTATTTTGTGTAGATATATTCATTAATATCGGGTGTATTTTAGTACCAGTAATAGATAATGTATTACCATCATCATCGTTTACACCATTAAGATCATAGATTCTTGCAGTGTTTCCTGTAAAACACATTTTCATTTTATTCATTATAATTTATATTAATATTTTATTTTAATGCGATTCGGATGATGTTTGTTGTTGAATATAATCAGATAATGCTGAATGAAATCGTTTTACTTTTCCAAAATAGATTGCATCATCAAACATTGAACGTTTTGTCTCATCATGAAATATTTCCGTAACTTGTACCAATTTATTATCATATGTTTCATAATAAATATAGGGAAATTTACTATAATTACTATCATTATTCTCATTTGATGTTTGAATACAATCAAATTGTTTTTGCGAATATACCGCGTAACATTCTTCAGATGATGAGTATGAGATTGCTGTCATATTTATATATTTAATGTAATATATAATTACAGTAATCAATTTTTTAAAAATTGATTTTTAAAATAGGTGTTATATATTTAAACTAATAATATGGGAGGTATTTGTTGTGCAATATGCTTTAATAAATCGTTTCATGGTTTAGAAATGGGTGATAATATTTCTAGTAATTTAAATACTATGATACGTAAAATATCATGGGGTACTAGTATATTTAATAATGTAAGCTTTAAAATAAACGATAATGTAAAAAAAATTATAGAGAATAGTATTATAAAACATATTAAAAAAAATAATATATCCGTTTTAAAATTAAATGGATTTGTTACAGAGTATATAGCATTAAATATTGCTGGTTACATTTTTCATAAGTTTATTTGGGATATAATTCACCCAACATTACAAAATTATCCAACGTATGAAGTAATAACTCAAGAATATAAAGATATATTTATTAATAAAGCACTTGATGGTTATATAAATAATTTTAAAGAAAATGGCTATTTTGTTAAGTTTGTAACAGAATTTAAAAAAAAACGTAAAATTGAAGAATATAATATAGAATATCAATTAGGTAAAGATGTAATAACAAGGCATTTAGAAGATCATCTTTGCACTGTAGTAAATGAAATTATAAATAATGATAATATTGAAACATTTAATTATAGTCAATATATGAATACAATGATAAATAAGCAAAATATATATGAAGCCAAATTAGACCAATCATTTAATAATATTTCTCCTTAATGCTATTACAGATTTAATTAACAAGCATATTTTTGAGTCCATTCGCGTGCATTTGCATCATGAACAGATTTATTTTTTCTTAATAAATCTGCAATTTCAGGAACCAATGGATCGTCAGGATTTGCATCCGTTAATAAACTACATATTGATAATAATACTTTTGATATGGTAAGTGCTGGCGACCATTGTTCCTTTAATATATCTAAGCAAATACCACCATTACTATTAATATTACAATGATAAATACGAGTTGTAAAAGTCACTTTCGGGGGTTTAAATGGATAATCTGCTGGGAAGTGAATATCCAGAAAAAATAGTCCACTACTATAAGGTGAGTCATCAGGACCCATAATTGTAGCAGTCCATTTAAATAAATCTTCGTCCGCTGGTCCTGCACTACAATTTGATGGAGGATCTTCTCCAAAATCAATTAATTCTCTTTGAATACGTTTCATTGCCATTTTATTATAATATGATTATATATTTAATAATATTTATTTATTATTAAATATATTAATAGAAACTATTTAGATTTACAAATATATTAACTATAATGAAAATAGTAGATGATACGTCATTAATATTATCCAAAACAAAATGTCATGAAATAATAAAAGAGAGAAATAAATTTTTAATAGATTATAGTTTACCTCGTCTTACAAATACCGATATTATTCCTTCTTCTCATTTACCTATTAATTTTATAAAGTCTATAAATACAGAAGTATATGATATTGTAAAAAAATCAATATATCCATTAATACAAGTAGAATATAATGAAAATATTGATAATTTAGAAATTAATACAGTATTTTTTGTTGAAAATAGTTACGAATATAATAGGATATATACAAATGCTGATAAAATTAATTATTCATATGGATTTATTATTTTATTAAATGAAAATACACAATATGATGGAGGAGAATTACATATTAATAATTCAAAAATAAACAATGATGGTAATAATATTATTATTTTTGATAATCGTGAAAAAATAAATTTTGGCGATATTCTTGGCGGTGAACAATATAAGATTATAGGATATGTTAATAATAAACTAATAAAACATAAATTTAATAACAACATATTACTTTATAATAATCCACATGTTATTTGCATTAATGATATATTTGAAAAAGAGTTTTGTTTGACATTATATGAAATATTTAATATAAAAAACAAAGAAGATTTAATTAAAACCGAAAAAATATCAAAATTTATAGAAAGTGAAACTAATATAGAATTTACAATAGATGGTTATCAAAATATGTTAGAATTGCAAAAAATTAATGATAATTTATCTAACTGTAAAATATTAAATGAAACATTAGCCAAATATGATATGCAACTTAAAAATATGTTAAGTTACAAAATAGAAATTATTAAAAAAGATAAACCATCTTATTATTTTTCTTCTATTATTCATAAAAATGAAAATGGAATAAACACATATTTTAATAATTATGAAAGTAAATTCACATTATTAATAAATCTGAATGAAGTAGATGGATGTATTACATTTATTGATACCAATAAAAAAATTTATTTTAAAGAAGGAGAAGGAATATTAATTCCCAATAATTTTCTATATAAATTTTATGTTAGTATAACCAATGATGATTTTGGCTATTTTTTAATTGTAACATTATTTTAGAACATCTGTATTGTTTAACTGATGTAAAAACAATATAAAAATATATTTATATTTTTTATATAGTATGAATATATTATTAAATGATCCTTCCATTTATCAAGACTGGAAAAAAACGAACGAATATTATAATAAACGTATAGAATCAAATAAAGATGAATTAGAAAAATTCTGGGATTCATATTATGTTAATACTAATAATTTTTCAAAAGATAGCATAAAAGTATATGATGATTTAATTCCAAATGTAATTATAGATAAAGTTAGTGAATTTGCAAGTAATGGATTATGGAAATATAATCATGAAATATCTACCAACAATAGGCAAAAATATATATATGATAATCATGTATATGATGAAATTAAAAAATTTAGTGTAGAGTTGTACGATAATCTATATTTTCACAATTTATTTCACACTGTTATATTACCAGGTATAAGTATTGAAAACAAAGAGAATATTTTAATTGATAGAGTATTTATGAGTGGTAGATTGCATGGATTATCTGATTTTTATCATAAAGATGATCGCTCTAGTTCAAAATATGGTCATTCTGTATATATATTCTTAAATCAAAATTGGAAATCGTATTATGATGGTAGTTTTTCATGTATATTAAATGATAATGATGTAACTGATACATATCATATTGAAAATAAGCATGGAAGAATTATGGTATTTCCTCCAAATATAAATCATAAATTTTGTGAAATATCTGGGTATGGGTTATTAGAAAATGCTTTTTGTCAAGTATTAGAATATCATTTAATTTATGTATAATATGTATAATATTTATAACTCATATAAATATTATATTTTAATAATTATAATGTCAAGAGACCCAATGAATGAACAAACAAATGATAATTTTTATAACGTACATTACAATAATTTAATGAAAGACTGCGGCGAAGTAGATATACCATTATTTTATTTACAATTTAAAAATTTAATTAAAGGTCGTGTAGTGATGGGAACTGTAGCAACTAGGAATCGTAAAAAATACGATTTAACATGTAAAGTATTAAAAGAAGCAATTGAAGTATATGATAATATATTGGATGACGCTAGTATAAAAATTATACATGATTTTTGTAAAGATAGTCCATTAGTTATGAATCATGCCTCTATAAATACTACAAAAACAAATGAGCTAATTAAACATCAAAATTTTGAAAATATTGAAAATAGATGGCCTACGTTTAATATGAACTTTAATAGAATTAATTTAATAGAAAATAAATATTTTACTGAATTATTTTTTAATACTATATTACCTAACATTAATTTGAAAAACAGCGAAAGTGTATCAATTGATAGATTATATATTAACACTCATTTATTAGGAAGATCTGGTCTTATTCATAAAGATGGCAAAGCAATACAGGAAAAAGATAGAACAAATGCAGCACCAACAGTATTAATGTATATTAATGATAATTGGAATATAAACTATGACAGTACAACCTGTTTTATTTTAGACGACGATGATGATAAAAATATTCATCATGTTGAATTTAAATGTGGTAGGATTGTTGTATTTCCCGCATATATTTCTCACAAACAATGTGATACATCTACATATAGTTACCGTAATAATTGTCTAAGATATGCAATAACGTATCATTTAATTTATAATCAAAAACAAGATAAATACGTATAATATATGGTTGGATAATGGACAATTATCTATCTAGTAAAATAGATTCTAGCCCATCCTCCACCTCCATTAGATCCATAATCACCATCAAATTCGTCATCATTGCCAAAATGTCCACCTGCCCCTCCAGCACCTGAACCTTTTCCAGCATTTGTCCAATCATATATACTCTTACCGCCAGCCGCTCTAGAATGTTGCGCATTACTACACATTTCATCATCATCATCATCCGCATTAGCTCCTTTCGTACCTCCTTTACCAGTATGTGTTAAAATTGGTCCTGATCCTGCTCCTGCTCCTGCTCCACCAGCACCACCACCACCTATACCTCCTCCACCACCGTTCCCAAAGATTTGATAACCCCCTACCTGAACTGTAGTTTTTCCACCTGTTCCTCCGTTAGCCCCTTCACCGCCACCATGGCCTCCGCCACCACCTACATAAATACTTATACTTTGTCCAGGACTACAATTTATAGACCCACAGGCTGCGCTTCCACTTCCTCCCCCTCCACCTCCATGACCATCATTATCTCCAAATCTACCCGATCCTCCTCCACCTCCAGCCCCTACACAAATTGCAATTATTTTATTACAATGGGATGGTACATTTGTGTAGTGGTTCCCAGGACCATAATCCCTATATTGTGCTCCGAAATAATTACCTAAATCTGGTCTACTTGTACCCTTAAATCCAGTATTAGATATAGAATCTATACTATATCCGTCATTATAACTCTTTAATGTACCGTTGTTTATACCACTCGTATTATTATTTGTTCCTTGAAAATATTTACCGCCCTCATTTATAAATTTATCTTTAGATGTAGAATTACTACCTCCTCTAACTATTTGGTCTATATTCAATTCTACCCCATTTATGTTTGTAAAAAATCCAGACATCGTTAATATATATATATATATATTTTTTAGACCGTTTAACACTAAAAAAATTGAATTTATATTTATTATATAATAAGAATACAATAAGAATACAATGGTAAAATATACAGCATGGAATACAATTTCTACTAACAAATCAATAGAATTTGTTGAGGATCCTGTAATAAATATGGAATTGTATAAACACGATTTTGAAGACACATATAAAGAAATATTAGAAACGCTTACATGCGAGTTAGGATATTTAGATACTACAGTTGAATATTATTTTGAATTACATCCTTTAAGAAAAAATGTATTAATGTTTCGCAATGATGAAAAAAAAACTGATTTTTACGATATTGGTATTGAATTAAATTGTGTTACGCCATTAAAAAAAATACAAGAAGGGACACAAAACCTATAAAAATATATAGCTAATATATATATATGATTAAAGACAAATTTAGTCTAGCTCTTTTTTTAATTTTTATTATATTATTCATGTCATACTGGAATACGCATAAATCAGAATGGAATAATGAAACTAAAAAATTAGAAAATTTCACTACATATTATAATACATTATACAATCAAACTGCCCGAAATTGTAGACATTTAAATCGTGATACTAAAGAATATATTGGTAAAAAGGTAAGCGGGTTTACTAATTATTTTACAAGAAAGAAAAAATAAAAGTCTTATAATAATACATGAGTAAATCTAAAAAGTTTAATATTGGAATGAGTTTAAATAATTATGTAAATTCATTAAATAATAGTAAATTCTTTGCTGGATTAATTATGATTATTTTGAATATTGGGTCTAGATATATTGAATTAAAATTTAGTAAAACACAAGAATCATATTTACGGATGGTATTAGGGAGACAATTATTAATATTTGCAATAGCATGGATGGGTACACGAGATATATATTTGTCATTAATTGTAACACTAATATTTACTTTACTTGCAGATTTTGCATTTAATGAAAACAGTAATTTCTGTTTATTACCTGAAACTTTTAAAACTATAAATTCATCATTGAATGAAAATAATGATATAATTAGTGAAGATGATATCAATAAAACTATATCAACCTTAGAAAAATTAAAATCTCAAAAAAGAATTCAATGTCAAAATAATCAATACGCGTTGTTAAATAAAAATAAATAAAATATAGATATTTATTAAGATGCCTGATTATATATTACAAGTTAAAGATCCTAAAAAAAAATCAAATCCTAAAAAAATTCCAAAACGATTATATATTAAACTAAAAACGAATATAGAACGGTTTAAACGAGTAAATTTTAATCAAAAAATGATTTATCCTAATTCTGCAGGAGAAAATTATTTATATTTTATGAAGTATTATCCACTTCAAAAAAAATATTTTGATGATTATTCTAAACCGAATCGTTTTCAACTTTTTTTTTCAAAAACGAATATTATTAGAACAACTGTGCGGAAAACACCTTCTGACAATCCTGAATATGTTTATAAAAATATACAATTTATAGTTGATAATATGTTTTCTCGTGAAGAAAAAATATACTTAGGGTCTAATCCGCATTCTATTTATTCGTCTGTTTGGGATAAAAAAATATATAAGACAAATAATCCAAACATTTATCAAATAGATGTAAATATTATTTTAGCAAAAGGTGATAAATTATCTAGTGCAGATAATTTTAAGTTATCATGCGATCAACGAACAAATGAAATATCTGAAGATATTAATTTAATATTTGATAATTTAGTTAATAGTATAACTCCTGTATCATCTAAAAAAGAAATACGTGAAGAAATAACAGAATTTACAGAAACTCCAGTTAAAGCAGTTGCTCATCTAGTAAGAACATTAGAGATTGAATAACTAAATATTGTTAAATCAATAATAATATAATATTAAATTGAATGTAAATACATATATTATATGTAATATATATAATATGTCAAAAATTACATATAAGTATTTAAATAAATCATTAAATTTATTTGATGTATCACTGCGTGATGGATTACAAACATGGAAACGTATTCCTTCACTAAATGAAAAAAAGAGTCTATTACATAAAATATCTAAACTTCCTAATGTAAATAAAATAGAAGTAGGGTCGGTTGTTTCTCATAAAATTCTTCCTCAATTTAATGATAGTATAGAATTATATCATTATACGCGCAAAACATATAATCATTTAACCCCATATCTGCTTGTTCCTAATTTAAAAATGCAAGAGAAAGCTCTATTTAGTAAAATAGAGAACATGTCATTTATTACATCTATTTCGGATCAATTCCAGAAAAAAAATACAAATATGAATTTAGATGAAACTAAAACTCAAATCAAAAAAATGATTGACCTTACGCCTGGTTATACAAAATTATATATTTCATGTATAAATGAATGCCCTATTGATGGAATAATAGATAATAATACTATAATAAAAGAAGTTATTGATTATATGAAATTGCCTTTAAATGAAATATGTATATCAGATACATGTGGAACATTAACAGAAGAAAGGTTAAGTGAAATATTAACTATTTTATTATACTTAATGCAAATACACGGAATACCTATACAAAAATTATCAATACATTTACATAAACATAAAAATATGAATGAAACCAAAAAAATCATTCATTATTGTCTTAGTAAATATATTTATAATTTTGATGTATCATATTTAGATAGTGGTGGTTGTTCAGTTACAATGAATAATACAAAAATGAACAATAACTTACAATATGATGATTTATACTTTCTAAAATAATATATTATACTTTCTAAAATAATATATTATACTTTCTAAAATAATATATTATTATAGGTCTTACTGGGAATTGAACCCAGATTTCGGGAATCAAAACCCCGGGTGATAACCATTACACTATAAGACCGCCTACCCAATAATCCGCCTACCCAATAATCCGCCTACCCAATAATCCGCCGCGCCAATAATCCGCCTACCCAATAATCCGCCTACCCAATAATCCGCCGCGCCAATAATCCGCCTACCCAATAATCCGCCTACCCAATAATACTCC
>Ga0206129_10004257_pt1 | contig 15915 bp, 15 predicted proteins | sample Helgoland_Spring_8_FD_148616 | JGI IMG/M metagenome (GOLD analysis project Ga0206129, IMG submission 148616) | Pelagic subsurface seawater microbial communities from Kabeltonne, Helgoland, North Sea - Helgoland_Spring_Bloom_20160502_2 | ecosystem: Environmental > Aquatic > Marine > Epipelagic ...
TTTAAATAGGCTCCTCCTATACTCTTTCCCCCTGGCCCACCGTGAAGATATAAATAAGGTGGCTCATCTCCTTCACCAATTATACCATACCAAACTTCTCCTCCCTCAACATCAACATAACCAAATCCACTTTTTAAATGTGGATTTTTATCATTTGATGAACCACAACTTAGAGTTAAAATAAGAATCAAAAAACAGATTAATCTCACCATAGTATTTTATTAATTTATAAGAACAAATATAGTGTTTCATTGTTCCTTATTCAATCTTGAGTGTTTATTATAAGATACCTTTGACTTAAAAGCAATAAATGAGCTATTTTAAAGCCTGTTGATATAAATTAAAGACTTATAATAAAGTTTAATATAAGTTTATACTCATTTTACTATTTATAGTTTGCAATAACCTACCAGTAATCATGCACTATTTAGCCCATCAAATAAAAATTTATATATTACACAAAGATAACAGCATTTAACTTTGACAATCAATATAATTTTTCAATTGAAATACTTATTCCCCCTTATACTCATTGCACCACTTATTTTAAAAGCTCAAAGAGTTGTTAATTATGATAATGAAATTAATTATGATTGGTCGAATTTTGATTTAATTCATTTTACAATCACTAGTATTGTCTGTACAGGATTAATTATGTTAGGATTTAAGTTAACTAAAAACTACAAACATAAAATTCAAAACACCATTGGCGTAATTATGATTATTACAGGTGGAATTGTAAGTTTCATCTATTTATTGGGTCCTCTAATAGCGATTTTTAAGATGCTATGGCTAATTATTATAGGATTAGTTTTATTTAGCGTATTGGCTTACTTTCTCTTCTCTTCATTAAAAAATAAATTATGATTTCATACCCAAATAACTTTATCAAAATAGCTGATAACTCTACTATTGAGCTTTTTAAAAAACTATTTGGCAAGAAAAGTATTGACGAAATAAATATAACCAAAGAACTAAACAAAATGATTAGCCCAATGATGGGAATCTTTAGTTCAGATAAAAGTTATATTGAAATTCTTAAAGCATTGTCCGAAACTAAAAATTTAAATATCAATAATTTAAATCAATATGAAATTGAAAAAACACTCTTAATTAAGTCGTTTAACGACAATCTAAATTCATTAACAAGCAAGGAAAGAGAGCAATTTTTAAATGAAATTAAAATTGATTTAAAAAACAAAGGTATTGATAGCTCACAGTTAAGCTCATTAGGATCTATAGGAGCGCTAACGGCTGCAAATGCGTCAGGATTTGCTCTTTACACTATGGCCTCTTCAATTGTTGGAGGAGTATCAGGGCTGTTAGGTATTACACTACCTTTTGCATTTTATACAGGAATGAGCTCATTTATCTCTGTTGCTACAGGTCCAATAGGATGGGCTGTTGCAGCAGGCTTTTTGTTTTATAAGTTTAAAGATGAAAGTGCCGAAAGTGTTAAACAAAAAGTTAAAACAAGCATCAATAATTCATGGAATAGTATAGCTGGTGATTATGATCGCGCTCTTCTAATTGTATCGATTTTATGCTCACTTAGAATTATGTCTAATGAAAAGATAGAAAGTGAAATTTTAAAAAAAGAAACTAGTATTAAGGATAATGAATCTGAAATTACAACCATAAGGAGTGAAAATAAGTATCTAAATGTTGAATTAACGAGAGTTAATGATGATTTGGAGAAGTTAGAGACAAAAGTATTTAGATTAAAAAATGAGATAAACAAATTAGAAAATAAAGCCAATTTAAATGATTCTAAATTACTCAAAATTAAAAATACTGTCAACAGTCATAAAGATCAAATCTCAAATCTTAGAACAGAATTAATCCCTTAGCTACTTATATTTCTTAACTTTAAAATACCAGCACAAAAAATGAAAACTATAAAAACCCTCAAAAGATATATCTACCTAATTTTTGGGATCTTGCTATGTATACTATTAATACTCAATAAATATATAGTTTATGGAGTTTTTGCATTGATTATTTGCTCAATATTTAACTACTTTAAAAGGACCGTATTAATTCGTATTGACGAAACTGAAAATCAAAACAAAAATTTACTTAAAGAAATAAGCGAGCTTAAATCAAGTAAACTAAACGTACTTGATATAAATGAAATACTTGAAATTGGATTACTTGAAGTAAACACAAAACTAACCAGAGTTTGGAATCAAGAACTCAATCAAGACAATAAGAAACTAAATTTTATTGGAGCACTTGAGATTAATTTAACAGCAAAACTTGGTTTAGATTTAACAAAAGTAAAAATAGAAGATGAAGGAAATGAAATTGTAATTTCAAATACTAAACCTCACTTTCTTTCATTCAGTGAGCTACAATACAATTGGCGAATATCTGAACTTCTAGAGTTTAAAGAGCCATTCATTGGATCTAGTTATTGGAGAAAGACTAATGATTTATTTGAGCAATGCACTAAAATTAAAGAGGATTATCAAAAAGAAGTTCACAACCAAATAAAAAATGGTCCTGAAGAACTTGATTGGATTATCAACCCTCTTCATGAGAAAATTGAGAAAATTCTAACGAAAAAATATGGCCAATCAAATAAACATATAGTTTTCATCGATAATAAAATTATTGATCGAAAATCTGTTGAAAATAAATAGATTAATTGTTAAGTTATTAAATAAAGAGACCCAGTAAAATAAACTTTTAAAAAACAAAATTAAACTAAGAATTATGGATCTGATAGAAAAAGCAAAAAATAAAATCAAACAAAATATTTTAGACATAGAGCATAGAACAGATATAACAAACGATGAAAAAGCGGAACTTATCATAAAATTATTTTCTGGCACATGTGCAGCCATAGCAATACAACCTATACCTTTTGCAGATTTTTTTGTATTAACGCCAATTCAAGCATACATGGGAGCAAGACTTGCAGCTATTAGAGGCTCAAACACTTCAGAATCAGAAATAAAGACCATTTTAAAAGAAATTGCTTCAGTTATTGGTTTAGGTCTACTAGCCCAACAATTAGCCATAGGTGCTTATAAAACATTCATTCCATTTCTGGGTGCAATAACAACAATACCTATTGTTTTCGGTTTAACATACGCAATAGGTAAAACTATGGATTCATACTTAATAAAAAAGTCCAAAGGTGTTCCGATATCAAAAGAAGAAATGAAAGAACTTTTTGATGAAATGTTGAAAAAAGGAAAAAAGGAAGGAAAAGAAAACAAAGAGTCAATTAAAAATAATGCAAAATACTTAAGTAAATAGTGTGAATTTTAATCTAATTAAACAATGTTCATTCGTTGAAAGCTCTATATAACTATTATGAATTGCTTATCATCTTAGAATTATAGTGTTGTATAATTTAGCTTGTTCAGGAATTAATTCATCTATATTCCTATTGGTATAAATAATTATGACTGTATTATGAGATTCTAGTATTAAACACTTTTATACAACATAAACCAAAGAATATAGTTAACAAACAAAACATAATATGAATAAAAATACCGGAATTGATTCAAAACTTCTCGAAGAAACATTAACCGTCTTGAATCAAAGAATAGAGGAGCGATTCCCTAATTCGGGACTTGGAAGATTATGCGTGGATATTAATAAAATATTAAATAACACGAAAGAACAAATAAAATGGATTGTAAAACCGCATTTAATGATTCGAATTGTTTTGAGCCTAATATTTGTCATAGGAGTCGTTAGCGTTACCCTGTTAATTAATGGTGTAAATTTTCATATCCCAAACTCATTTGAATTAATAGTTTCACTTATCGAGGCCATTTTTAATATTATTTTTATTTTGGGAGCTGTTGCATTTTACTTAGTTTCTATAGAAACTAAGTATAAGCGAAAAAAGGCTGTAAAATCGATTAATAAACTAAGATCATTATTACATGTAGTAGATATGCATCAATTATCGAAAGATCCGAATATGGTTGATTTGAAAAAATATAGTACTCAAAGTTCACCAGAAAGAATATTATCAAAATTCGAACTTTTTAGATATTTAAATTATTGTTCTGAAATAATAGCAATAATCTCAAAGATATCGACCATTTATGCACAAGAGTTTGAAGATGAAATTGTCATTGAAACGGTTAATGATATCGAAATTTTAAGCACAGGCTTAAATCAAAAGATTTGGCAAAAAATAAATATTTTACAATCTAAAAAACTCTAAAACCAGCAATCATTTTAGCTTATTTTAAAATGTAGGTAATTAATCTAAAAGTACACTCGAACAAAAAAATAAATTAAATGGCAACCTAGTGTTTAACTTAGACTATTTATTTCAGTACGATTAAAGTCAAATTTTATAATTTCATGTGTTTATTTATCAAAAGTTGATGTGATATTTTGCCTATCCTAAAATCTTAATTTAACGAGAAGCTATACATTAGGAATTATTCAGCTAATATTAATAAGTTAATTTGTCTGTTTGTTTAATAAAATACTGCTTACATTTTTCTTAATACCATTGCATAAAGCATCTAAAGGGAGGTCGTTTGCATCTATACCAAAAGGATCTTCTATCTCTTCTGCTAGAAGTTCAAGGCTACATAATACGTAAAGTATAAAAGTTGAAATTGGTATAGCCCAATAACCAAGATCAGAAACAAGACCAAATGGAAGTGAAATCCCATAAATAAAAATGAATTTTTTAAGGAAAATATTATACGAGTAAGGTATGGGAGTGTTTTTAATTCTTTCACAACCACCTATAACATCAATAAAAGACTTTATTTGAGTGTCAATAGTGATTAACTGATAACCCGTTATTATTTTATTTCTATAAAGTTCATGTGTTTTGTTAAAAATAGAAGAGGAAATTAAATTTGGAATATGAGCATCATTTTCAATTTCATTTTTATTGAATCCAGCGCAATTAATGATGTCATTTAAAAAAAATTCTTCATTTGTTCTTAAATGACTTTTAGACGAAAAAGCAAAATTAGAAATCATAGAAGCAAAGAATTCCCTGTCTTTTAAATTATCCATACTAAGAACTGCATTAATCTTCATCGCAAGATTTCTTGATGTATTTGTCAACTCTCCCCATATCTTTCTTCCCTCCCACCATCTGTCATAGGCAGTATTGGTTCTAAAAACAAGCAAAAGACCAAGTACGAAACCTAATAATGAATGAATTGCAATTGTACTTTTAAATTTAGTGAAGTGAATTTCTAAATAAACTATGATAGAAGAATAAATACCAAAAATTATAATTGTTTTTAAGAGCTGTCTTAAGGTGTCACTTTTACGAAATTCAAAAATTAAAGTGAACCAATTTTTAGGGTTGTATTGTATCATTGTTATGACGTAATTTCTATTTTGTTGGTAATATTGATTTCAGTCAAATATATTAAAATAAAAATATTAAGTTAATTTAATAAAATAATCTGAGCAGTAAGACTTTTCTAATTTCTCGTTAGAATAAATTTTGAATGTTATTTTTTTTGATTTTGGGTTTAATAAATTATTAGTTTAAAATCAGTGTCTATTTGGCTATTAGTGTATACTATTCATAAATAATAATATTGCTACAAAAAGCATTATAAAAGGGTGAAAAAAGTCATGAATTTATTTACAGAACATACTTTTTATATGTTGAATAATCTTTATTCAGTTAAAGTGGTATTTGAATAGTCTTAAACTAGGTTTCATGGGTCAATGAATTTCATTAATGATTTTTTGATTATGTTTAAAAATGGATTTTGATGAAAGCTCAATACACATTTTATTTCACAACATCATCATCACTTATAACGTTCTAAAAAAATTTAAAATCTTTTAATTAAGTTCATGTTTATACTATTTGGAACTAGAGGAATAAAACACGTCAAAGGAGATGGCAATATTATAAAAAAAAGTTGTCCATCCTGTAATGATGGGAACTTAGTAAACAAACTTTACAGAAGATGGTTTACTTTATTTTTCATACCTACAATACCACTTGATGAAATTGATAAATTTTATGAATGTGATGCATGTGGAAGTGCTTACAATGAAAATATAAAGTCAACCTTATCTCAAACTCAAAAAGAACAATTTCAAGTACACAAACAAAGTAAATCTATATATGCAAAAGCTACTGTTGCCGTGATGACTCATATGGCAATAATTGATGGAAACTACAATGCAAAAGAAGATGTAGAGATTCTAAACATTATAAAAGAAAATGAACCTGTTAAAATGGAATTACTAAAAATCATTGAGAAAATAAAAACAGAAAAAAATGATGAGTTTGTTTTTGGATTACTCAATGAAGCAAGAAACATGTTATCGTCTGAATCACTACTCAATATTATAAGTAATGCCGGGAGGGTTTTACTTGCTGACGGAAGAATTGCAAAAGAGGAAGAAATCTTATTTAAAGAATATTTGATTGCATGTGGCTTACCTAAAAGTATGTATGTTGACGTTATAACAAAATTAAAAAACAAAAGCAAAACAGGGTATTTAAGTTCATAATAACTAGAAATTTAAATACTATTTAACTAAAGAATTAGCTTCATACCCCCCCTAACATAATAGTAAAAGATGAATAGCATAACCGAAAACCCCTTCAGAATACTTGGACTAGATGCTTCTTGCTCTAACAAGCAAATAATCAAAAACATAAATAAGTACGAAACCTACTCTACCATAGGAAAAAAAGTTGAATTTCCATTTGATGATGGCTTTTTTGGTAATGTTGAACGAACAAATGAATCCATAAATAAATCAAAAAACGCAATCCATATAGATGATAGAAAAGTTAAAAATGGTTTTTTCTGGTTTGTTATCGATTCAGCCTTTGATCAAATTGCTATTCAAAAACTTCAAGAAAAAGACTATGAAAAAGCGATAACTATTTGGAAAAAACAAATCAATAATAAGCTGTCTAACGAAACTGTTAGCGCGTTTAATAATCTATCTACAATATATCTTCTATTAGGTACTGTAGATAGAGTAAATACAGTTATGCTTAAGGAAGGATTAATGCTTAAATGTACTATCCTTGAATCAAGTTCTCTGGAATATTTGAGCAAAAAAATATGTGGCGATGAGTATCTTCTTAAACGCAATGAATTTTCTCATGAGATTATACAAATGATTCAAAATGATTTAAAAGATAATATTACAGAAAGTCAATTGATTAAAGTAACATCTAACTTGCCCCCCTCTATAAAAGAAGCATTTGCTAATGAGCTTGTTAGTAGTCCAATTCAGACTATAAATCAGATTATTGAGGAAACTAAGGAAGTAACTGAAAAAAATAGACAAGCTGCAAAACATGGAAAAGATTTAATTCTAAAAACAAAAGAACCATTATCTAGAATAAAAAATATTTTAGGAGAAACAGATTATAACTATGGTGCATGTGCGGATAAAATAGCAAATCAAATTCTTCAAAATGGAATTATTTTTTGGAATGCAACTTTTGATGACTATTCCTATCTCTCAAGTTACAAGTATGCGCAACAGATTGCAGTAAGTAGCGAATTGAAAACAAGTATCAAAAGTGCAATAAATCATTGCATCTCAAAAAAAGAAGAAAAAAAATGCTGGTTTTGTGAGATTAATGAAGTTATAACGGGTAAAGAACTTCGGGTTCAGATGCATAAATACACCGATGTATATTCTAGGAAATACACTTATTTCAGAGACGGTGGTTTAGCCGTCGGAAGATGTTCTGATTGTAAAGATTCTCATACAAGTTTGCTTGGAGATAATTTTCTCTCTAGAACAATATTTGGTATAAAAAAAGTATCCGGAAAAACGGATATAAAAGGAACATCAAACTCTACTTTGAGAAATCATCCAATTATAAAAGAAAAAATTAACGAAGGGTATCAATTTGGATTACCTCAATAAATGAAAAAAAACATGAAAAAAACTAAACTTTCAATTTTACTAATCTTTGTATTTGGACAAATTTTCGCACAAACGAATACAGTAGAATTAAGCGATAGTACCTCGATTAATATTGATTCATTAATTGATGTTAAACTAAAACAGAGTAATGAAGATCTGGCATCCCTCAGGGTCCTAATAGGCGAGCAAGATAACAAAATAAAAAAAGCTGATTCTCTAAGAGAAGTTGCAACAGAAAAAGCAATTAAAGAGTTAAAGAGTTCTCTCTACTCCATTTTTATTACTCACACAAATGCGAAAAAAAATTATACGCAAGTCTACGATTCAATTTCTTCAATAAACAAAGAAATAAATAGTGAAATTTCTCTTATCGAAGAAAGCCAAAAGGAAGCTGACACGAAAATAAATAAGGTTAACTCTTCTTTAAAAGAAAATAATTCAGAAATTAATTTACTACAAACAAGTCTTAGTGAGAAAGAAAAGATGGGTCTTGGTGTTATTAGTTTGGTTATTCTTCTTATTGCTATTGTATATTTTGTAATAAAAAAAGCAAGTGAGAAGGCCAAGAGAGAAAACGAGAAAAAACTAAATGACATTTTTGAAAAACAAATTTCTGATGGGAAAAAATTAATTGAATGGCTCGAAGAATTATCTAAAACAAATTTACAAAGGAGTCCAGAAATTAAAGAAGAAGATATTGACCATTCATTTGCCAAAAGAATTGCAAATGAAATAACAACTTTATCAAATACCCTTTTTCATATGGATGAAAGTGTAAAAGGTTACAAACATCTTAAAAGATCTCTAAAGAAATTAGAAACATCGTTAAAATCCAATGGATATGAGATGATAGATTACTTAAATAAAGAATTTAAGGAAACCATGAATGTGTCACCATCTTTTATTCCAGATGATACTTTAGAAGACGGTGTATCTATCATAACCAGGATATTACAACCACAAATAAATTACAACGGAAAATTAATTCAAGCTGCTGAAGTACAAGTTAGCCAAGGATAAAACATAAAAAAATGGGAAAAATAGTACACGGAATTGACCTAGGAACAACCAACTCCGCTTTGTGTAAAATAGAGAGAGGAGAGGTTAAAATTAAAAAAAACCAAGAGCAAAAAGATACAACAATCTCTTGTGTGGCATTTAATAGAAAAAAATCTATACTTGTTGGAACAAAAGCATTTAATATGCTCAAACAAGATAGAGTTACAGCTCAGAAAACACAAAGTTCAACAGATACTAATGTATACATTGAATTTAAGAGAACAATGGGGACAGATAAGAAATACCATTCTTCTTTTATGAATCAAGAATTTAGTTCCGAGCATTTATCAGCAGAGGTCCTAAAGACTCTAAAGAGTTACGACAAGGACGAAGATTTCCAATCTGTAGTAATAACTGTACCAGCCATGTTTGATGACAACCAGAATGCTGCTACCATTCGTGCTGCTGAGCTGGCAGGTTTCAAACAAGTTGAATTATTGCAAGAACCGATTGCAGCAGCAATGCAATACGGATTGGATAGTTCAGTAAAAGACGCCAAAATATTAGTATTTGATTTTGGGGGAGGTACGTTTGATGCCGCTTTAATAGATGCTCAAGAAGGTGTATTGCAAGTTAAAGATACCGAAGGAGACAATAAACTTGGAGGGAAAAATTTAGATCTTGCAATAGTTAATGACCTACTTATACCAAAATTAAAAAATGAGTATAAAATAGACAGTTATCTAGAAAATGATAAAATTAGATCTTTACTTGTTGACGCATTAAAAAAATATGCAGATGAAGCTAAAATAGCACTTTCATTTGAGGAGTCTTACGATATATTATCAAATATGGGAGAATTCCCTGAAGATGACAACGGAGAAGAAATTGAATTAGATTTTGTAATTAATTCAACAGACCTAGAACCTGTTTTATCCCCAATTTTCCAAAGAGCTATCGATTTAACTGAAAAGTTAATTAAAAGGAATAACGTTGACAAATCAAAACTCACTCTACTTCTTGTGGGTGGGCCAACGTTCTCTCCAATTCTAAGACAGATGTTAACAGATCAGATAGCTGTTCCTAACACCTCAGTAGATCCAATGACAGTTGTTGCAATGGGAGCCGCTTTGTATGCTACAAAATTCGATGTTAAAGAAGAAATTATTGATGAGCAAAGAGATGAAACAAAATTGCAACTGGAGTTTCCTAGTCTAAAATCTCATACGGTTGAGGATAATTTTGATTTTGTTGTAAAAGTAAACAAAGCCAAAACGCAAGGAAATGTGCCTAATAAAATTTTCTGTGAAGTTACGAACAGTGATGGATCTTACAGTTCAGGTAAAATAGAAATAACAAGTGAATTTGGAGACATTATTGAGGACGTAAGCCTTAGTAAAAACAAACCAAACAATTTTAATGTTAACATAACTAATGAAAATGGATCAAAAGTAGAATGTGAACCAAATGAATTTACAGTATTTCAAGGTCTTGAACCTGGTTCTGCAACCTTACCATACAACTATGGAATTGAAATTTATGATACTAAAAAAGACAAATTAGTATTCGAAATAATTCCGGGACTTGAAAAAAACAATACATTTCCCGCACTTGGTGAAAAATCTGGATTAAAGACAACCTCAGATATAAAACCTGGCAGTGAGAATAGTATAAAAATACCTGTATATCAAGGGCATGCAGACTCAATTGGAACCAGAGCAATTAATTCAAACTTCGTTCATGTTATAGAAATTCCATCAAGTGAGTTCTCTAAATTCTGTCCTAAAGGAACAGAAGTTAATATTCAAATGACCGTTAACTCTAGTAGTGATGTTAGTTTAAATTTTGAAATACCTAGTTTTGATATTGACTTAGATTTTAAATTTGGAGAACGAACGCAACAAGGAGTATCCTCAGAAGAAATTGATGAACATCTTGAAAATATATTATCAGACATTGAAGATTTTGAGAATTCTGATAAAGAATTTGATTCTAGTAAAATTGATAAAATCAAAGAAGATATCAATAGAATTAAATCCAATTTTGAGGCCAACAAAATTGATTACGATAATTTGATTCAAACAAAAGACAATTTAAAATCTTCAGCTACTGAGTTCGACAACTTAGACAATGCTTCTGCATGGCCATCAATTGAGAAGGAATTAAAGAAAGATTTCTATAAACTTCAAGAAGAAGCCGAGGAGTCAGATAATAGTGACATTAAAAAATCAATAGAAACAATAGAGACGCAACTAAAATCTATAATAGATAGAAAAGACGTTAAAGCTGCAGAGGAATTAAAAGATAGAATTGGGTCACTTATTTTTAAATTAATAGATAACAAACATGGAGTAGATCTTTGGATTAGCTTCATTTATGATTGGGATAAAAACTTTGATTCTCATCCTTGGAAAGACAGATCTCAAGCACGAATGCTGATTAATCAAGGGAAGTCAGAAGCAACAAACAATCCAACAAAAGACAGAATGCAACAAATAGTAAACTCACTATTTAACTTACTACCAAGGGATAACCAACCTAAAGGTGGGAATGGTCATTTAGGTGCATAATTTAGCGAAATGAAAAGAAGTTTAAAAAAAGGTTTTTTAATAGCTGATAATTATGAAGTTGCTCATTTTATTGAGCTTACTTCTTTTTGTGAAATATATAGTCTAAAATCCAGAAAAGACAGTAAACTATATACTCTTAACCTATACAATGCCGCTAAAATTGCAAGAGATGATCTTGACAAGAATGGAAAACTATTAGAAATTGGATTTCTAAAAATGAGAATTAAAGGATTGCCTTCTTATGTTAATGAAGGGCAAATCAAAGATTCAGGAGTTTTGTATCATTATTATATAACAGACTTCATATCCGGTGAATCTGTTTTAGATAGAATAAAAAGAGAAGGCCCTTTTGATGAATTTAAGGCAACAAAAATAGTCTCTGACATTCTTGATATAACGGCAACTCTTCATTCATTTGAAGACCCAATACTATTAAATGGCTTGGCATTAAATAATTTAATGATTGATATGTCTGGTCCGAGTGAAAAAATAGTACTTCGAAACATAATAAACCTGAGGTACTTTTCCTCAGATTTCAGAGTCGAATATATTGACGGCGTAAATCCAAATTTTTTAGCGTCTGAAGTTTTTAATAATGTATTTACCATAAAAAATGACTTTTATAATATTGGAGCTATCTATTATGCACTTCTAAACACTTCTACACCACCTTGGTATACAGAGGTAAGTACAAATCGCACAGATTCAAGTAGTATAGAAAATATTCTTAACACTAGAAGTCGGCCTCTTTCATTTAGTTTCGAAGTTGACGAACACGTTCAGAAAGTAATCACTAATTCCTTAGAGAGTGATGTAGACCTAAGATTTGATTCTGCAATAGAATTTAAAAAAGCGCTCTTAAGAGAAAAAATATATACAAAAAAGACAGCATCTGTTAAAGCAAAAATCAACACCAAAAATGGAAATGGTTTTGATGATATTGCTGGTATGACAGAATTAAAGACGATACTAAAAGAAGAGGTAATCGATGTAATAAATGATAAAGAAAAATATGAACGATATGGCGTAACTATTCCAAATGGGATGTTACTATATGGACCACCGGGTTGTGGTAAAACTTTTATCTCTGAAAAGTTTGCTGAAGAAGTTGGCTTTAACTTCATAAAAATCAATCCATCTGACCTTGGAAGTATATATATTCATGGAGCTCAAGAAAAAATTGGCAAGCTATTTCAGGATGCTGAAAGTAATGCACCTGCTATCATATTTTTTGATGAAGTGGATGCTTTAATGCCCAAAAGAGGTGATGGGATGCAGCAATCAATTTCTGGAGAAGTAAACGAATTTTTAGCTCAAATGACCAACTGTGCACAAAGAGGGATTTTCATAATTGCCGCTACAAATCAACCACTTCTTATAGATGAGGCAATTTTAAGAACTGGGCGAATCGATAGATTAATTTATGTTGATGCACCAGATTATGATGCTAGAAAAGCAATGTTTAAGTTGTATTTGAAAAAGCGCCCCACAGAAATTGATATTAACTTTGGAGAGTTGGCTAATATTACTGAAAACATTGTCTCAAGTGATCTAAAAGAAATTATTGACAGAGCTTCTAAGATGGCAGCAAAAAATGATACACGAATCTCATATAGTTTACTAACACAGGTCATTAAATCATTCAGACCATCAATATCTTTAGATGTTCTCAAAAATTATGAGAAAATTAGAGAAAAACTTGAAGGTAATAATAAGGTTGAATATAAAATTTGCAAAAACAAAAATTGCAAAAAAAGATATACTGCAGAACACAATCATCATCATGGATATTGTAGTGATGAATGTAATGATAATAACAACTATAGACCAATTGGTTTTTAAAAAATATCTGTTATGGAACTAGACTACAAAAAAATTCTTTTAAAAACAGCTGTTGCAGCAATAATATCAGATGGGCATATCGATGAAAGAGAAATTGATGCACTTAAAGAAATAGAAAAAAAATCTCCCTATTTTTCTGAGCAAGATCTTTCTCAAGAATTAGAATCGCTACTAAACAAGGCTAATGAGAATTGTAATTTGTTTATTAATGATACTATCGAAGACATTCGAAGGTCAAAACTTAGTATTATAGAAGAATTGGCTATACTAGAAATTTGTTTGACAATTATAGAGTCAGATGAGATTATTGAGAAATCTGAAGAAGAATTTATCATTAAAATAAGAGCAGAACTCAAAGTAGATGATTTCATATTAAGTAGACGTTTTGGTTCAATATCGTACTTAGGAATAGTAAACGAAAAAAATTCTTTTGAAGATCATGATAAAAATGACTTGACTGAGAACAATAATTAATGAATCTAGTTTTTTTTAATAAATATCTAAAAACTGTGAAAAAATATTTTCTATATGATGATGAATATATAACTGGTGAACAGTATTTCTTTAGAGGCTTACTTTCATCATTTCTATGTTTAATTCTAGTAGGACTAATGATGTGGTCAGTAAATGCCTATAAGAGAGCGAAATCGTTAGGTAAAAGTGAAATCTCATGCTGGATATGGGCCGTTTGGGGCTTTTTATTATTTCCGTTGAGCTTAACTCAAATTGCTCCATTAACTAACACAATACCTCACCTATATTTATGGTGGAGTAATGGATCACTGAAATCTGAGTATATTTTTGATAATAAAGTTGAATTTATAAGAAAAGAACCTACCTGGACATGTGTAAGATGTAATTCTCAGAATAAAATTCAAAGTAATGAGTGTTCAAAATGCAATGAGAAAGATCGTAATGCTGCACAAGGAAGATTAAAATCATAATTTTTTAAAGACGAACTATTAACTAAATCACAAAATATGGGATGGATAAGATACACAGAAAAGCAATATTTTGGAGAAAATCCAGGTTGCCTTTTAGGGATTGTAAACTTTTTTTTAAACTGGTTAATACTATGTTTTAAAATAATATCTCCACTTTTAATTTTGGTTTTAATTGGAAGTATTTTCGGGTGTTAATAAACTTAAAATTCAAAAAAACATTAAAATGAAAAAAACAGGGACATTTATAATCGCAATTGTTTTAATGGTCATACAGACCGGTTGTGAGTCTAAAGCTGACAAAATAAATAACTCAAAAAAGGCTATGTTCGAGAGATTTGAAAAGGAAACTTTTGAAAAATATAAAGACAATTATCTTAATACTGGGACTTTACCTTACAATAAATGTTTTGGATGGAATAAATCTTGTAATTACGATTGTTCTGAAATCGTAATAAAAAGCCCAACTTCTACTGACGTATTAGTTACATTAAAGAGGAACAACCGGGTAGTAAGGCATGCCTACATTGAAAAAAATTCAAAATATACATTTACAGTTCCTAATGGAAATTACCAACCATTTTTTTACTACGGAAATGGATGGAATCCTAAAAAGAAAATGTCAAGTAATTCGTGTTCTAAACTAACTGGTGGTTTTGTTAAAGATGAAAGTTTTGGGAAAGACGATGTTCAAAGACTCTATAACAATGTATTAACATATGAGTTAATTCTTCAAAGAAATGGAAACCTTCAAACAAAATCCAGCAATTCCTCAGAAGCATTCTAGAATTAATTAATATGAACAAATATCAATAGACTATTTCTCCTAAAGTTTATCAATTTCTTGTTTATCTTCAAATATTTTGAAGAAGGCTTGAGATGAGCCATTACTAATTTGAATTAGATCCAAGGAAGGTTCTATTAAATAACTTAAGGTTGAATCGACATCAACTATCAATGTATTTTCTTGAAAAGAAAATTTAAATTGCCTAGTTATTTGGTCTAATCTGTATAAGCCATTTTCAAGTTCTGTGTACTTTTCCTCTGTTTCTGAAAAACGTTTTAAAAACACACGATCTAAGAATGAATCCTTCAGGGTAGAATAAATTAATAAACTTCTTTCTGTCCGACCACCGGAAAAATATGAAGAGTTGACAACTACATAATCTTTGTCAAGAATTTTAGTGACATAATAATCTCCTTGCACTTTTCCCCATGAGCCAATCTTTATTGTATCAGTAAGATTATTTTTGTCTACGACTAAATAGCCAGGACACATATGACAATCAAGTTTACTATCATGAACTTGCAATATAACCTTGTTATTTTGACAACCAATTAAAAGAAAAACAACACATAAAAACTTATATATTTTCATAACTAATCTGTGATTTCAAAGAAATACTAATATAAGTTATATTTTATCGGTAGTAACGTATTTACATAGTTCTTATAATAATTCACTACATTTACCTAAATAATAAAAGCTAAAAACAGCCTAAGTGTTTAAACAGTGTTGACTGAGAAATACAAGGAGTTAAACAGCTGAAAATCATTGCAAAGGGAAAAGTGCTCTCGCCCCTTCCTGGTGGAGATAATTCATTAGGCTTAGTATTTCAAGCGGGCCAATATGCATCTCATTGAAAGTTCTGGTCTAGTTCAGTTACACCATCAAATTCTAACTACGTTTA
>Ga0206129_10004259_pt1 | contig 15910 bp, 12 predicted proteins | sample Helgoland_Spring_8_FD_148616 | JGI IMG/M metagenome (GOLD analysis project Ga0206129, IMG submission 148616) | Pelagic subsurface seawater microbial communities from Kabeltonne, Helgoland, North Sea - Helgoland_Spring_Bloom_20160502_2 | ecosystem: Environmental > Aquatic > Marine > Epipelagic ...
AAGTTCTTCTCGATGTAATCTCGCAGGTAACCCAGACGAAGAACAAATTCCAGGGCCTGCCATTGGGTGCCCGGGCTCTGCAAATCGCCGATGGTCGATTCAGCAATTACTTTCTGACCACATTTGGCCGGGCGACCAGGGAGACAGTTTGCTCATGCGAAGTTGTGATGGAGCCAAATATGTCTCAGGCACTTCATCTTTTAAATGGAGATGTGACCAACAGCCGAATAAATCAGGGGAAGGTAGTTCAAACGATGCTGAAGGATGGGAAATCACCGACCTTAATAATCGACGATCTCTACCTACGATGTTACTCACGACTTCCCCGGGGAGACGAAAAAGCAAATTTATTGGCATCCATAGACACTGAAAATCCGACAGAAAGTCTGACGGATATTTTTTGGGCTCTTTTGAACTCAAAAGAATTTATCTTTAACCACTGATTACTTCGAACCCGAAATAATGTTTTTTTCGTTAGGCATGAAAATTACTTCACCCATTACGGCACTCTATTTATTATCAATCATTGGAGTCTTAGCTTCTCCCGAAAAACCAAACCTTGAGGATGACATCATGCCCATCTTCGAATCGAAATGTAACTCCTGCCATAACGCCGACCGGGCAAGAGGGGGATTGGACCTGACCAATATGAACGCCATTTTGGTGGGTGGAAGTTCGGGAGAAAGTGTAATATCCGGGGATGGTGAAAATAGTTATCTATACAAATTAATAGCCCGGGTTGAAAAACCGTACATGCCTCAACGGGAGGACAAAATGCCACAAGACGAAATTGACTTGGTAAAAAAATGGATCGATCTTGGCCTTCTCCCTACTGCAACGGGGAAACCAATTCAAAAAAAGAAGTCAACGGTCAACCTCGCACTGGGAAATGTAACCATCGGAAAACCTGACGGCCCACCTCCAATGCCCAGGCATCTATCCCTCGAACCATCCGTTGTCACCAATCGTGCATTTGCCCCTTCAGCAATGGCCTCCGCCCCATGGTCCCCTCTTGTCGCAATTGCCGGGCAAAAACAGGTCCTTCTCTACCATACAGAAACGCTTAATTTGATGGGCGTACTCCCCTACCCCGAAGGATTTATCGAATCTCTCACATTCAGCCGAAATGGAAAATTGATTGTGGCCGGTGGCGGACGCGGAGGAAAAAGTGGAAGAGTGGCTGCTTGGGAAGTCGAATCAGGAAAAAGACTGATTACTATGGGGGAGGAATATGACGCCATACTTACTGCCGATCTTTCCGCTGATCAGAGCTTGCTCGCAATTGGCAGCCCATCCAAACTTATAAAAGTGTACGATGTTGCATCCGATGAACTGCTTTATGAAATCAAGAAACATTCAGAGTGGGTGACACAGGTCGCATTCTCCCCGGATGGTATTCTCCTTGCAACCGCGGACCGGAACGGAGGCCTTCATATTTGGGAAGCAGAGACCGGCAATCCATTCTATACCCTGGACGGACATAAACAGGGTATTAACGATTTATCGTGGCGGGCAGATTCAAATATACTCGTCTCGGTCTGCGAAGAGGGCTCTGTACGCACTTGGGAAATGATCAATGGCAAACAGGTGAAATCCTGGAATGCACATCCCGGTGGAACCATGACTGCCTATTTTGATTCAAAAGGAAACATCGTAACCGGAGGGAGAGACAAGAATGTAAAACTTTGGACAGGGGATGGAAAAGGGATTCGTACAGTCAGTGGGTTTAGCGATATCATTATGGAAGTTTGTTACTCCCACGATGGATCCCGGGTGGTTGCCGCTGACTGGTCAGGCCAGGTATCTGTTTGGGACACATCCGATGGAAAAAAAGTGGGCGACCTTCGAGCAAATCCTCTTGAGATCAGTGATTCCTTACACCTGGCCAAGCAAGAGTTTGAAAAAAATAAGCGAGCCCTTGAGCATGCCCGTTCAGCCCGTGATCTTGTTGTTCAGTCCACAAACATTGCAAAAGCTAAGCATGCTAAAAACCTAGAAAATTTAGCTAAGTCGGAGAATGGAAATAAACTTGCCACCGAAGCACATTCAGCGACCGAACAAATGGGGAGGGATTCAATTGCTGTTCTCCAACAAATGGGAGTGGAAAAAGCATCCAAAGATAAAGAATGTAAGGACCTTAAAGTTGAATTGAAAAAACTGGATGCGAAACTGTTGAAGGATAATCAAATATTATCCACTGAATCTACTAAGCAAAAGGAACGGACTGCCCTACTCGACATTCAAAAAGAAGCACACCAAAAGATAGTTGCGGCGGCCAAAGATTCAAATGACACCCAACCCCTCGCCGCCTCTGTTCAGAAAACGAAAAGCCTCGAAGCTTTAGTGGCACAGTCCACCGAACAAGTGAAGAAGCAGCAAGGCGTGGTCAATCAGGCTTTACTGAGTAAAAAATCTATCGAGCAAAATATAATGACCGCTGAAAAAAATCTTTCAGCAAGTATCCAATCTTACAATTTAGCACTGGAGAAAAAGAAAAAGATGGACATTGAGAGAAATGATAAAATTACAATTTTCAAAGAATCCAAAACTCAACTTGCCACAGCAAAAGCTAATGTGTCCAAGAGCCAGGTGGCATTAAGCAAAGCAGAGGAGAATTCTAAAAAACCACTGACTGAATTTGCACAGGCTGAAAAGAATTTCAAACAGGCTGAACATCAAGTCTCCCGCTGGAATGCTGAAATTATTAATGTTAAACGCCATATTGAATTAAGAAATCTTAGTAAGTTAAAATCCGAATTGAACGAGTACGAGGTTGTGCTCAATGAATCAAGGGCACTGAAAAACTCTGCACAGAAAGCTTTTCAAAATATTGCTGAGTCGTTACAGAAATTACCTCAAACCATTGCCCGGAATAAGGAATTGCTCGCTCAGAAAAAAATTGCTTTGGTTGAGACCGAAAAAAGAAAAGTTTTAGTTTTACAGGTCAGGGCAGATAAGAACTTATTTATTCAGGATGTGAATCGATTGGCCACCCTTGCCAAAAATAAGTCTCAAGCACAGGAACCTAACTCCATGTTTGGTCAGGCAAGTGATAAGTTTCAGGAAACTATCACATTACTTAAAAAAGATCTCGCTGAAACCGAAAATCTCCTCGCAGGGAAGGAACAGGAAATCATTCAGGCAAAGGACGCAGTTACTCAAGCTGCAAATAGCCTGAATAGTTCCGTAAAACTCCTAGAATCCACACCAGAGCAGCTTAAGAACAAAGAACAATCCCTAGAAGAGGCTAAAGCGGAAGAGGCGCTTCGGCAAAAAGAATTTAATCTGGTTAAAAGTAAAGTTGATCAACAATCTGCGAAGTCAGATGCCCTTTACCAACAATACCTTGGTTTATTACCAAAGAATTAATTTATTTTTTGGAGAAGCTTCTGCATTTCCAATCCAATTATACTCCCTGGACCAAGATCCAATACATTTCTCTTCTCAAGAAAATCAATCGCATCCCTTGCCTGTTCTTTCTGACCACTTCGGGCAAGAGTCTCAACATATGGCCTGACTAAACCGTAATACAACTCTCCTCCAGCGGTTTTTTCAAAATCCTTAACCATCCGTTCAAATAATTTTTCTGCATCGGACCAAAGTTTTTTCTCTAGTTTTTTCATTATTTGCTCTGCTCCCTCCTTGATTGCCAAATCAAACCGTCCGGAGCGGTTCTGTTTTAGAATTAGGCTCCTAATTCGGTCCGCTTGTCTCGGGTTACCCATCTCGTCGTATACATCTGCTAATTTTTTTTGTCCCTCAATCTTCAGGTCAACCGTATTCGAAAATGCCTTTAACCAAGCATCCCAAAAATTTCTCTTCTCCCTCAGGTCGGAAAGATTCCGCTCCACCCAGCTTGCTTCCTCCTTCCATACCTCGGTGAATGCAGGGTGAAGTGTTCGGGCTCTCTGAAGAGATTCCCGGAAAAAAACGGCGGTCGGGTTTGCCATAGCCCATGCAAAGTAATCCACTGCTTTCCCGCGAAATCCGCTGAGGTTTTTTTCTCCGCGGGCAAGTGCACCCAGTTCATCATCGGTAATTAACTTCCAGCTTTGCGGATCAATTGCATTGCCCACCGGATAATTCTGATTTTCATAGCGACCACAATCCGTTTCCCAACGACCCGGGTTTTTCAGAAATCCAAACCAGGCATGCCCTCCTCCACTTCCCTGTCCCACGAAGGTAAGAGTGGGAATGCCCTTGGCTTTTCCTGCCATCGAACTGAAATAGGCCTGATCAACACAAATTCCACCTTTTTCCTGGATGGAAGAAAGCGAATAACTCCCGTACGGCCAGCGAAAAAGAGCGCCCTCCAACCTCGGACGGTCATACTGAATGGAGGCAAATATTTTACCAAAGCTGGACCGTCTGAATTTAACGCTATTCCGAACCCATTCCAACTCGCTGCTCGGCAAGCGGTGATCTACCACAAATTTCAGCTCCGTGACCGAGAGCTGACTAGGGTCATATTCCAATTTCCTCGCCAAGTGAGCTTTGACTAATTCTCCAAACCGTTGACTGGGCAGAGAAGGATCAATCGGTACATCTTTGTTGGAAACCTGATGGTGAGGCCAGTCCCTTGGAAAAGGTTGATCAAAGACAACCGCGTAGGCGGAAGCTAATGCTGCATATTTTTCGATGGACTGAGGATGATCGCGGGCGATCGAAAGAAAAATTTTCAGGGCCTGGATATCATTGTCCTCATGATGTAGAGCTTTAAGAAAAACTTTTTGAAGAGTGGTTTTTTTTCCCACCTCAATAAAAACGGACTCGAACGAGTCGTTTCCTGTTTTGGAATAGAACCGTGAATAGAGATTGATCCATCGCCAGTGGTCAAACCAGGAAAAGAAGTCCCGGCCCTCCCTCATTGATCTGTCCTCTTTCTTCGTCCAAATAGAACGAAGATTGGACATCAATTCATTAGCAAGTTTATCGAGGTCACCTTCCTTGTTCATCGACCACCATTTGTCCATCTCAGATGGGCTCCAAATGGCTAAGGAAAGGGTGGTTCCGCCCGGTCGTTGTGGCCTAACCGATCCGACTGGAGCACGAGATACACTTTCCTTGTATTGTCCGTTGAGGGCATTTTTGACATAGGCCTGATCTTGCCCTGAGAGCATAGCGAGCGGGAAAACAAATTGCTTAGAATCATTTCTTTCAATCGTGAGCTTATCCCCTGACTTGCTTATTAAACGGGCCTGAATTCGCACGCCAGTGGTTGAAGTCCAAGTACGGAATGGGAATTCCGCGGAGAAACACTTAAATCCAAAGATGAAAGCAATGACCACTGAAAGAAATAACTTTTTCATTAGATGAGTTTAACGGAACAGAGATGTTTCTACTATTATAATAAAGTAAATGTTTTGTAGTCCCTAGTAAACATAAAGCTCTGTGATTCAAAAAATAATCTAAAGTAATCAACCTTTTCCATATTTTCGCTTGATATACTTTTTCGCTGCTTCATCGCGGGACCACCCCAGTCAATTCTTTCCACCGTTCGTACCTCAAGATTGCCTAGAAGAACAGTCTCAGGAACTGAACCAGCACAGGAAAAATTTGATTAGGGCAGGCATTCATCGCGAATACCGAAAAACACTCCACAGGATTTACGGTCTAAGTGGAAGTAACTTTCTGCTCAACACGCGGTATGAAATTAGATTTTTGATAGGTTCAAGTAGAAAGCAATACCTGACAATCTAGAAATATCCAATCAGGCAAACTTGACTTTCGAACTTACGGCGTAATTATTATTTGCTTTATGAATTTATTATATTTCTCAATTCATTTACATTTTTGGACCGGAACACTTTTTTTACTTTTCTTTAATTCTGTATCACTCGCAGGAGTAGAGAAAAACGAATCTAATTCATCGGGTTTGACCGACCTTCAACTGGCTAAAAGAGATGCGGAAGATTTTGAAAAACTGGCAGCCCTTATCAAACCCTCTATTGTGGTGGTCGAAGGTGTGGATCGAATCGGAAGAGAAGGAGGAAGAGGAACTGGATTCGTGGTGAGTTCAAACGGGATAATTGCCACTAACTTTCATGTCATTGGAGAGCATCGAGAGTTCAAAATTCGCTTTGCCGATGGAAAAACTTACACACCCACTGCCATATTAGGAATCGACCGAGAGAACGACTTAGCTATTTTCAAGATCGACGCAGAGAATCTGCCTGCACTGCAGCTCGGTGATTCGGATAAAATCTCACCTGGTCAATCCGTATTTGCAATCGGAAATCCACTCGGATACAGCCACAGCGTAAGCCGAGGAGTAATTGCGGCGGTTCGTGAGCTTGAACAGGGCGATGGTCGCCCCCTGGTTCAAGTGGCAATCCCCATTGAACCAGGCAGTAGTGGGAGCCCTACACTGGATCTAGACGGTCGAGTAGTATCCATACTGGCCATCAAGTCGGGAGGGGCCATGGGTTTTGGAGTACCAGTAAATAAGCTAAAGTCTCTGCTCAATAAACAAATCCCAGTCCCAATAAAAAAATGGTTCACCATTGGAACACTCGACAATACGGAATGGAGTTCTGTAATGGCGGGGAGTTGGAAACAACGGGCAGGAACCATTATTGCTTCCGGTCTAGGATCAGGGTTTGGGGGAAGAATGCTTTGCCTCTCCGCTAAAGATACAATTGCAGTACCGTATGAATTAGAAGTGGAGGTTCGCTTGGACGATGAAAGCGGTGCAGCCGGTTTGGTTTTTCACGCTGATGGCCAAAATAAACACTATGGTTTTTATCCCACAAATAAATCGCTTCGCTTAACTTGCTTTGAAGGGCAAAGCGTTTACTCATGGAATATTTTGAACACGGTTACCTCACAAATGTACCGACCGGGGCAATGGAATAGTCTGCGGGTCAAACTCAAGGAAAAGGGAAAAATCATGTGTTTTTTAAATGATCAACTAGTTATTGAAATAACCGACTCTTCCCTCCAAAATGGAAAAGTTGGACTTTGCAAGTTTCGTTCGCCAACTGCAGAGTTTCGCAATTTCAAACAGGCGAAGAGCTTCCCCACTTCTTTAATTTCTCCGCAGGCAAGACGAAAAATTAAAAATATTACTAAAAACCTCACTGAGTTAGAACCACTGAGCGAACAGGATCTTGAACAATTAGTCACGATGGGCTCATCAGTTCCTCAGGCCCTAAAGGATCAGGCTTTAATACTCGAAAAGAAGTCTTCTAACTTAAATCAACTGGCACAAAAAATTAAGGATATACTACTCGTTGAGGAACTCACACAGTCTCTTGCTCATGAGGATGAAAACTCAGTCGACCTGCTTCGATCCGCTCTCCTGATCGCACGGTTAGAAAATCAGAACTTTGATCTGAATACATACCTCGATAAAGCAGAAAGACTGGCCAAGAATATTGCATCCCACTTTCCCGAGAAAGCAACAGGCGAAGAAAAATTAAAAATATTAGTACATCAACTATTTGTGGAGATGGGTTACCACGGCAGTACACTTGACTATAGTCATCCCTCAAACAGTTACATCAATGAAGTGATGGATGACAAGGAGGGTCTCCCAATCACCTTGTCAGTTCTGTTTATCGAATTAGCAAACCGGTTGGAACTACCAGTCAGCGGGCTCGGACTGCCTGGACATTTCATTGCGATGTATCGGGACGAATCAAAAAATAAATCGAGGGAAATTTTGGTAGATCCATTCGGGGGGAAAATTGTCAGCCGAAAAGAAGCCTCACAAATTACCGGACTACGTCTAAGCGAAAAAGATTTTCAGCCTTCTTCTAAGAAAGACATCATTACACGCATGCTGCGTAATCTGATTCAATCTGCCAGCACCAATGGTGATGCCAGTACCCGCTTATTATACATAAATGCAATTTTAGGAATAGATCCAAAAGATAGCTATACCAGAGCGATTCGAGCCATGCTCCATTACGGAGAAGGCCGGTATTTAGAAGCGATGAAAGATATTGATCAATTAATTTCAGAAAACCCAGACAGTCCTGAAATGGCCCCATTAGTCGAAATTAAAAATCGCTTACTTAAAAAACAAACTAAGTAAGTTATTCCAAGTCGTCTTCAATCCATTCATCCTCTCCCGTTTTCCCATCAGGCCCCATTGAGAAAAGTCGAAAACCTCGCCCCCCCTCTTGCAGAGGGTATTCATAGACATAATCATTGCCCCAAGGGTCTTTAAACGCGACGTCCTTACCCAAAATTTGAGATAACCAAAGCATCAATGATTTTCCCTCGTTATGTTCGATATCAGGAATCTGGGTGGTGTCATAAGATTCTAAGTCGTATCCAAACAGCTCAGTCGAAATAGTGGCAGGATAGGGAGGCATCTCCAATGTTCCTTTTTCATTATGAAACCCGGCAAGTGATAAAAATAGACATTCTCCGGGAGTGCAAACATTCTGCGGGCAGATGGGATACCCATTGAAAGACCGACGATAGTTCTCGATCGAAACCTTTAGAACTCGCAACTCCACATATGCCTGTTTGTGTGCCTGTTTATCCAACACATAAAAGTAACCCGTAAACATCAGCCCACATAATACTCCCACAATTGCTAACACCACAAGCAACTCAACCAAAGTAAAGCCGGTAATTTTCGATTTTATGCGAATACCTTCCCCCACCCTAATTGGACCAAAGCTTCTCGCACATCAGCTAGATCCTCATCCTCCAATGCCATCAGTTTAAACTTCTCGTCCCTCTTCACAGCTTCTTTTAAAAAATCCATACACTCCCCCGTTTTTTTTAACACACAGGCATAACAAGCTAAATTAAAGCGAATTAACCCATCATCAAAATGCAAGGCCAAGCCCTCTAACAGGATAGATCGTGCTTCGGTAATTGATTCATGGCGACGGGTCGCATAAGCATCCGCAATCCACCAGTCCACCTCCTCCGAAAATTCATACCTCAATCCCCTGGCAATCTTTTGTGCTCCCTCCCAATTTTCTAATTCTTGATCGATACTGAGAAAAAAGACCTTACTCCTTTTCCCCCAAGGTTCTTCCTTGGGTAATGCCCTTAGCTCTCTCTTCGCATCCTCATACATCTCCATCGCGAGATAACCATGGGACCTTCGCCAATGAACTTCAGGTTTTAAAATGTGGGGAGGCAGATCTTTCATTTCACTCACAAGATTGAAATTAATCCCCCGCTTTACAATCGGCAAGCGACAAAGAAAAAACTAGTAATCATACTAAAGTAGAGTATTTAAAATATTCTCACTCAAAGAAAAAGCCTGTGCCATGAGAGCCTGCGAACTCTGCAATCTAATTTGCTCCTTCGCCATTTGGGTCGATTCGTCAGCCAGGATATTACTGGTTAGTCTGGATATACCCATCTCACTTAAATAAACCTGATTACTTAATCGCTCACCCGCGATTTCCAATTTGGACATATTTGCACCGATGGTGCCCATTTGGGCACCAATCCCCTCGATCTCTTTCGCCAAGCTCACGACTGCACTTGCCGCCTCCCCTGCTGTCGAGATCGAGACATTCTGCATTAATCCAATTCCCACCGGATCAAGAGTAACCGAATCGGTTGAAGAATCGCCTAAAGTCACATAGTTTGATGGTATCGATGGTACGGAATAATTAGCCGCAATTTGAAATAGAGAAGTAGACTCAATTCTCAAAGTTAAACTAGTTGTTTCATTATTTGCAGGTGTTGTTGAAACTTGTCCTTGATTAGTAAACTTAGTCCCCGTTTTAGAATCCATTCCAGAAGGACTGCCATCATCTGCTAAACCAAGATTCGCTAAGTAATAACTTTTATTATCAAAATTGCTGTCGGTCGGCACTGTTTCATCATCATCATTACCCTTAATATTATCAGCTCCATCTAAATCTGTTTGTGAAGAATTACCATCAGACAAAGGTACAAATTGAAAAGTTGTGTTTTGACCTGGACTGTACTCAACAATGAATCGATCAAAATCAAACTTTTTAGCGTTGCCTGCAGTATCCCAATTATCCCCAGTATCAAATATTTTTAAGGATCCTTGTTTTAGGATATACCTTTCTCCAGAAGTTCCACCATTAACATCAATTGTCATAATTCCAGAAGTGAACTTAACATCTTTCGTAACCTCCCAAGCATCGGTATTACCACTAAAATTTTCATATGTTTTTGGCGTTGTCTCCGCCAAACCAGCACCAAAATCAACATCTTTTTTTACATAAGCGGCAATGTCATCGTAAAGAATTTTCCCCTCATATGTATCTGCCCTTATGCTTAGGCTATCCTGTCGCAACGTCTCAAACTCAGTACTCAAAACAGAACGATCTGATTGACTAAGCAAGGGGTCCATTGCCTGTGAAGCCAACAGGCTCATTCTCTCATAAAGTTGATGTGCCTTCTTCAATCCCGCTTCCTGCATTTGTATATAACTGACCGCATTTTGCATGCTGCTTGCTAATTTACTTTTAGTGCGGTTTTCTGCCCCCAAACGGGACGCCATAGTCAAACCGCCTCCGTCCCCACTCTCACGCATACTTTCAGCCGCGTCCCCCGAGTTCATAAGGCGTCTTGTAGAGTGTTCAATACCCGTGGCACTTCGATGCATATTCATCGAAAGTCTCCCAAGATTGACAGTAGAAATTCCGGTCATTCCCCTTACAGAAGATTACTCATTAAATTCCGGTTGATCCCTCGGGATTGTACAAGGAGAGAACTGGTCACATCTGACCTTAAATTCTTTTTTACCAAATCTATCGCAGTCTCGGCATAGTCTCGCTCTTTTTTGGCCAAATTGGATTGCTCCGCAATAACATAAGAAGAGAGACGGTCTGCGGAAATACTCAAGTCGTTCACCATAGAAGCCAAGTTCCCTCGTTGCTTTAAAACATTGTCTAACTCGTTCAGTATTCGAGAAGCAGCAGTTGATGCATTTTCATTCGAATCTACGGAAACATCATAAAGAGTACTAAATAAAGCGGGACTCAGGTTTATTTTTTGCCCACCCACATCTACCGACAAAACATCATCGCTTAATAATGCATCAAACCTGGCTTCCGCTTGAAACAAAGAGCTGGATTCGACTATAACACTGAGTTGAGTCTCATTTGGCTGAGCACTGTTGGTAAGAATGGGATCTCCATTGAAATTCGACATCGAGCTTTTAGATCCAGAATTAAAGCTAGAATTATCGTCCACACCATCTAAGTCACTATCCAAATAACTATAATTGTAAGTTGTGGATTGTCCTGGAGAATATTGAATAACGAATTGATCAAAATCTTCGTTATACGCATTCCCTGCAGTTTTCCACCAACTACTATCAAATAAAATATTATTACTTCCTTGCTTTACATAAAATCTTTCCGGTGCTGTTCCCGCATTAACTTTTAATGTTAGTGTACCTCGGTCATAACGAACATCCTTTGTTGCAGTCCATCGGCTCAAGTTTGTTCTTCCGTTATAAGCCGTGTCATCATCAGAATCTACATTCCTGTGCTCGTAGGTATCGGGTGCTGTTGGGTTTTGCTCAGTTTCATTCAAACCACTGTCAAAATCCACACTTTCCTGAAATATATAATGCCCCTGGAATTTAGTGCCTTGCAAATCGTATAGGGTTTCCTTCAAGCTTTCAAATTCTGCATGATACATTCCCCGCTCAGAGGAACTGATCAAATCATTGGAAGCGGAACCTGCAACACTTGCCATTCGATCCATTACTTGGAGAACATTTTCCAACCCGGCATCTTGAATTTGGGCATAAGTCAAAAAATTCTGTATGTTTTGAACTTCAATTTTCTTGCGATCACTTAAACTAATCATCCTGGCAGAGTAACTAGCATCCCCTGAGTTACCTTTCGTTATCGCAACCTCAGTTGCACTAACGGATAAGGCTTTATTGGTGCTACGCTGGAGGCCAAGAAGTGCCTTACTAGTTGCATGCGACAGGTTCCCAAAAATAGATGCATTGGGAGAAAGCATGGGACTTACAAAAGTTTTCCTACTAAGTTTTGATTAATGCCCTGAGCTTGGACAAGTAGTGCACTAGTGGCCTGTGAGCGTAAGCTCTTTTTTGCAAAATCGATTGAAGTGGATGCAAAATCTCTTTCTTTTTTAGCAAGGTGTGCCTGTTCCGCCACAAAATACGAATCCAATCGATCTGTGGACATCATAATTTCATTTGTAACCGACCCTATTGTAGCCCTTTTATCAGATATTGTATCCAGTTCATCTAAGATTTTTGCTCCTGATAAAGAAGCGTTTGCTTCGTTATTAACCGAGTATCCTGAAAAATTATCAAATGCAGCGGGCTCAAAAATTATTTTATGACTACCCGCATTGATGGAAAGAGAATTTTCGCTGGCTTTGAAAAGGTTATACCCTTGAAACTGAATATCCTGCAATTCGGCAAGGTCCAATTTAAGAGTTTCAAATTCAGCATTTAATAAGGATCTTTCATTTGAACTGATAAGAGAATTAGAAGCAGAACCAGCAATGCTTCCCATTCGATCCGTAATGGCAAAGGCTTTCTCTAGTCCGGCATCCTGCATTTGCCCAAAACTTACTAAGTTTTGTAAATTTTCAGACTCGACTTTTCTATTGTCGCTTAAGCTGCTTAGTCTGGCTAAGTAACTCGCATCACCAGAATTTCCTTCTGAAATCGCCAACTCGGTGGAGTGAACCTTAAGCGATTTACTAATGCTCCTCTGTAAATCGAGCATCGCTTTTCCCGTAGCGTGGGAAAGGTTTCCATAAATTGGTGAGTTAGGTGAAAGCATAGAGATATTAAAATAATTGCCTCCATGCAATGAGAACAGCGGAATGCCGCTCGCGCATCCTTGCGCACATGCCTACAAAACCGTCTTCCGCAAGATAAGTCAAATATTATTTCACTTATTTCGATTCCACCAAGTGGCTAGAACGCTCCCAATCAAACAATGAATTACGGCACTCAATGCACAGGGAGCCGGCACCATCGGCATATGTGAAAAATGTTTACTCGCCAAAGCCATACCCAACCCGGAATTTTGCATTCCTACTTCAATCGAAAAAGTTCGACAGTCCAATCGATCTCTTTTGAAGAGTAATCCGATCATAAAACCAAGAAAAAAACCGCCCAAATGAAGCAAAAGAACGGCAATTACTAATAGGTACCAATACTCTAAAATTATGTTTCTTTTAGCTGCCAATACATAACCAACAATTAATAATATAAATAATACTGATATTAATGGGGACACTTTTGAAACCTGATGGGCAGAATTTTCGAATAACTTTTTCCATAGCAATCCAAATAGAAGAGGTAGTAAAACAATCAGTAAAATACTCTTGAGTAGTCCCCACGAGTCAACCGGGACATAATGTCCTGCGTATAAGTTCATGAGCCAGGGGGTTAAGAAAATAGCGAGTATCGTAGAAACGAGAGTTAAACTCACCGATAGCGCCAAATTTGCTTTTGCCAAAAAAACCACAACATTTGAGGCAGTCCCCCCCGGACAGCAGGATACTAAAATTAAACCGACCGCCATTTCAGATGGTAACTGAAGCACCCAAGCCAATCCCGCTCCCCATGCTGGCATGATTAAGAACTGAGAAAAAACTCCCAAGCCCACTACTTTTGGTTCTCTCCAAACACGAATAAAATCGTTGGGCTGCAGGGTCATTCCCATACCCAACATAATAATACCTAAGCCCCATCCAATCGCATCTTTCCCGTACCACAAAAAACAGGAAGGTTCAATAAGGGCAAGTATTCCTACCAATACCGACCAAAGCGGGAAGAATTGAGTTGCCCCCGCGGCGATCCGTTCCACCCTATTTTGTATCTTCAAATTATTTTACCAATCCCATTAGAAATCAATGAAAACAAAACTTAAGGTCAAGATTTCCCTCGTACTGGCAACTTCTATAATCATAAATATATTTCTTATTTGGGAGGTTTTTCGTCTTCGAGATGAGAATAGAAAGATGAATAATAAAGGCAGTTCATCAAGCCAGAGTTTGGAAGAGTATTGGGATGAAAATCAACCTTTAGAAAAGGAAGGAAAAAAGCCTTAATTCGCAATTTCCCAAAATTCAACCTCTCCCCACAAATGTCCCCAGCCTTGAAATTGGGGGGAAATTCTAAAATACCGGGCGTTCACCGCTCGTAAATCTAGCTCAGCCCACGCTCCCTTTCCCTTTTCAGTAATAAAACCATCATACTCGTTAAAGTCCAAAAATTGCTTTCCATCCCTACTCACCTCCACTTTAATCTCTGCTAATTCATCCGCTCGGTCGGTTGCTTGGAAGTAAATCCTAATTACACCGATTCTCTTTTCTTCACCCAAATCAAAGGTCACTACCGGGTTTACCTTAAACCAAGCCGTCCAAGTCGAGCGCCAGCCGTCTTCAGGCAATTTCCCGTCCATTAAAAGAGAAACATTCAATCTCCCCGCATCCATAGTTGGGTTCTTGGAGGTGGATACTTTTACTATTGGGGATAATCGATATTTCTTAGAATCACCATCCCGGGCACGACTTTGTGAAAGTACTAATGTGCAGCTCAAAAATACACTTAAAAAAACGGGCAGGTAAAATAAATTCCTTTTCATATACCTTTTTTGATCCAATTAATAGTTTCCTGCAAGTTTCATTACAAAGAACTGGCAATAATTTTCCCATCGAGATAAACATCCGCCCAAACCCAAAATCCATTTTTTCCGCGCTCTAAATTTCTGATTCGCACATGACTTGATTCTTTTAATATCCGACGAAATCGATGCCATTGTCGAAAGGCAGTGCTTACTTTAAGTGGATCCGGGTCGGTAAGAGATTCTACATTCAATCCCCGGACCTTTATGGTTAGTGCCCGTCCAAAAACAGGATTTAACTCTTTTACATGGGCAACAAATGTATTTCCATTCAGGGTTTCAAGGATATCACTTGAAACATCCAATTCAAAAGTGGAAGGAAAGCTTCGATTAACCGATGCGTTTTGACTCGAACATGCAGTCATAAATTGCATAAAAGTGAATAGTCCAATCAGTAAAACTCGCATCCATAGTAAATAGAATACGATTGCTCTTCGAGTCAACCCTTGGACTATTTGACAATCATAACTTTCGATTCACCATCCAGTGGCAACCCGACTCCTCGGCGATCTTCATAAACATTCTCTCTGCTTTGTTTAATTTCCTTCCTTTTCGAACTGAAATACCCCATGTGCGGGCTAATTTTTTGGGCCCCAATGCAAGGCTGACTAGTTCTCCCCGCTGGACCTCTTCCTCGACTGCCCAGTCGGCAAGAATTCCCACTCCCATTCCGACTTTTATTAATTCCTTACTCGCTTCGGGACTACTAATTTCCATAAATGAGGAAAGTCGAATTCCCCTTTTATCAAAATAATCAGTAATAATTCGGAATGTATAACTGCCTTTATTGTAGAGAATGAAATTCTCAACCCCTGCATTATCCCAATCAATCCTCTTGGTTTTGACCCAGGGATGAGAAGGAGAAACCACCACCCTTAATTCATCGTTGAAACAGGGCATGAATTCAATTTCTGGCATATTAAAAGGCGACAATGTAACCGCCAGGTCAATTTTCCCTTCGCTCAAAAGTTGTAAGCATTCGGGTGTATCCTCACATTTCACCTCAAACCGGCATGGAGATTGAGTTTCTTTAAATTCTTTTAAAATTGATGGGAGAAAAAACCGACAAGCCTGTGTACTCGCACCTAATCGAATGCGCCCTGTGCCAAATTTTTCAAAACCATCCAATTCGTCTCGAACATTTTCCATTTCAAAAAGAAATGGGCGAACAAAGTTCAATAATCGATCACCCGCTTGTGTTAAAGAAACTTTTTTTCCCTGCCGACTAAAGAGTTTGCAACCTGCCTCATCCTCTAAATTTTTCATTGAATGACTCACTGCTGATTGAGTGAGAAAAAGATGTTTTGCTGTTTTGGTAAAACTTC
>Ga0206129_10004261_pt1 | contig 15908 bp, 8 predicted proteins | sample Helgoland_Spring_8_FD_148616 | JGI IMG/M metagenome (GOLD analysis project Ga0206129, IMG submission 148616) | Pelagic subsurface seawater microbial communities from Kabeltonne, Helgoland, North Sea - Helgoland_Spring_Bloom_20160502_2 | ecosystem: Environmental > Aquatic > Marine > Epipelagic ...
GTACATAGAGAACCGCATTACCTTCTTAAAAAAGGTTTTGCGGTTTCTTTTTTGTACGGTACTTGTACGGTAAATTAGAATAAAACGCCAAAAAATCCAGCCTAAGCATACAAAACTACACCCCACTATTGATTTTAAAGTCGGATTCTTTTTTGAGGTTTGGCTGTGAAATGTATATGTTATCAAATTGTTTGATAAATGCATTGAAAATTTAAGTGTATCCAATTTGTACTAAATTTATAAAAAAAATATGTAATTTTATAAAAATTAACCAAAGTGACGACATTTAGACCAACTGTATCTTTTTTCTTTTCAATATTTATTTGCTTCTGCCTATTTGGGCACACCCAATGTAAAAAAGAGATTATTGAGAATGAAAATTATTTTTACGAGGGCTGCATCAACTATGAAGGAAGTCCTGAGGGTGAAGGATTCTTGAAAGTTCAAAGTGATACCCAAGTACAAGAATACACAGGAACATTTCAAAATGGCGATTTTCATTCTGGAAAACTACTTATTGTTTTTGACGATGGCAGTATCAAAGAATTGGGTTACAAAAATTATCCAAATGAGATTCTTAACTATGAATTATATACATGGCCAAATGGGGACAAAATATTGAGTACGTATGATTCTGGAATAAAAGTGAAAGAAATTAGCACCTTTGGCCCTGGTGATCAAGAGGGTTTGGTTGTTGAAAGATTTTATTCTGACAATAACTTCACTGAAATAAGTAACATTAAAAACAACAGAGTAGTTAAAGATATAATTGGTAATGATATATTTATTGATGTTCCGCTAATTGAAAGCAATAATCAGTTTAGAATTCCTGTAGGATTTATTACAAAACAAGGTGATACTTTTACAGTTCCTATACAATTTGACACAGGAGCAACTCATTTTTTAATTGGTCATAAGCTATATCAAGATTTAAAGGAAAAATGTGAAGTTACCGACATCAATGTAAAAGGTAGAATGAATGGTGTTGGATCTGAAATTAGAACAAAATATGTTCGAATTGAAAGTGTAAAAATTGGAGAATTTGTAGTCAAAAATGTAATTGCTATTGTCCCAATTGATAAAGACCAAAACGGAAATAACATAAACGACTTACTTATTGGTGTTGGCTTTTTAAAGAAATTTAAAGATGTTGAATGGTCATTAAATTATAATAAGATGAGATTTTACAAGTAACATATGAAAAAATTAGTAGTCATATTATTTGCCTTTTTTGTTAACTCAATTTTTGCTCAGGAGACTGAAAAGAGGTTAGCCCTTGTTATTGGTAATGCTAATTATGATAAAGGAGAATTGAAAAATCCTGTTAATGATGCTAGACTTATTGCATCTACCCTAGACTCCCTTGAATTTGAAGTAATGTTACACACTAATCTTGAAACAAGAAGAGATATGACAGCTGCAATCAGAGATTTTGGTGTGAAGCTCCCTGAGTATGATGTGTCATTTATATATTATGCTGGTCACGGTATCCAAATAAATAATGAAAACTTCTTATTACCTACAAAAGAGGTTTTTGAAATGGAAATAGATGTTGAAGACTACGGTGTTAGTGTGCAAAGAATATTAAAATATATTGAAACAGGGGAAAAAGAAAAGGTCAATATTTTAGTTATAGACGCTTGTAGAGACAACCCCTTCGAATCAAATTGGAATGCTACTAGGTCTTTAAATGGGGGCGGATTAGCAAAAATTAATCCTCCAACTGGCTCAATTATCGCTTTTTCAACTGACTCTGGAAATACCGCACCTGACGGTGATGGAGAAAACAGTATTTATACAAATGCACTCGCAAAAAACCTATTAAAAGGTGGAATTTCTATAGAACAAGTATTTAAATATGTTAGAAGTGATGTTTTATCTAAAAGTAATGGTATTCAAAAGCCAATTGAAAATAATACTTTAATCGGTGAACCTTACATAATAAATAAAACAGCTGTTTATGAACTTGAAGAAGATTTTTTTGAAATTTTTGAAGAATTTGGATACGACTATGAAGGTCAACAAAATGTCCTTTTGAAATTAAACGAGCTGTCAAGTGAAATTAAAAAGTATGGTGATGGAAGTTTTATTCCAGATTTAATTGATTTAATTAATATTTTTAATAATGAACTAGATTTTAATACAAGTTATTTTGAATTTAATGATATTATTGAAAAAATCAAGACAAACCTTAAGGTACCATTAAAAATTAAAAATTATCTTTTTAGACTCAATTTAAAGCATTTTTTATTCCTTAATGAGGATAATGAAACCATGGATTTTTGTAGTAAAATTGAGATAGATTGCAAAGATTATGTTTTATCACTTATTGATTTATGGAGAGTTGTTAGAGGGCTTGACCCAAAACAAGTTTATGGCCAGGAAGATGCAAATGAATGGAATTGGTTTTGGTCAAATGAGTATTACGGTAAAATAATAGCCAAAATGCATAATATTGGTGAATATAATTTAAGTTTAAGTTTTATCGAAGAAGAAAGAAATTATCTATATAATCTTCAGAATAAAGAATATATATTAGAATACTTTAAAAAGAACCCTGACGAAAAAAGTAATAACAATCAATCGAATCTAGATTTAGAAATAGGTTTAGTTTATACTTTAGAAAAGATTGGAGCCGCCCCAAAAAAAATAACTGATACTTGGAGAGGTATATTTAAAAAATATCCGGAAAATCCTAATCTTCTCATTATGAGAGCTTACAAGATATTATCCTTATATGAATATGAACTTGCTATATCTTTAATTAATAGAATAATTACTTTAGAACCAAATGATCCTGAGCCATATTTTTTACTTTATTATATATATAATGAAAAGAAAGACTATTCAAATGCTATGTTAAATATAAATTATTCAATAGAAAGATACGATAATGGTTTTTATGTCTCAAATCAAATCTTAGCAGCTGGAAAGAGTTTTTTGGAAGAAGATGGATATAATTTGTTGGATGCTCCAAAACTACAACCCTGGGAACTTAGGGTATATAAAGCTGAACTTTTAGATGAGATAGGTAATTATGTTTTAAAGTGCGAAGAATATAGAAAGATTATTGAAATTCTTCAGAATTCAAATGATGAAGAAAATCTTGTTAAATACACTGAAATATATAATAATAAATGTAATTAATATATGTATTTCAATAGTTCGATTCGAACATTTGGGAACACTTTTTAGTTTTGTAAAGTGTTGGTAATCAACACATTTTTTTTGTGGGTCATACTGGACTCGAACTCACCTATTAAATAATTGATTATCAATGACTTAAAATTTTAAGATGTTCCCCAAGGGAACACTTTATGTTCCCAGTAGTATCACTTTATGTGATATGGAACTAATGAAAATTAATATGGTCAGGTTCTGTCCATATTAATTTTTTTATATTTGGGTATGAAAAATATTTTAACAACTCTACTCTTCTTTATCTCAGTTTCTCTTTTTTCTCAAGAGGAAAAAAGACTAGCACTTGTTATTGGAAACGCTAATTATGATAAGGGAGAGCTAAAAAATCCTGTGAATGATGCAAGACTAATTGCATCAACCCTAGACTCTCTAAATTTTGATGTTATCTTAAAAGAAAACCTATCTACTAAAAGGGATATGACAGCTGCCATAAGAGAATTCGGCAATAAACGATCAGAATATGATGTAGCGTTAGTATACTATGCAGGCCATGGCATACAAGTTAAAGATGAAAATTTTCTTCTTCCTACAAAAGAAGTTTTTGAAGAAGAGTTTGATGTACTTGATTTTGGCGTAAGTGTTCAAGATATTATGAGATATCTAAGAGCTCAAACTGACGAGGTAAATATTTTAATCCTTGATGCATGTCGGGACAACCCCTTTGAATCAAATTGGAATACAACACGGTCATTAAAAAGTGGAGGGCTAGCTAAAATACCTCCCCCAACGGGTTCTTTAATTGCTTTCTCAACTGACTCTGGCCAGACTGCACCAGATGGTGATGGTGATAACAGCACCTACACTGTTAGTCTTGCTAAAAACATGTTAATAAAAGACACCTCAATAGACCAAGTTTTTAGGAATGTAAGAGCTGAAGTTTTAGCTCAATCAGATGGAGTTCAAAGACCAGTTGAGTTTACACAATTGGTTGGTAAATCATTCGTACTGAGAAAAACATTTTCAATATACAACTCAACTATTGAAGAAATAATCAACTTTTGCAATAAAAAACTACAAAACGGTGCTTTCGAAGAGGCTTTTGAAATATTAGATTCAGGTGCCGATTTCTATACACAAAAAAAAGAAATTGAAAATGAAATAATTTTAAGAGAAAAATTGATTGATAACTATTTGTTCAATCCACTTGATGATGGTAAACCAAAGTATTTTTCTCTTTACATTAGAAATCTGGATTATACTAAAATCAATTATAATACATTTAAAAAAGAATTTAGCTCGAGAGCATATCAATTATTCAAAGAAAATTATGAAAAGTTGTTTAATTCAGATCCTTTATATAACTCTTTTGTTGATAAGAGTTACTACAGTTCTCTTTTTTATGCACTTTCCAACACATATTATGTGGTCAATCAAAATTATTTTAACACTCCAGATGTTTCATTGCCTAACGTTTTAATAAAAAATGAATATGCGAAAGATGATCTTGCCAAGTTTTGGTTTTTAAAAAATAAATTTTTGAATTTCAGAAACAACCCGTTGAGTGGACAAAAATACTTAATTAACTCTTTAGAAGAGTTTAATAACCACGTGAATGATTATTCAATGGAGCTGATTGATTTGGTAGATTCAACTAACTTTGATTTTGTCACAAACAAAATAAATGGAAAACTAATTTCTTTAACAAACTCTACGTATTCAAGTATCCGAGGTGAAGTACAACGCATAATTGCTGATATAATTGCTTACAATAACAGTGATAATTCAGTAATGCTAAATTTACTAATCAGAAAATTTTCTGCTTACAATGATTTTTTTAATGGAGGTAGTCAAGACGATTACTCCGAATTAGATCTTGGAATTTTTGGCTGGTATGTTTTAGCACTAGAAACACAAATCTCCAGAAATATTTTCAACTCAGATGAAGGTTCAGATAAACTCAAAACAGCCCTTACTTACTATAAAATTTGTTATGATTATTTGTTAAACTTTATAGAGAAAATTAAAAACTTAAATTATGATAAAGTTCAAGAAATAGATGAACATAACAACTTTATTTTAAAATCAGGTTTTCGGCCTAACTTTTGGTTTAAAATAAACACTTTTGTTTTTAAAACCAGCGACAAGAAAGAATTTGAAGCTAGCAAGAATACTATGATTGAAGCTTGTGAAGTCAGACTTAACGCATCAGACGGATTTCTAAATCTGATTAATAATCTCAAAAAAAGAGAATATTCTATTCTTGAAGACAAACAACTATTAGAAAATTGGGAACTTTTCAGTCATGAACTTTTGTACAAATATTATATTGATTACTTAAATAACAGTAGTTTTTCTTCATCTAAAGACTCTGATTTCAAGACTAAAATGATAAATTATGAAAAGGAATATAAGTTAAATTTTATTAATCAAGTTTATACACTTAAATACCTCACCTTCATTAAATCATTCGAAGAAGGAGATAATCAAACTTTACTTTGGCAGTTTGAATTATTATCAAACCTATCACTTATAAATAAGCTTATTTCCAAAGATTTTGGCAGTAAAGACGATATACTTTTTTTAAAGTATGTAAATCTTCATATTAAACTACTAGTTTCTTCTAAATCAAATTTTTGCTTTAACCCCTTTAATTTAAAACAAGATTATCAAGCTATTATTTCAGAGAATAGTGGTAGTCAAAACTTCTTGTTAAATGCATACTTAGAGGATCTAGATAGCTTTTTTAATGTTGGATCTACTTATTACAGCAACTTATTAAATCACTTCAAAGAAAACCAATTAGAAATTATTTTTAAAAATTAAAAAAATGAAAAAAATTCTATTTTTATTACTGCTAGCTTCACCACAAGCATTTAGCCAGGGCCTGATCTTATCTAGCGCTGAAGAAAAATCTGCATTTCCAAAATTACCTGCTGATAAACTTGGATTTGCAGACATACTCCCTTTTTCGCATAGCCTGGAAAAATATGTTCCTCCTGTATTAAATCAAGAGGGTGGGACTTGTGTAGGTTTTGCTTCTTTTTATTATGCACTATCCACGATGTACAATATTGAGTTTGATATAACTGATCCAAGTGAAAAGTATGTGCATTCTTTTGATCCCTACTTCATATACTCTATTCACTTCAATAAACAGGACGATTGTGATGGTGGTCTTCCTTTCGGTGCAGCTTTTGAAAAACTTGGCAAAATTGGAGCTAAAAAACTATTTTACCCTCCATTCACTGGATGCGAATCGACTTGGACAACTACTGAACTGAAAAATACTCTGGGATATACAACTCCTTACAGCATTAATGATTGGTATTACTATGAAGTAGAGAATATGTCAAATCAAAATATAGTTGAGGTAGTTAAACGGAACTTATACAACAATACACCTATAATAACTGGCTTTAAATTTGTTAAATCAATGTCTTCCTACAGATCAGATAATTTATTAGGAGTCACAAGTGATGGGCTTTGGGATCCAAGATCATACGAAAAAGAAGATGGAGGGCATGCGCTTTGTGTAGTAGGATACAATGACTATAAATTTGGTGGAGCATTTAGAATAGTAAATAGTTGGAGTGTTGATTACGGGGATAATGGCTATATATGGGTTCAGTATGATGATTTTTGTGAATTTGTTGAAGAAATTTTCTTGCTGGAATTAAATGAAAACATTAAGGTCTTACCGCCAACAGAAATTGTAAGTAGCAACTATAAGAGATTCAATTACAAAAACAACTCTAACACATACAGTTCGTACGAAGGTCAGTATCTCTACAATGGAGTTAATGGCTATGGAATATGGAGTGATAAGGAACAGAACTCTTACTACATTGGTGAATTTAAAGACGCTGATATGACTGGGTTCTTTTTAGTGGTTGATGACGATGGTATATTTTCTGCTAACGCAGTGAATGGAAGTCTTCAGGATTTTGAAAAGCTCGGTTTTGCAGGGGATGATGATGAAGTTATGGAAACACAATTGGAGGCAAAGAGGTATTTTCAAAAATTGGGAGATAAATTATCTATTAGAAAGTCAAACTCAAGTAGACGAAGTACAGTAAAAGCTAAAAAGTGATAAGAATTTTAATCCTATTACTATTTACATCACTAGCTTATGCTCAAGAAATTGATCATAGATATGTTGGTGAACCATACTATCCTGAGCAATTTTTAAGTAAACATGACAGCCTTAAGTGGCCCATTGTTTTTGATATTTCTATTGACGTAAAAGACATCAAAGGGCTTGACGAGAATAATAATGAGTTTTTCAGTAAGCTTGTGGTTAGTTCTTTTTCAAAGTATTCCAAAGAGTTTATTTCATCAGCAGGAGACACTATAAACCTGACCCCTGTTGAGTTTTTTGGCCTTTACACTAAAGAAAATAGCTTAACCACAAACAGAAATGTAGAGCCGAATTATTATGAAAAAAAGGATTATGAGTATCTTTTTTATGATGATTTTAAATTAAAAAGCGTCTCACTTGTTGAAGGACCTTTTGATCATAACTGGGATTTGAGTGACTTCCCTTTTGACACCCAAAATCTAAAGTTCAAGTTCATAACTAAAGTTGACACATCGATTATAAGGCTGAGACCAAGCCATAAATTCAAAAGTACCTTTAGCAAGTCCATGGAAAATCTTCGAGAGGGTTTCAACATCGAATCGGTCGATTACAACTATTCCTACAATACTGATGAGAGTGACTTAATCATGACATCTCCAGGTGTTACAAGAGGGCTTGTGACGGAAACACTTGAGGTTATATTAAATCTTGATAGACAAGGATCTTGGGTTTTTCTAAAACTATTCCTTGGGGGAATTTTGTCATTCCTAATATCGTGCATGATTTTCTTAATACCGAAGTACAAGGAGCTTGAATCTAAGGTAACACTTGGAGTCGGAGCAATATTTGGTGGTATCGGGAACCGATACTTTGTTGATTCAAGCCTTGAAGGCGTACAGATGTTTACTAAAGCAGATGCAGTGAGTAACTTAATAATCTTCATGATTATATTTAACATCCTCATCATGATACTTCAAAATAGCAAGTATAACTTTTTTCCCTTTTTTCAGTCAAAGTGGAATACCCTAATATATTCAGTTTACAGTTTCTTCGTATTACTGTTAGCAATATTAGTGTGGTAGTTAATTGCCTTTGTAAACAAGATAAGAACCCTTGTTAGTATGAATAAGTCCTTTTTTGTCTTCCTCGCTTAAATTATCAGCTAAAAACTCAGCAAAGTTGAAGTTAATTACATAAAGACCCTTATACTCAACCACTTGAAAGCCATTTACATTAAATAGATTTAATTTCGAATCGCCAATATTTTTACCTGAACTCATGATTAAATCGAAAGGATCTATCCCTGATTTCTTTAGGATATTTTCCTTGTTGATCACATCAAATTGAGGGTTTGTTGTATTAAGCTTACTTAAATTACTACCAGATCTTGCAGCCTTTCTAACTTTCTTTATTGGTTTTTCATTAATGATCATATTAACAACTTCAAGATCCACAGCGAACTCTTTTGTTAGATCTGAAAGTTCAGCAATAAAATCATCCCTAGTTTTTTTATCTTTAAGAAGTAAAAATTCAGCTACTACTTGGTTTTGTATGGCGGGTTGATATTTTGAATCTAGGCTTTGAGCTCTTTTAAATTGTTTTAATGCAAACTCTATCATGTCTTTCGGATTATCAGTAAAGTTACCAGACCTAGTTGTCTTAACCTCCACCCTCGATTTCTGATCCAGGCTTACAGGAAAAACTAGCTTATTTATCGGTTCTTCTGAAATTGATACCCCGTAAAGTAAATAAGACAAACCAAGGTTATTGTAAATTTCTCTTGAGTTAAATTGCTTTAAAATAAATTCATAACAGTACTTAGCAAGTTCATACTCCTTACCAAGTAATAAAACATTGCCTAACTCAAATAACAATGCAAGGTTTGATGCATTATCAATTTTTGAGTTTATTATCTCTAACCTTTCACTAAACGTAGGATACCCCGAAATTTCATCAGGCAAGCCGTAGGCATTATAAACAGCCTCCAATGTTTCCTTGGCATGAGCCAGGGTGTTATAGCCTGATATCATCCCATAAAAACCAGCGTAAAGGTCTGCCTGACTCTCAGAGAGTTTCCTTTGCTTTTTGGAATACATAGGACTGTTTTCTTCAATATAATTACCAAGATCTGAATATCCGAGACCTGTATTAGCCATCCATGAATGACTCAAATAGTGATGAGCCATTTCATGACCCAGAATATAAGCCATCTTATCATCAAAATTTTCTTGACCACAAAAAAGATTTATAACCTTTCTTTCAACGGTTATAGTAAAATCACCCATTGTTGCCACTGCCCTTTCATCGTCTGAGAATTCCAAGGATGGTGGATATATGCTGTTATTTCCTATACCTTCGACTAAATCATTAAAGATCTCTTCTACTCTATCTTCACATTTTTGAGAATGTCCTAAACTAGATAGGAGAACTAGTATTATGAATAAATATTTCATTTTATATCATTTTGTGTTAGAACAAAAGGAGCCCAATAAAGAGGCTCTGGATAGTTCTCTTTAATTTTCAGCTTAGTATTTCTAAGTGACAAGTTAATGTTTTTTGTTTTTAAAAGGTCAGTATAAAACTCAGTCATGAAAAGTTGTGTGATCTCATCGTCTACTGGCCAAAGTGTAGAGATTATATTCTTAGCCCCTGCCCTTAAAAATGAATTAGCTAGATTCTCTCCTCCAAAAAAGGTTTTTGTACCGTAGCCTGTCTCGCATGCACTCAAGACAACTAGTTTCGCTTTGGTAAAGTTTTTTAAAATGATCTCACTACCGAAAATAATTCCATCCTCACGTCTAATTTTCTTGAAATCGTTTTGGATGACTTCCTTTGAACCAGAGGCTAGTAATCCCCAATTAAATCTATCCGTAGACTCACCGTCAATATAAAACCCATGTGTTGCAAGATGTATTATATCAGACTTTGAATTCTCATATAAAGCCTGCTCAGTTGATTCATACAGGTTTGTTGTTACTGTTGATATACCATTTTTAGTTAAAACATCATTCAATTTATTTATCTCAACCTCAGTAAACGGCAGCGGATTCAAACCAGACCTAATACTAGACACACTTCCCGTTTCTTCTAGATTATAGGTGAAATCAGGATTGCCAAATAAGAATGCTGAGCTGATGGAAATACTGTTATCCATACTCAGGGCTGACTCTGGCCTCTCAACATAGTTAATTTTATAATCCTCGAAAACAAATCGATTTGTTGTTGGATTGCGAAGGGCTTCAAAATTAACGTTACTCAATAACCCATAGTTCTTTATAAATATTTCATTAATATCACTTGGCAACTTATCTGCTATAGGCTTGAAAAATACATCGTATGAGTATGAGTCTTCAAGTTTATTTTTTATACGATTTGTGTAATAGCCAACCAGCTTATCAATTTTTGATTGTTCCAGTTTAACGAGCTCTATTTTATCCTTGGTGATTATGTATGCGATATATTTATCAAATGCAACAGATGAAAACCTGATGTAAGCTTGGTTTGAGCCGAGCTTTTGCTGGAAATCGCTAATATTAGTCAAGGTAGATATATCGCTGGAATTTACTTTTATTCGCTGTTGAAATACATCAAATTGAGTAATTATAGCATTTAAAGTCTCATAGTTAGTTTCGGTAAATCTTTTATTTAGTAAATCAAAATATGTATTTGTTTCTCTATCATTCAAACTTAGAATTCTGGTATTGTAAACATCTACATTATCTAATAAAAACTTGAAGTTTGCTAATTTAATCAATTGGTCGGTATTGAAAATATTTTCATAAATATCTCTTTCAAGGTAATACAAATCATTTGCTGCTTTGGTCATGAACTTAATTTGACTTTCATAACTAAGATCATTCATTATTTCAATATCAAGAATCGCCTCATTGAACTCAGCTATTCTGTTGTCAACAAACTCTTTGGTTACTACTCCGCTCAATGCTGTTTTCCACTTATTATAAAATTCGTCTTGTGGTTTGTTGTACTTTTGATACATATACTCAAGCTTTGATAAAAGCTCAACATTGGTATATTTATTTTGTGAAAATTGACTTGAGAATTTTGTTTTCATCAATTCAAATTCACCCCAGTATGGGGTCTCCTTTTCCATGACCAACATTTTATCAATGATTTTTTCAGATTCTTCATGATTATTTTCATAAAATAATTGCCTCCTCTGCATATCAAGCATTTGTCTTTTTAAACCAATAAAGGTATCCTCATCCATTGTTGGACTGTTTTTTATTGCTTCAGACAACATGTTCTCTAGTTCTCTATATCTATTAATATAACTCTCCAAACTTAACCTTGATTGTTTTAAGTCAAATCTCAAGTTTAAGTCGAATATTTCGAATAAAAGTACATTATCACTGATTAGATCTAGGTATGAGAAGCCTCTATTCACCCAGTGATAATTATTAGCTCTGGCATCCAAAAAGAAGTTCAATGCTCTCTTGTAATTCCTTATGTACTTAAAGAAATATCCAGCAGATTTTTGGAATTCATACTTGTTTTGATCAACTTCATTTGCAAAATACTTGTCGTACTGCTCCAAAAGATAATTTGATATTTTTACCAACCCATTTTTAAATTGATATGCAATATACAAGTCTAAAACAGTTCCTATACTAAATTTAAAATCTGGAGTTTCAATGTTTTGCAGAAAGAAATTACAGTATGCTTCAGCATTTTTTTTACTTGGCTCTAGATCGAACTTTGTTCCCATTATGCTTAAATATAAAACGTTAAATTCATTTCGATCTATAAGTTTTTCGTTAAATAGTTTATCAACAATTAGCTTTTTTGAATCTATATTCTCATTTGTTGAAATTCTAATCCTAAGTCCAATATCTTCTAAATTATACGAATCATTTAAATTAGATAGTATAAATTCTCTAGTTTCATTAAACTTAAACTGAAACTCTTCATTAATCATACTTTTGATACTTAACTCTAACTCCCAAAAAAGTGTCAATGCTGTAACAGCACTTTCGTACGTACTTGATTTCTTATATTTTTCAAATATTTTGATCATCTCTTCATCTACTTCATCCTCCGACATTCCAGTGTAAATTCCCGACGTGAGTCTAGATTTTATCATATTTATAACATTATATGGGGTCACATTATTTGACTCCTTGTCAACAATTAAAGAATAAATTATTTCAGATAATTCAAAATCAAGCTTAACTAAGTCCACGTCAGAATCCATGTAGCTGTCACTGTTTTCATAGAAAGTTATTAGATCTGATAGTATAGATTTTTGTGAAGACAAATTACCGTATTTTTTAAAAAATTCATACTGAAAATTAAAAAGTGATTCGAAAAAACTCTCGTCTAAACTTTCATTTTTATCTTCTTTTAAAATGAAGTTGTTGAAAGACAGAGCTGATTTAGTGGTTACAAGATAAATATCTCTTATTGAGGAGTCATCAAAGATATGTTCACTTTTCATCAATAAATTACTATGGTTGATTAGATTTGTCACTGAAAAATTCGAGAAATCTTGAATGTAACATTCATTAATCAGAAAATCAAGTATTGAGAGATGCCTGTACTTTGTGGTCTTTCGGAAATAATTCTCATTTATAAAGTCGATTTCATTATTGGCAGAATCCTCGCTTCTGAATTGATACAAAAGATCTCTTAAATCGTATAAATCGGGTAAGGTTTTTAAATTTATTGAATAATCAAAGGTTTTTTTTAAACAATGAAACCTAATGTCTTCGCTGAAATCTTTAGAAAAAGCAATCTTATAATAGCTTTTAAATAAATTTGTATCTGTTATTGCAATCAGGTTACTGTTTTCCTCATATATTTTAATTGCTTCGTATAAATCCTCTTTTTTATATGATTCATCGCTGGCTGCCCTAATTATATCCCTAACAAAATAAGCGTTGAATAAATTAACTTTACTTAGATAGTGACTTAGATTTTTATTTTCTTTAGAGACAGTAACGCTTAAGTCTAAATAATCTTTAACTTTCTGATACAGGTGTTTTCTGTAGCCAAACTCGAATGCATAAGCAGTCAAAAAGTATGGCAAATAGTCTTGTAAGCCAATTTTGATAAGATAATCAAGGTTTTTAGAAAAGAACTCTTCAGTAGTTTGATTATTTTTATCAAATTTTGCAGTAACTAAATTAAATAAAGAAAATCTAATTGAGTCTGTTCTAGTTTGCCTAGGCAACTTACTTTTATCTATCTTAATTAGTGATGCTTTAACATCATCGTACCTGTAAGAGTTAAATTGTGTGAACAGAGAATCTAAATCCGCAGTCTGACAATGCAGTAAATTGAAGAAGAAAAAAAACGGTAAGATGTACTTCATTTGATTAATATTCGTATATTAAAGGTACATTTTTTATGGGAATTATTAAAGGTTTTTTATGTTCAAGCTGTGGTTTTGAAAAAAGCTACTACCTTGGCGTTGGATTCAGAGGTGGTAGAGATAAGATTCTCTATTCATGTACTGATTGTAATAAACTTACTGCATCGTTTTTGGATAGTCCAAATTGTAACAGATGTAAATGTAAAAGACTTGAAGTAGTAAAAGATGATTACATTAAATACACATGCCCACAATGTAATTGTAAGTCCCTACAAAATCATATTTGTGGATCTTGGGATTAGGGCTATATTTGAAATATAATTTATAAAATGACAATAAAAGAATATATAGAAATAGTAAGCAGAAGACTTCAATCTGGAATATCAAGAGAACATTCATATAGAGGAGATTTAGAAACTCTAATTAGAGAATTAGTAAGCGGAATTGAAATAACAAATGAACCTGCAAATGTAACTGATTGCGGAAACCCAGATTATGTAATTACAAAAGGGAAAATTCCTGTTGGTTACATTGAGGCAAAAGATATTGGAAAAGACCTAAACAGTAAATCTTACAAAGAACAATTTGGTCGTTACAAAAAAGCACTCGACAATCTAATTATCACAGATTACATATGGTTTCAATTCTTTCAAAACGGAGAATTAGTACACGAAATAAAAATTGGAGAAATTGAAAACAATTCTGTTAAACCAATTCCTGAAAACTTCTCAAAATTTGAGAACTTAATAAAAGACTTTTCTACTCACATAGGGCAAACCATCAAATCCTCAAAAAAATTGGCGGAAATGATGGCTGGTAAAGCACGTTTATTACAAGACATTCTAGAACGAGCAATTACTTCTGATGAAGAAACGCAAGAAAATACGTCTTTAAAAGGTCAATACGATACTTTCAAACAGATATTAATTCACGATTTAAAACCTAAAGGTTTTGCAGATATTTACGCTCAAACTTTGGCTTATGGAATGTTTGCAGCTCGTTTGCACGACCCAACTTTAGACGATTTTAGCCGACAAGAAGCAGCGGAATTAATTCCAAAATCAAATCCGTTTTTACGTAAACTTTTTGGTTACATCGCAGGCCCAGACATTGACGAAAGAATTGTAACCGTAGTCGATAACCTTGCAGAAGTTTTTAGAGCCACAAATGTGGAACAGCTTTTAAAGAATTTTGGAAAAAGTACACAAACACAAGACCCAATAATTCACTTTTACGAAACGTTTCTTGCAGAATACGACCCAAAATTGCGTAAATCAAGAGGAGTTTGGTACACGCCAGAACCTGTAGTGAATTTTATAGTGCGTGGAGTTGATGAAATTTTAAAAACCGATTTTAATTTACCACAAGGTTTAGCAGACACAACAAAAACAACAATTAAACTCGATACACAAACGCAAGATAAACGCTCTTCTACTGGCTACAAACAAATTGAAAAAGAAGTACACAAAGTACAAATACTTGACCCAGCAACAGGAACAGGAACATTTTTAGCAGAAGTTGTAAAATTCATTTACAACAAAAATTTCAAGTCGATGAAAGGTGCTTGGAGTGGTTATGTAGAAGAACATTTGATACCAAGATTAAACGGTTTTGAACTATTGATGGCATCTTATGCAATGGCTCATTTAAAGTTAGATATGTTGCTAACTGAAACTGGCTACAAATCGACAAAAAATGAGCGTTTAAATGTGTATTTAACCAATAGTTTAGAAGAACACCACAAAGACACAGGAACTCTATTTTCTAATTGGTTAAGTAGCGAAGCTAATGAAGCCAACCATATAAAAAGAGATACACCTGTAATGTGCATAATTGGAAATCCGCCTTATGCAGTAAGTAGTGCAAACAAAGGCGAATGGATAATGAAATTAATGGATGATTACAAAAAAGAACCTGGTGGAAAAATAAAGTTAAAAGAAAGAAACTCTAAAACTGTAAATGATGATTACGTCAAATTTCTACGTTATGGTCAACATTATATTGAAAAAAATGGAAGTGGTGTTTTAGCTTATATAAATCCTCACGGTTTTTTGGATAGTGCCACTTTTAGAGGAATGCGATGGAATTTGTTAAACACTTATGATAAAATATATACTATAGATTTACACGGTAACAGCAAAAAGAAAGAAGTTTGTCCTGATGGTTCACCAGACCAAAATGTCTTTGACATAATGCAAGGTGTTGCAATTACATTTTTCGTCAAAACCGGACAAAAAAAGAATAACGAATTAGGCAAAGTATTTCACTACGATTTATATGGAAAGCGAGAGTTCAAATACGATTATCTGAATAGAAATAGTCTTAAATCTGTTGACTTTACAGAAATAATTAATAGAA
>Ga0206129_10004277_pt1 | contig 15851 bp, 15 predicted proteins | sample Helgoland_Spring_8_FD_148616 | JGI IMG/M metagenome (GOLD analysis project Ga0206129, IMG submission 148616) | Pelagic subsurface seawater microbial communities from Kabeltonne, Helgoland, North Sea - Helgoland_Spring_Bloom_20160502_2 | ecosystem: Environmental > Aquatic > Marine > Epipelagic ...
GTGGGCTTTGACTTCGGCGACGTGGGCTTTGACTTCGGCGACGTGGGCTTTGACTTCGGCGACGTGGGCTTTGACTTCGGCGAATTGGGATGTCCTTTTACAAGGTCCTCCCAGTATTGTTTCTCTTGTTTAGCCGATTTGTTTTTCTCTCTTTTCAAGACCCAGAGCTTTTCTCGTAAATGGGCATGTATGCCATTAATTTCTTCTTTTAACTGATCCAACTTCTCCTCTATCTTACTTATGCTTTCAAGTTCAGTTCTGTCTGTTACAGTCCCAAAATCACGTATGAGAACCTTATCTTTAGCTGTTAGTTTGGGACTGTGTTTTTCTTTGGCAGGCATTTATTTTTGTATACGTTTTTATTATTGTTCAATTGATGTAGGAATATCAAGCGTACGAAACAGTTGGGATACGTCGCAAATGTTGTAATACTTCTTTAAAGCCCTCGCAAGTTTAGGAGTGGTATTGGCTCCTTCTTTTCGATTATGTCCCGCACAGCGCTGTTCCAAGGTGTTTCATCGAATAGCGTCTGATTTCTTGCTATTATCTCTCCTTCATTTGTAAGCTTCAAGTGCATATACTCCAGTTCTGGTTCCACAGTGGGTTTGATGCTGACGTTACCCAAATCAATCAGGTCGTATCGACTGCCCGTGTGTTGTCGCGAACTTAGCAGATCAGAGTGCTCCACCATCATTTTCTTTGTACTCATCATCCTATTGCAAAGCAGAGTAGCGCCCCACACGGATCATCCTATCCGGAGTTGCCATCTACGTCGCTGTCGACGTCCGACAGCCATGCCTCCTCCAGCAACTCACTATTCCCATCTTCTTCTCCCACGACCATGTCTGCTGGGCATTTCATCTCGTGGACGGGGGATGTTGCCATACGACGCGCCTGATTTGTTGAACGCACAGCTGCTTGCGCAAAAAAGGAAGGCCTAAATGTATTTCAAACCCTGGCGTGAAGTCGCTGCTCACTCGCGAGGCTCGAGCTGATGCGCACACATAACCACATCGGAGAACGTCGAACTACACGCGTGTACATTCCAAAGACACACAAAATATGCAGTATTGCGTCGCACGTCAATTCTGCCACAGCGTAATTGTCACTGCAATCAGACAGTGATTGCTTTTACGAGCCCCTGCGGGTTATATCGGAACAGCTCCGTAAAATAAATGCAGTTCATAGAATCTCCAGATCTTTGTGGATCGAGAATTGGGTACAACAAATGCGCCGTCAACAAATTGTAGCGTGATCTTAAAAGAAAAACGCTCAGAATATGAGCTCCACCAACAGAGGTACAAATCGACGAATTTATGAATGTTGTTAAGAATGCGATCTGATCTGTGTTGATGGGAACACTTTTGGTTAGTGCACGAGCTTGCACTTGACAGGAGTTGTTGTCACAGTGAGGATATAAATAATTGTTTTGTTTATCGCTTTGAATACGAGAGACCTCCGGGTCCTCCATCTGCAAGACTATCTTGGTTTCTCCTTTAGTTTGGTTAAACTCCGTTGTTAATCCTAAGAGATTGTATAGGTCGGCACTGCAATGTTCCACTAGCATACAAGCCAAATCCTGCTCTGGGCACGTTGGTCGGCAACATGCGGATGTTTCGCGGGACCGGCAAGTTTGCCGTGGACCGCGAGAGGCGCCTAGAAAAAGCAGGGTTCGTTTGGTCAAGTAACTATCACAGCGGGTCATCGTCGTTACCGTGTCCACCCGTCGAATCGAATTCTCCGTGCCGTGTGTGTGATGCTGCTGTCAACGCAAAAGAGGTTGAAGTAGAAGAAGAGGAGCGGCCGCCGCAGGAGGAGCGCCAGCGCCAGGAAGCGTATGATGCGCAGGATTCGAGGGCCCACGATGGGTCGTGTTCAGCCCGGCAAACATTCCGGAACCCGCAGACGGAAGAGAAGTGGTTCTGGAATGAAGAATCCGAGGATCACTTTTCCGAGTATTCTTCTCCGGGAGAGTGGCGCCGCTTCGTGGATGCGGATGGGGAACGCTGGTGGTGGCAGGAAGCGTCCGGTGAATGGTTTTACGAATCCTAATGTCCAAAGCCAAATCCGCAAAGCCACCATTTCCGTCTCATAGCGTAAATTTGTTATCATTGACAATCAAAAGAGCTGCGCTGCATACGACCACGGTCTGTTTGATACAAGCGATATAGGATAGCGCGTCTTGGTTTTGAGATTGACCTCGATTGTTCGTACGCATCCCAGAGTGAAACGTCCAATGCTTCTGACCAAGCTTGCCGTACATCAAGTTTAATTGCAAGACGTCGAATGAAATGGGTTCCACGGCGAGAGCATACTCGCCGTGGAGTGTTCGACCTTGACCGAGATCCCTCTCCACAAGCTTCCCGATAGTCAGAAGTCGACATCCATCCTCGAGGCGCGCCCAAGCAACTTTTTTTAGCCATCCCCATTCTGATGACACTGCATGCGCTTTGATACTTTGAAAGTGCGCTAATGTCAGGCATGAACGCGCATATAATACGTACCTAGTTCGCAACTGCGTCGAAAATCTCAGCGAATGAATGATATGAAACAAAGGTATGCACTAATGATATGAAACAAAGACATTCACTAATGATAGCAAGCTCGAGAGGAGATAATGTGCTACTGGCAGATGCTATGGATTAAAACGTAGCGTGGACATGTTGCCAATATTTCAAGGAAGTGGCAAAACTAATCCTTCGAAACAATTGCAACTCATGCTGGGAATTGTGACAAAGCTTACTTTTAAAACATCACAAGACACGCGCGTCACACTAACAAGACACGCGCGTCACACTAACAAGCACACTAACAAGCACACTAACAAGCACACTAACAAGCACACTAACAAGCACACTAAAAAGCACACTATCATCTCCTAGCTACCCGGCCCACGTTTGAACAAGACAGTGCACACTCGGGCCCCTCGCGCGCCGTCGCTAAAAAAGATCTCGCTGGCCTGCTTCACGTCTCCGAGCTTTCTTCCTGGAAGCGTACCGACGAGCTCGAAGTTGTACGGGTCCTTTTCGACCGAACGTAGAATCCGCTGCATGCGAGGGCCCATCATATGCCAAGTGTGGTCGTGCTCTCCCTCCGGCACTTTATCCGAGCCCGAGCGGCCCGTGATGGTGTAAGCTAGCACGGACGTCTCGGCCATGCTCGGCAGCACTGCCTCCAGGTTCTTCTGCACTTCGTCGGCTGAGCCCGTGCACAAGTCCACGTAGGCCAGATCAAATCTGCGATCAGAGTCCTCTCGCTTCCACTCTTGCGCCGCCTCGACGAACACGCCAGGCGCTGCGTTGACACCTATGGAGCGGAGGGCCTCGACTACTTTATGGTTGGGATTGGCGCAGTAGAGATCCCGTGGAGCAAACCTGCCGGTCTCCAAAAGTTTCTGCGTGGTCCGCAGCGTCACGCCATCCTCCGCGAAGTCGTCGAGGAAGGCTGCCCGCAGGCCGTCACGCTCTGCGCAGCCCGCCAGCAACATGGAAAGCACGTTGTTCTTGAAGTTGACGTGGGCTATAGAAAAGCTACTGGCGTCGTATGTTTTTGTCATCTTGCGCAGTTTTTTGGCGGGCTGTTCTGCCTCCGCCTCTGCATTCGCGCATGCATTCCTAAACGCCTGCGACGCGTCCTCAAGCGAAGGAGGTGAGCCAGAGTCGCCCTTATGCTTCCTTTCCTCATGGTTACTGCGCATAGACGCGGTCCCTGTCAAGCGAGGCTTCTTGGGCGGCAGTGCGTGAACAGCGCCATCGACTCCTGGGAGTCTGCGTTTCGTCGAAAGAGACTTGGCGAGCTCTGGATCTTTCGACAAAACGCATTCTTTCGAGCTGACTCTTGCCGCACCTTCTCTACGTAGATTCCAGACAAAGCCAATGCTCTCGAGTCGTTCTTTTCGATCCGAGGCTAGCTTGTCGGCCTTATAGTTCTGCCGTATGTGGTTGACCCATAAGCCCAGAGCGGGATTTGACTTGTATCCTCGTATAACATTGCAGTCGCCGTGTTCTTGTCGATAGACCAGGAGCTCTTGAAACTTCTCTTCCCAAGAGCTATTGACTGGATCCCAGTCAAAGCTAATGCTCTCGAGTTGTTCTTTTCGTTCTGAGGCTAGCTTGCCGTCCTGATGGATCCCCCGCAGAGTAGTGACCCATTTGCCCAGAGCGGGATTTGGATTGTATGCACGCGGCACGTTACAATTGCCGTGTTCTTGTCGATAAGCGATGAGCTCTTGAAACTTCTGCTCCCAATAGCTATCGAATAGATTCCAGTCAAAGCTAATGCTCTCGAGTCGTTCTTTATGGTCCGAGGCTAGCTTACCAGCCTTATGGGTGCGCCGCAGGGTTCTGACCCATATGCCCAGAGTAGGATTTGGCTTGTATGCCTGCGGCACGTTACAGTTGCTATGCTCTTGTCGATAAGCGAGGAGCTCTTGAAACTTCTGCTCCCAAGCGCTATCGAGTGGATCCCAGTCAAAGCCAATGCTCTCGAGACGTTCTTTACGGCCAGAGGCTAACTTGCCGGCCTTACGGGTCTGCCGCAGAGTAGTGACCCATTTGCCCAGAGCGGGATTTGGCTCGTATGCATGCGGCACGATACAGTTGCCGTGTTCTTGTCGATAAGCAAGGAGCTCTTGAAACTTCTGCTCCCAATAGCTATCGAGTGGATCCCAGTCAAAGCTAATGCTCTCGAGTCGTTCTTTACGGTCCAAGGCCAATTTGCCGGCCTTATGGATCTGCCGCAGGCTGATGACCCATCTGCCCAGAGCAAGATTTGGCTTGTACAGCCTCGGAACAATGCAGTCGCCGTGTTCTTGTCGATAGACCAGAAGCTCTTGAAACATCCGTTCCCATTTCGCTGACGTATTCAAAGAACACAGTTCGATCGTCATAGAAGAGACGAACTCGTCTTCGATTCTCGAGACCGTTTCATCTCCAGCCTTCCACAAGAAAAGGTCTGGTGCCAACCGGATCGAGAAGCGGTTTGTGTCAGCACCTCTCCGTGTGCTGTGTCTCGAGGCTTTGTCTTTTATATCCGCTACAGAATCAAGTTGCGTCTCTGTAATAAAATCACCGTCTGATGCGACCGAGACGCTTTCCGTTTGGGTTTCACCAGTAGAGTGGCCGCGCTCAGGGTCTTCGTCGATATTCTCCGCATCTTGTCCGTCAGAACCTTGTCCGTCAGAGCCTTCGTCTTTAGTGCCGCATCGGCGAGGACTCCTCGGAAGCATCGCCATGACCTCTTCCGAGAATTCGTCGTCTTCCTCCTTCAACGCGGCGAGCACAAGCGCGAGAGGCTCCATCTTGTCGCGAGCTCGGAGGGCTTGCACAATTTCCTCAGAGATCTCGACTGGATTGGTCTTCTCGTGGAAAGTTTCGCCGTCGAGATTCGTGAGCAGTAGAATCTTCAAGCGAGCTTCCGGCTTCGCTTCATCGAACTTGACGCCCCGCAGACCAGACTGCACGATGTCTTTGGGGCTGCGCTTGCCGTCGGCAAAGACGGTCATGTCGCAGCGCTCCAGAGTGACGCCCTCTCCGAACACCCTGCAACTGCACAGGATGTGTATTTTGCCATCGTCGGTCAAAGAATTGAACCTGGCCAGCTTCTCCTGCACGTCGGCGTCTTCTCCCCTGACGGCATAAATTTCGAAATCCTTGAAGTTGAGCTTGGCGTACCTTCCTTTACCTTTCCTCTTCACATGAGTGAGGGCCCGCTGCCACTCTCTTTGGTTCCCATAATTCTCGGCAGAGCGAGCTCCCGATCGCGCACTCGCGAGAGCGTGGTACATGAGCACTCGCGACATCTTGTTGTTTTGTACGCCAGCTTCCGCGATCTCACGCAGCACGCAGACTTTGTCGTAGAACTCGGCGGATTCCTTGCAGTCTTTTGGCTTGCCGTTCACGAGGATGCGCACGTCGAACTCTTTCACGCACGACTTGGCGTACTCGCGCTGCGCTTTCAGGAGGTCGCTGAACTTGAAGACGTCCCAGTCTCCATCGGGTGTGCCGTAGACTCTGCGAACGAGCGCGTCGTCTCTCTGCATGCGCTTGCTGGGAGTGGCCGTGAGATAGAGGCGGCGAGGATATCGCTGTTCCAAAGCCAGAACGCTAGCCTCGCTACACGTAAGCGCGCCTCTGCAGTCTTCCCCTCGCAATCCAGCATCCTCTCCTTCGGCATCCGAACTCGTTTCGGCTTCGATATTAATCGAAGGAGCATCGCCCCCCCCAGCATCGTCTTCCTCTTCGTCGCCTTCTCCGCCGCCCCACAAAAAGTATCTTTTAGCCGTGTGCACACTGTGCGCCTCGTCGAAGACGGCCAGGTCCAGAGAGCTCTCCGTAGCTCTCAAAGCTAGGTCTATCTTATAGGCACTGGCGTAGGTAGTCACGAAGAGGACTCTCTCGTCAGTTTGGAGAATACGCTCGACCTTCTTTTGGTCCTCGACTTTACGACACCACTCGCTTTGGATGTCGTCGGAGGCCGAGCAAACCATCACAACGGAACCGGCGCCAGGCACCAAGCCTTCTTCTGTGGCAGTCTTCAGCGTGCTTGCCAAGAATTGCTGCAGCACGGGCAGCGTGGAGAAGACCATCATGCACTTCCGCCTGGGTCCCGTGAGGACTTCCGGGAATCTCTCCAAAGCCCGCGCCTGGTGGCGACGTAGCTGGCCGTCGTAACCCCAGAGCGCCCTGAGCGCAAGCAGCGTCTTGCCAGAGCGGCAGCAGTGCATGAAGCCGCGAGCGAAGTGTCCGCGACCATCGCCAGTGGTGGAAATCATGACCATTCACCCGAGTCGTTTGCGAAAGCTTTTCTCACGACAAACAATTTGAGTTGGGACTGCTATTGTATATGCAGTAATCCGCTATTACATGCGATGATTAATGATTCACCAAACTCTCAACATAAGAATCTAATTTATCGTTTTGAAACAATCAAAACGATGGAAGTGGCATGGGAACTTATGCAAGCCCACGCGGAAATCGTATTTAAAACATTATTTTCTATGCTAGAGATTGCCAAGAAAAAAATCGTAATTTTTGGTCAAAGCCTGGGAGGATGCATGGCAGCAATGTTGACCAAAATGTTCGTGTGTAAGAATACAAAGGTTGCTGTGTATTATGGACTTAATACGTTTTCGTCACTCTGGGATGTTATACTTGGACATAACTTAAATTTAGCAACACTAGGCTATGCAGGAGCCTTGATAGGTTCTGCTTGCGGTAAGAGAGACCTATTTTTTCAACTTTAAATGAGTTAAAATATGCTAAGGAACGCGACAAGGAACTCTACGTATGTTGTGCCTGCAGTAGTCTCGATAACATAATCGGTAAATCCCTTGCGCTGGGGGATCTAGTGGTGCCTTGTGTAGCCTCGTATCGCTTAAGAAGATGGGTAGACCAACAAATCAAAAGTAGATGTAGGAGCACAATACTACAATCCGGGACCTGGCCTAATATCCATAATGAAATACTTAAGAATAACCTTACACAAATCGGCGAACGAATGATGCATTGTTTGAAGTTATATAATCGGCAACAGAAGCGCGTAACTTGGGCTCTTTGATTTCGATAATTGGACGCTGTTAACGAACAGTCCCTTTAGTAAAGTTTTTTCATTTCATTGAATTCCAGGCATGTTGTCGCATGGTCAGGAAAGTAGCGATGAAAACTCAAATGGAGGCGTACACGGTTCGTGCAAACACAGTCCTACATCATCCTCTGCACGGTCTGTATCCTGCAAAAATTTATCAACGTACTTATCATAAGAAGCACATTCAGTGTTTTGTTTTTTGGTGAGTTTTTTATACAAACATCCGCGCATCGTCCGCATCGTCTGTTCATTTTTTTTATAATTATTAACAGCTGGTATCATGTGGTTGCAACTCTTCATGAAGCGCAGCTGCGCAGCAAAACTAATAATACCTGCTGCAGAAGTAGCATATGTCGTCTTGTTGGCATCATTATATTTTCTTTTCGTTGCAGCACGTACTCCTAACGTAACGAGTAAAGGTGCAGTGAAACGCGACGGGTCGCCGGGAACTGGCATGTGTTTCAATGCATAGAAGCAAGCTTTATTGTAATTCCCTTGGACGTTTTCCTCATATGTGGCATTTAAACTTTTTTTCATCATCTCGTCATAACTGTTCATTAGACTATTTACCGTAGGGTAACGGGACCTCATACATTTTCTTTTTATGCAACTTTGTTGTCGTCGTTTGCGGAAGGGGGAGATTCTTGCAGAGGCGCACGTGCAAATTCTGCGAGCAAACAGCTGACGCTTTCTGCTCGCAGAATTTGCCATATCAACTGCTCGAAACGAAATAATTAGGCTCCAGGCAAAAGCGTTAGGTTGTTTGTGTTATTACTTGGCAGCATGAATGCCCACGTGCGTTTGTGTCTCACCATGTCACGAGAGCCGGAACACGCATAATCACAGCCCTCGAAATCACATACGAAAGGTTTCTCGCCAGTGTGCGTGCGCTTATGCGCTGCCAGTCCGCCAGAGGATGAACATCTGAAGAGATGTATGGTGCGAGAAAGCGTCGCGCAAACACGCCATTTTGCACATAAGACTGTGACGGGGGATGCTGACGCTGTCAGATCCCAAACAGAAAGGTAAATTTAGCATTTATACCGCTATCTTGTAAATTTAGCTTTCCTTTCTTTCACATAGTCGGGGTGGTTGCATACCCCGGATATTTGCAGTTCCACTTCGAATGCAATCTTATCTCGTTCGGTTTGGTCCAATGCTGGTGCATTTGCGCCTGATAAGTTGTAGACAATAACGCTAAGTTCCGCAATCAAGCGTTTCGCTGCGATTGGATTCAAGGCATCTTTCGCTGCGCTTTTCACTTTCTCGAAACTTTTTTGTACGTCTTGCCTTTTTCGTATGCACAATGCTAAACTATTCCCGGAATTCACTAACATTGCATCCTTAGCTTTTTGATTGTTGGTATGCTCTCTTGGTTTTATGGATAAGAAATTACGTAGGCTTTGAATCGCTTCATTTTTATCCTCTTGGCTGGACTTGTCGTACCTCAAAACATCCACCACATCCATGATCGCCGTACCTATATCGGAAACGTCAGGAATGTGATAGGAACGGATTACTTGGATTAGCGTATCTAAGAACTTATTTTCTTGCGCTTCATTGTGATCAATTGCGTCATATTCGTCAAATAGTGGCTGTAAGTCATGCAATATCTCCTTCCTTTCAGCATGCATTACACCTTCGTCTTCAACATATTTCTCAACGTTCTTGCCTATGTGCCTATGCAGCAATAACAATCTCAGTCTGTGTAGCCAATTTATGGCTATATTCGAATATTTGGTACACGTCAGTTCTTCCAAATCCAAGCAACACTTTCTGAGATTCGGTATTATAAATCGAGTCATGATGTCGTATGGGCTCATGTCGTAAGCGTTGTCGATTTCTTCGAACGCGTTGGTAGGAGTGCTTGTATTCACGTTCAACAAATCGATGATTTGGTGCTCGCACTTTTGCAGATCGATGCAAGCTCTCCTTTTCTCTTCCTGATTGCTTGCATGCGACATATCGCGCAGAGCCTTCGAAGTCAAAACATAAATTTGGTGCCCCAAATCTTCTGTGTCCATGCTCATCCTTTACATAACGTTGTTTATTCGCATTGCTAGCCATTTATGTTGACAATTTTGTATATCATCTGCTACAGCTCTTCTGCGCAAGACAACGCTCTAGTCCTGTTCGCCCCGTACCCTCACTTCTTCTCTCAATTCAAGGCGTACCCCATCGCGGGAGTGCGCGCGTAACAATCTGCCACGAAGTGACCAGAACGGCAGCCGCGATAGCACTTTCACCTAGTCGCTTCAAACTCTGCTTTATCCTTCGACGAGCTTGTCGTATCCCTTCCAACCAAATCTATAGCTTTGCTCTCTGACAGTGTTCCAAAAGGGTTCGGGCCCAAAGTATCGTTGCCACATCGGATGTACCATATAACCTTTACCCGGAGCGTCAAGCGTGTTTGGCTCTTTACTTATGATTTCGCTCCAAAGTTCCATCATGAACTCGTCGGAGACCGCGGAGATGCCGACTGCTACGATAAACGGCGGTGGAGGAACATCGCGAGCGATGAGCATAAATAAGTCCGCATGCACTGCTTTCGTATTTTTGGGATTCTCATCTAGCACGACCAGATCGTCTTCATCGCACGTATGGTACATGTAGGGAGACCGCGCATGGCCTACGCGAATCGCCACTACGATTTCCGGATCTGACGCGAATCCATCCTCGTCAATTATTGCGGTTTCGAGCTCATTCAAAATATTACTTACGACGTTCCAATCATATTGGCATCCTGTCATCGTGTAGTCCAGCCGGCTGTCTTCCAGGCAGGTCAGTACCCAACTCACAGCATCGCTTTCGCAGGATGAAGGCAATCGGTTTGTCCGGATCCGTATGTTTAAATTCTCAGAACTTTTGCCATTCGATCGTATTTTGCAAGCTGCATCTACGATCATAGAATTCACTTGGGATGGAAGGTGAGGGAACTGCATCGCATGTATGTCTCAACATCCGCAAGCATCGTGGATGCTTGGTCGTTTTACAAAGCTTGAGCAGCACCTCCCAACTCGAATGTATCGCGCAAACTCTCGTGTATAGACCAAATCACGAAACGCTACTCGTTGATTTCATAAAAAAAACTACCGGCGAAGAGGCTGCTTATGATGTTCGCCAATCTTAAACCCTGCGAGAAGATGCTGCTTATGATGCTCGCCATTCTTGATCCCTGTGATTCGTCGCAACAATCCCATCAATCATCAAAAAGTTATGCATTGTCGTTAATTGAGGACTTTAATTTCTTAGAACACAAACTCCGCCACAACGTAAATCATATCACATAGCGCTCCCTTACAATCGCCGCCCGTTGACGTCACTTCGCGCGTAACACGACGTTGCAAAGTGACCGGGTCTACCACAACGGAAGCAGCAGAGTTCTTCTTCCTCTTCGTCGTCTTCCTGCTCTTCCTCTTTCCTCTTGTGAAGCGAGAAGCGATCCAATCGACGGCGACAGCGCGTTGAGCCAGTGTGCCTTTGTGGTCGCCCAACACACACCGGCGAAGTGCCCTTCTCGCCCGCACTTTCTGCACAAGCCCTTACCCACACCGCCGGTGATGAGAGTTTCGATTGTCTTTTTGTCTCAAACTCGAGGACACGCTGATTTTTATTATGGGCTCAATAGCCTTGGTATTTTGGAATTAATTAATACCGACAAGTATAAATGAGTAAGTTATTAAAGCCACATTCGATATCCGAATCCCAAGAGTTAGCAAAGGCAGCCCAGCCAATATCGCCATCCCGAAGAAGATTGTCAAGAGTAATGGGCGCAACTGTCGTAGCAGCAGCGGTTGCAGCTGCTTATGGGTACAACCGGCGCCAAACCATCTCCAAACCATCGCCAAAAAAAATCGAAGTGCCACAATGGATCCTCGATTCAAGTGTCGAGCCAATTGACGTGCTATTTATTGAGGAAAAGCTAGAAAACAAAATACAGAAAAAGGCCAGTGGATTCTATGTCCAAAATAACAATGAATATTTAGATGAGCTAACACTCGTGATGAAAAAACACATAAATGAGATCATAATACGGAATCAATGGAACGAGAAGTACGTAGTTACGCATACTGGAACGAACTTAATTAATATTTTGAAGGAAAATGAGTTACGCCAGCAGGTTTGGTTGGAACGTTACGACCATTTCGGTTGTTGGTTCAGTTTCTTGCTGAAGTACGCGATTTCGAATCGAAGGTATCTACAATCATCATACTACAATTTGTCAACCCTACCACAGGACTTGATATTTGTCAACGTTTTTTACATGGATCCGGAAGTCATTGACAACGCACAACCCTCCGTTGGCATTGTCAACGTCACGTATAGTGATGACTACATAGAGAAGTATAAGGCAATCGTTCGCACTAAGTATATTTTTAAAGAGATACTTTGTTCAAAAAAAGCTCTTGCAGCAATTAAAAATGGCGATGCACTCATTCTCACTAAGTCGCCAGAGTCGGAACATGAATACTCACAGCCGTCAAAATAGCAGATGAAAGGTTTCTCACCCGCGTGCGTGCGTTTGTGTCTCACTAAGCTGTTCAGTTGTGTATATCGAAAATCGCACCCTTCGAAGTCGCAGGCAAATGGGTTCTCACCAGTATGTGTACGCTTATGCGAAAGGGTTGGCGCACTTATACTCGGAGCCCGATAATATATATATATATATATGCCCACACGACCAAATACAAGTTAAGAAACGCAATCGTGTATGTGCTTATTGACGTTCTGCGCGCAAAGGTTTTAGAAAAAATGCTCGTATGCCCCGGCTTTGAATCTTGCAAGAATTTGGTCGGCAGCGGTAGGAGCCCGGATGCTTCTTACGATTCACATATCGGGATTCGACGGCTCCCAGTTCATCGCGCCACTACCTGCTCGCTTCGATCACGATTTCCGCAATCCTTCGCAGGGGTATTCCATACTCTTCGAGGCTACGCCAGAGTGACGGACGACACAACTTGCCAAATCGCGGGAGCTGCTCATCGTTCCACGCGGCGTAGTCGCCAAGCTTCAACAAGTCTTTAAGAGCTATGAGCAACCCTCCTTCACTGACGAAGGCATCGAAACAAGGCATGAACGGAAGGGGACGTCGCGAGGATTGACGCAAAATCTCCGCTCGACGGTCGCCTTTGAGTTCTTCCAGGATATCCAGTTCTGTATCTTTGCGAAGCTGGACATCATTCAGCGTAAACGAGGCAATGGGCTTCTTGCCGAAATCGGGGAACGACTTGCACGCAAAGAACAAGGAGACAGAAGCGGGGTGAGCATTTGCATACGCTCGCATCACATCTGCATAGATGTACGCGGAGAGTTCATCAGAGGGCGTCCTCAAAAGAGTTTCATATATGAGACGAGCTGCACTTCGCGACTGCATCTCCTGCCCGCCGCGCTACAGGGGAGAAACAAAAGTTGCGCTCTTGAAATTCCGCATGTTTTTCGAAAACCTGAAGGTTCTAACACACCCTATCATGACCTAGCCAGCTTATTCGGCCGACCGCACGAATTGTTGGAATCATACAGAATGGTGGGCGTCTTTGAATTATAATACACGCGACGAAACTCTGAAGTCCGCTCACACTTGCTGGGATTTCATCGATTCTATTGTTCCATCAGATGCAGCACGTTTAGAGTGGTGGAAGCAGCTCGTGCAAAAGCGACTTCGCAACCCTGAAAGTCGCAGACGTAAGGCTTATCTCCGGTGTGCGCGCGCTTGTGTGACACTGCTTTAATTTATTTCGGGTCAGAACTAAAAAAAACATCAACAGGCGTTGTTCGACATCGGATACGCATTCACACGGCAATCGCCGTACGGATTAATTTTACAACTCATTATTGTTGTAAGTTGAGTTTGAAGCTAGTTCATTGGAGGATTCGTGTTCATTTTGTAATATGAATTTATTATAAAATGAACGCGCAGTTAGTCGTGACGGTGAAGCCCTATAGCGTCTTGGGTGAAAACATGACGCCAAGCGGATATTGGAATGGGGTGACTGGGAAGCCGGATACAAACACGGCCGTTCTCGACCCAGCAGGGTTACAATTCATACAAAGTTCACCACACGGCGCTAAAGGAGCGTCGGAGAGTATCTACAAGTGGCTGGGTATCTCGAATGCTCCATCCTTCCCGTCAGACGTCAAAGATGCGCTGGATTCCCCGCTAAAGGCCAAATACCATGCCTACGGAGATAACAGTGAAAAGAAGTGCATTCATGTAGTGGGTCCAGACTTCAATAGTGACCCCTGCGATTACTCTACTGCTGTTGAGAAACTCGCACAAGTGTATGAGGCGGCGCTAGTCGAGTTCGCCGATTCGCCGGTGACCACGCTGCGCCTACTGCCCATCAGCAGCGGCATTTTTGCAGGCGCACTCAAGGACGAAATGCCAAATATAACTGCCGAAGCGTTAATCACTGGGTTTTCGAGACTGACTCCTAATCTACAAAAAATAGTAAAAGAACGTACACTGGTCATGTGCATCGCGGAACCCGCCAAGTCCCACAAATACAAAGACGCGTTTTCATCTCCAAACATCAATAAGCATTTTGCGAATAATTCTAGTAGAGCACATCTTCAAGAGATATTGTCCACGACAGCGAGTAGTAGTATAGCCACAACTCCAAGACTCGAGGCGGCGTCCAAGGCAGCGAAGAGTCAAGTCACAGCTCCAAGACTCGATGCGGCGTTCAAGGCAGCGAAGAGTCAAGTCACGGCTCCAGGAATTGCAGCGGTGGCTTTAGCAGCGGCTACGGGCATAGCCGCGTTGCATCTGCGTTCGCAGACCAGTGACGCCAGACGCACGACATACCCCCGAACGAGGCTATCGCATTGAAATCAATTCATGATTTCACGTTATATTTTCCGCTACACGATCATTTACCGATGAAAAGTTATCGGTTTTGACGACTCCTTGTTGAAAGTTAATTTTGAAGCGAACGCGAGCGGCTGCTCGAGGGAGCAAGGTTCGTTTGGTGTAGGAACGACCGCGGCGGTGACGGGCTGAAGGGCCTGAGGAGCTTGAAGCCTGTTGGCTTGCACTTGCTGTACTGCCAACATTAGCAGCATCAATTGACTGATGCTCTGAAACTCCCAATGCCAGTTCTGTTACTGCTGCTGCTGCTGCTGCTGCTACTGTACTTGTTGCTGCATCATCAAACATACCAGATAGTGAACCTGTCGCGTGAACTGAATCTGGCACACCAATTGTCGATGACATCTCATGTGAACCGGCCATTGCTGAAAAATAATGCTGAAAATAAATCGGGATTTATTTTGTTCGTGAATACAAATGCGATAACAACGAGTGATCACTTAATGCGAACGAGCCTAAGAGCGTTTTTTTTGTAGCGTTGTTAGATTTGCTACTACGTTTTTTCTTGCTTCTTTTCCCGATGTCTTTGGCTAAGGTGTTTAGGTTTTTTGATACAGATTGAAAATCTGTTAGTTAGTGGCCTATGTTGCTTATCTCAACATCTACGTTTCCTTCAGTTCTCTTGAAGGCCTCCACCAGCTTACGAATTTCTTTAAGGTGTGCAATCTCTTTGTTTATGCCCTGTACGACTGTGGCAATAACTTCTCGTTTGAGCTTGGCTTCTTCAGACATTTGATATCAATTTTTTTATAGTTTAGCAACCTTGGTCAGACATAATTGCACTAGTTGTCCGGTCTCTCGTTGCGCAGCCATTTAAGCGCTGAACACGAGCAGTGCCTTGGTTTGTTGTATGTGTTAGTAGTCAACATCCGGAAGCAACCAATGGCGTGAAGATGCATGCGGAGTCGGTAGCTAGAGCCAATACATATCAAGTGAAAGCTGTTCTATTGTGATGTGCGGTCACTCGCCGAATGATTGCTGTCGCAACAATCAGAGGCGCCACCGAGAACATGTGGTAACTCGGGCTCTTTGATTTCGTTAATCGGACGCTGTTAACGAACAGTCCCTTTAGTAAAGTTTTTTCATTTCATTGAATTCCAGGCATGTTGTCGCATGGTCAGGAAAGTAGCGATGAAAACTCAAATGGAATCGTGAGTGAAAATGTTCGAAATGATTGGGCGCGTAGGCTGGGAGCCAAGCAGCACCAAGTAGAAGCGCTGCAAGCCTTATGGGCGCAACGCACGGCGACGCGCTTTACTTTCCACATGGCTTGCGGGACCGGAAAAACCTTCGTGGGCGTATTAGCAGCGGCCTCTCAGCGAGCGGAACAGATTGCCAAAGGGGCGCCATTCCGCGTCGTCGTGCTGGTTCCGAGCATCCTACTCGTGCACCAAATCAA
>Ga0206129_10004285_pt1 | contig 15835 bp, 10 predicted proteins | sample Helgoland_Spring_8_FD_148616 | JGI IMG/M metagenome (GOLD analysis project Ga0206129, IMG submission 148616) | Pelagic subsurface seawater microbial communities from Kabeltonne, Helgoland, North Sea - Helgoland_Spring_Bloom_20160502_2 | ecosystem: Environmental > Aquatic > Marine > Epipelagic ...
TGGCGATGCGCTGACAATCGGGGCCGATTTTGCACTCCTAGGCGGACAGGATTACGCAACAACGATGGAGCTGAGCTATGAGAGCGAAATCGGCTCACCAGCCGCGCGCGTTGGTATTTCACTGGCCGATGCACCCTCGCAAGATATTGCAAGTCAAAGTCAGGCCCTTTCGTGGATGGAGGCCTTGCGCGCACCAATTTCGGGGTCATTGCGTTCTGAAGTTTTCGATAATGGTGACTTTGGACCCTTGAATGTGACCCTTCAGATTGGCAAGGGCGTGGTGCAGCCCGAAGATGAGGCAAAACCTGTCCCCTTTGAGGGTGCGCAGGCTTACTTCAGCTATGAACCTATTGATAACATAATGGAATTTTCAGAATTGAACATCAAATCTGAATGGTTTGAAGCAAGCGCGGAAGGGCACGCGCGGCTTCAAAATGCTCCGGGCGGTTGGCCAGAAGCCTTGATTGGGCAGTTCACGGTGAGGAGCGTCAGTGCTAATCCCAACCAGCTTTACGATACACCCGTTACGCTGGAGCAGGCGGATCTCGATTTACGCTTGGTCTTTGATCCTTTCCGTCTGGATATTGGTCAGCTGGTTTTGCGCGAAGAGGGTCAGGTCGTGATCGCAAACGGGCGTGCGGACATCGGTTTGGATGGCTGGCAAGTAGCGCTTGATGCGCGCTCCGAAGAACTTGATATCAAACGTGTATTAGAGGTGTGGCCGCAGACCGTCAAAACCAAAACACGAAATTGGATTTTGCAAAATATCGTCAAAGGAGACGTTAAGAATGTGCGTATGGCATTTCGCGCGGTGCCAGATGAACCGCCAGATTTGCATGTGAACTTTGCCTATTCCGATGCCTCGTTGAGGTTTATGAAAACGATGCCTTTGATCGAAAATGCGCGCGGCTATGTTCGCATCGAAGGTGAGCGCCTGATTGCCGCTGCTGAGGCTGGGCAAGTTACACCTCCACAAGGTGGTCGCATAGATGTCGCCGGAACCGTCTTTGAAATTCCCGATATGCGGATAAAAGGCGCGCCCGCTAAACTGCGTCTGGAAACCGAAAGTAGCATCACCGCGGCGCTTTCCTTGCTTGATCAAAAACCGTTTTTGTTCCTCAGTAAAGCAGGCCAATCGGTCACGCTTGCAGGCGGGCGTGCAACTGTGTCCGGTACGGTCGGGTTTCCGTTAAAGAAAAAGATCGAAACCTCAGAGATCCTGTTTGATATCTCAGGCGATGTTACAGGTGTGCGCAGCGATACCTTGTTTGAAGGGCGCACAATCGCCGCCGATCGTATTGCTTTGGTCGCAAAACCCAATGAAATTGTGCTGCAAGGGGAAGGCCGCATAGATGCTGTGCCTGTCGATGGAGTGTGGCGTATGCCGCTTGATGCGCCTGGTGCGGGCAGTCAGCTTAAAGGACAGATCGAACTGTCCGAGCGGTTTGTGGATACGTTCAACATCGGTATACCGCCCGGCTCAGTGACTGGAAAAGGGCAGGGCGAGATCACAATTAACTTACGCGCGAAACAAGCCCCGAGTTTTGCACTGACCTCGAATTTGCAAGGCGTGGAGGTCAAGATTGCCCCGCTTGGATATCACAAGGCACCCAACAGGCGTGGATCATTGTCGGTTGTTGGCAAGCTTGGTGGCAAGAACACAGGTCCACCCGTTGTTGAGCGTTTGGTCTTTGATACGTCTGGGTTGAAGGCGAATGGATCAGTGACGATTAGTGCGGCTGGCACATTAGAACGTGCTAGATTCGATCGCGTGCAAGCTGGGGATTGGCTCGACGCGCCCGTAACGCTGACGGGACGTGGTCGCAATGCGCCCCCGGCGGTCACACTTGGCGGGGGGGCGTTAGATCTGCGCAAAATTCCCGCACAGAACGCGCAAAGCAACACGGGCGCGACGCCGCTCGATGTGATGCTTGATCGCCTGCAAGTGACTGAAAGCATCGTTTTGCGCAATTTCAAAGGCGCGTTTCAATCCGACAATGGCCTGACAGGCAATTTTACGGGCCGCTTAAACGGCAAAGGTGCGCTGTCCGGGCAAACAATCCCGCGAAACGGGCGTACCGCAGTACAAATCAAGAGCAGAAATGCTGGTGCTACGATCAATGATGCGGGTCTTTTGAAGAACGCGAACGAGGGTGCGATGACCCTAAACTTGACGCCGCGAGCGGGGGTGGGTGAGTTTGATGGCAGTTTGGAAATCACCAATTTGCGTTTGCGAGATGCGCCGCCTGCACTGGCGCTCTTGAGTGCGGCTAGCGGGATCGGCTTGCTCGAGCAACTTGATGGGCGTGGGCTGGTTTTCACCGATGTGAACAGTCGTTTTCGCATTACCCCCAAAACGATTGTCGTGTCTGAGGGCAGCGCGATTGGTCCGTCTTTGGGGCTTTCTGTCGATGGCTATTATGATATTGCGAGCAAACAGCTCGATATGCAGGGCGTCGTGTCGCCATTTTTCGCTATCAATGGCATCGGTTCGATCTTTACGCGTCGCGGTGAGGGGATTATTGGCTTTAATTTCAATGCGGATGGTCCGGCGGCGTCGCCGCAGATAGATGTGAATCCGCTCAGTATTTTCACCCCCGGCATGTTTCGCGAAATTTTCCGTCGCCCGCCACCTAAGTTGAGCCAGTAACTACATGAAACTCAGCGATTTCGACTTTGATTTGCCAGAAGACCTGATTGCGACGCGCCCTGCGAAACCCCGCAGTTCTGCGCGGCTTTTGTTGGCTCAAGACAGTGTGATCAAAGATGCGCATGTTTCTGATCTTGTTAAAATCTTCCAACCAGGTGATTTGCTTGTTCTTAACAACACCAAAGTAATTCCCGCGCGGCTTTTTGGAGTGCGCAAACGCGAAAGCGTACATGGTTCTGGCGAGGCTAAGATTGAAGTCACTTTGCTTGAACCCGCCGCCGCGCAAGGCACATGGCATGCTCTGATCAAGCCTTTGCGCAAAGTGAAAGAGGGGGAAGTCATCGTGTTTTCTGAGACGTTAAGCGCAATGTTAACAGGCAAAGACGACGGCCAGGGTACGCTGCACTTTAACCTGCTTGGTGATGACTTTGATACAGCACTTGCTGAGGCCGGCGCGATGCCGTTGCCCCCCTATATAGCCGCACGCAGACCTGCGGATACCCAGGATAAGGACGACTATCAAAGTGTGTTTGCGCAGCACTCGGGGGCTGTGGCTGCACCGACTGCGTCGCTGCATTTCGATGCGGCTCTGTTGGACGAGCTTAAAGAGCGGGGCGTGGAGTTTGCCGAGGTGACTTTGCACGTGGGCGCGGGCACGTTTTTGCCTGTGAAGGTCGAGGATGTGACAACCCACAAAATGCACGCAGAATGGGGGCAGGTCGACGAAACTGCCGCCGATCATATTGCTGCTGCTATGCGTGAAGGCCGGCGGGTCATCCCAGTTGGTACAACCGCTCTGCGTTTGATCGAAAGCGCTGCGGCGCAAACGGGCGAGATCGCTCCATGGGAAGGGGAGACGGACATTTTCATCTACCCCGGTTTCAATTTCAATGTGGCTGATGCGCTGATGACTAATTTTCACTTGCCCAAAAGCACATTGATGATGCTCGTGTCAGCGCTCATGGGCAAAGAGCGTGTTGATCAGATCTACGCCCATGCCATCGCCAATAAGTACCGCTTTTTCTCATATGGCGATAGCTCGTTGTTGGTGCCCGAGAAATAACGCCGCTCGCGTCACTTTGTGTGTCGTGCATAAACCAGATGTTGAGAGAACCGAGGCATACACGCGAAGAATATCGCCACTCGGCACCGCGAGGTTCGCTATGTTTTCTGTACTGACAAACTCTTGGGCCCTGTTGTTGGGCATGATGTTGTTGATGCTCGGCAACGGTTTGCAGGGCACGCTTTTGGGCGTGCGCGGCGAAATCGAAGGGTTTTCTACTTTTGAGATGTCGCTGGTGATGTCGGCCTATTTCATCGGCTTTCTGGGAGGATCACGCTTGGCCCCTGAAATGATCAGGCGTGTCGGGCACGTGCGCGTCTTCGCAGCCCTTGGCTCGTTGATTTCGGCGGTCTTGATCCTCTATCCAGCCTTGGCGAACGCCGAAGCCTGGATGATCGGTCGTATAATCATCGGCTTTTGCTTCTCGGGCGTCTATGTGACGGCGGAAAGCTGGTTGAACAACTCTGCTACCAACGAAAACCGTGGCCAAACCCTCTCTGTTTATATGATAGTTCAAATGATCGGCATCGTCGCAGCGCAAGGCATTTTGGTACTGGGCGATCCCTCTGGTTATATCTTGTTCATTGTGCCTTCGGTCCTTGTTTCCATCGCGTTTGCGCCTATTTTGCTGTCGATTACACCGACCCCTGCATTTGATACGACCAAACCTATGTCACTGAAGCAGCTCTTTAATGCTTCCCCTCTAGGGGTGATCGGCATGTTCTTTTTGGGCGGTGTATTCTCTGCCCAATTCGGCATGGCCGCGGTTTATGGTGGTAAAGCTGGCTTGAGTGTGGCGCAAATTTCAATGTTTGTGTCGGCCTTCTATGTAGGCGCAATGATTATGCAGTACCCCTTAGGATTCATTTCGGACCGGATAGATCGACGTTTCCTTATCCTAGCGATAGCAGCTCTGGGTGGCATTGCATCTCTCTTCGTTGTTTTGTGGGCAAAAGATTTTTATGTCTTGTTGGCCGCGGCCTTTATGATTGGCGGTACATCGAACCCACTTTATTCCTTGTTTCTTGCCTATACCAATGACTTTCTTGAGCATGAGGATATGGCGGCCGCCTCTGGTGGTATGGTGTTTATCAATGGCCTTGGTGCAATTTCCGGCCCTATTGTGACGGGTTGGCTGATGACAACATTCGGCCCGGGAGCCTTCTTTGGGTTTATCGCAGCGCTGATGTTGGCCATTGCGGCCTATGCGGCCTTCCGCATGACGCAACGGTCTGCGCCCTCTGTCGATGATACTGCTGGTTTTCAGGCTATTATGCCCTCGGCTTCGCCAGTCTTTGTTGAGGTCGCGCAGGAAATCGCGATTGAAAACGCAATTGAGGAACAAATGGATGAATATCTCCCCTAAATATGTCGTTTTTGACGCTTTTTGTTACTAGTCTCAGTGACTAAGTTGGTTGTAGCAATATGAAGACAAATACGCCCAATTAGGAGAAATGTGATGATTGTGGCCGCAGATGATGTCCTGAGCTTTTGGCTCGATAAAAAGACGCCTACTGACTGGTACAAGGCTGATGACGCGCTTGATCAAGAAATCCGCGACAGATTTGGCGAGACGTGGCAGGCGGCGATGGAGGGCAAGTTTGGCCTGTGGTTGACCTTTCCCAGCGGCGCGTTGGCCTATATCATTCTAACAGATCAGTTCTCGCGCAACATGTTTCGTGGTTCCGGCAAAGCCTTCGCATCTGACAAAGCAGCATTAGCCGCGGCGAAGGTAGCGATTGATCGGCAATGGGACATGCGCATTGACGAACCCGCGCGACAGTTTTTTTACATGCCATTGATGCATTCTGAAAGCCTGTGTGATCAGGAGCGCTGTATACGCATGTTGAAAGAGCGGATGCCAAAGTCTGGTGATAGCAATTTGCTTCACGCAAAAGCCCATCGCGACGTGATCCGCAAATTTGGGCGCTTTCCCTATCGCAACGACGCATTGGCACGCCGCTACACCCAAGTCGAACAAGACTATGTGCAAAGTGGCGGTTATGGAACAACAGTACGTGAGCTGCAAAACGTCAGCGCCTAACTTTGAAAATGTGACTCATTCTTTTTGGGCGGCCGTTTGGCTACCCTTTTCTTTTTACGATCCGCTGAGTAGCCTGTTTCCAAACAACAAATATTGGAGCATGCGATGAGCAGTACAGCCTACGATATGATCGTCATTGGTGCGGGACCAGGAGGCTATGTCGCTGCGATTCGCGGTGCGCAGCTTGGCCTAAAGGTTGCCATCGTCGAGCGTGAACATATGGGTGGAATTTGCTTAAATTGGGGCTGTATCCCAACGAAAGCGATGCTGCGCTCTGCGGAAGTGTTTCATTTGATGCACCGCGCGAAGGAATTCGGACTAAGCGCGACGGGCGTGGACTACGATCTGGACGCTGTCGTGAAACGCTCTCGTCAGGTGGCGGGTCAACTGTCTTCTGGCATTTCGCATTTGATGAAAAAGAACAAGATCACCGTTTTGATGGGGCAGGCGCGATTGTCGGGCACTGGCGAAGTCTCGGTTAAGACCGACAAAGGTTATGAAATTTTGAGATCTGCCCATATCGTCCTTGCTACAGGCGCACGCGCACGTGAATTGCCCGGGCTGGAAGGCGACGGCGACCTGGTTTGGACTTACAAAGACGCGCTCACACCAAAGCGTATGCCGAAAAAACTTCTGGTTATTGGCTCTGGCGCGATTGGGATCGAGTTCGCAAGTTTCTACAACACCCTCGGCGCGGATACGACGGTTGTCGAAGTCATGGATCGTGTGTTGCCCGCTGAGGACGAAGAAGTCAGCGCATTCGCCAAGAAAAGTTTTGTCGCACAAGGTATGAAGATCTGCGAGAAAGCGATGGTAAAGCAGTTAGATCGCGCGAAAGGCAAAGTGACGGCGCATATTGAGCAAGATGGAAAAGTCACCAAGGAAGAGTTCGATACAGTGATTTCCGCGGTGGGTATCGTTGGTAACGTCGAAGGGCTTTGCCTTGAAGAGGCAGGCATTTTGGTGGATCGCACCCACGTTGTCACAGATAAATATTGCCGCACGGATATTTCAGGTGTCTACGCGATTGGTGACATCGCGGGCGCACCGTGGCTTGCGCATAAAGCCTCGCATGAAGGAGTGATGGTTGCCGAAATGATTGCAGGCAAAGCAGTGCACCCGATCAAACCCGGCTCTATCGCCGGCTGTACCTATTGCTACCCGCAAGTCGCCAGCGTCGGCATGACCGAAGCGCAAGCGCGCGACGCAGGGCACGCGATCAAAGTCGGTCGTTTTCCATTTATGGGCAACGGCAAAGCCATCGCCTTGGGCGAGGCCGGAGGATTTGTGAAAACAGTTTTTGATGAAAAAACAGGTGAATTGCTTGGCGCGCATATGGTTGGGGCAGAAGTCACCGAAATGATTCAAGGTTATGTGATTGGCCGCCAATTGGAAACTACGGAAGAAGATCTGATGCACACGGTTTTCCCGCATCCTACCTTGTCAGAAATGATGCACGAAAGCGTGTTGGACGCCTATGACCGAGCCATTCATTTTTAGGATCTCGTGATGCCGTCGCTCAATCGGATAGAGCTGCCATTACAAGGGATGTTATACGCTGAAATTTCTGATAAGTAGGGCAAATACTTCAACTTTGGCTCTTACGAGCAGTTTAGCTATCCCCAATATGATATCTGCAAAGGTCTATTTGAGGGCGAAGATGGTCGCACCTGCAAGTTTGACTTGACCATTGCCGATCAAGTTTGGGAGCATTTGGATCGACCTTATGTTGCTACAAAAAAAGTACGTAAGATGATGAAAAGAGGGTTTCACTTCTATATTTCATCCCCGTTTTTTATTCGGTTCCACGCAGCCCCTCAGGATAATTCGCGTTGGTCAGCGCGCGGTTTGAAGACTCTGCTTTTAGAATGCGTTTTGGATGAAAGTGAAATCGGGATCAGCCAATGGGGAAATCGCGCGGCGGCGCTTAGAAATCTTGAAGCCGAAGGACCACCCGAACTTGATATCGAAAATGACGATCTAAGCAATGATCCTGATTTCCCGATTAAGGCTTGAGCGATTGCACGAAAAATCTGATCCTACATTAAATTGGTTGATTATCTCCCTCGTTTGGGCGGCAGGTTTGGGTGCGGCGGCGCAGTTTGGAAAAATTGCTATTTCGCTGGATGAATTTCGCACGATTTATAGCGTGGGCGAGATTGGCCTCGGCTTTTTGATTTCTTGTGTTGGGTTGGTTGGGCTGGTTTTCGGTGTTGCCGGAGGGATCCTTATCCCTCAAATTGGCATTCGCCGTGCCTTTGTGTGGGGAATGTTTGGAGCAGCAGTGCTTTCGGCGCTTCAAGCCGTCCACCTTCCATATTTTGCTTTAATCATTTTGCGGATACTGGAGGGTGCGAGCCATCTTCTGATTGTAGTCGCGGGTCCGATTTTGATGGCGCGGCATAGTTCAATCGCGGCGCGTGCGGCTGTTATGACACTATGGAGCAGCTTTTTCGGACTGTCCTACATGCTTGTTGCGCTGATCGCACCTGTTTTGCTTACGTTTGGTGGGATTAGCACGTTGTTTCTTGCACATGCGGGGTACATGTGTGTCCTCGGGTTTGCGTTATGGAGTGTTTTGCCGCCGCCTGTTGTCCCAGACAGCGCGCAAAGAACGAATAAGCGGCTCGACATTGCAAAGATTCTTCGCCTGCATTTGACAATCTATACGTCACCATGGCTTAGCGCAGCTGCGTTAGGATTTGTGTTCTATACCGGTCTCTACATCGCGCTTTTGACATATCTGCCGGATTTCGTCGATGCGGTCCAACGCACTGGACTATCGGCGTCGTTGCCGCTTGCGTCTATCGTCACTTCTCTGACCTTGGGCGTTGTGATGCTCCGTTTCATTGATCCTGTTCGTGTGGTCATAATTGGATATGTTTTGATCGCTGTTTCAGCGCTGCCACTGATCTTTACACTTGGACAGGACGCGGCATTTATTGTTGCTTGCCTCATACTACTAGGGGCTACGGGGATTGTGCCAGGGGCATCTTTTGCGGCCTTGGCGTCATTGAACACCGACGAGACTGATCGCGCCTATGCGACGGGCGCAATCGCGCAATTGGGCAACCTAGGAACCACAACTGGCCCCCCCATTTTGGCTGCGATCATCGCGCAATTCGGACTTTCTGGGACAGTTGCCTTCGTGATGCTGTTTTCTACTTGTGGTATCTCAATCCATCTTTTTTTTGCGGGCCGTCGCAGTAAATCTATGAACGAAAGAGATTAATCTTTCGTATATTCCCTATTTGTTCTATTTGTTGTGCAGCATCAGGGCTGGCCGAATCCAAAGCTATGCCTATGTGATAGCGGTGAACCAAAGGGGCGCAAAATGGCCGAGCTGAAAAACATCGAAGTGCGTGGTGCGCGCGAGCACAATCTCAAGTCAATTGATGTGGATATTCCGCGCGATCAGCTGGTGGTTATCACTGGACTGTCAGGCTCGGGTAAATCATCGCTCGCTTTTGATACGATTTATGCTGAAGGCCAACGCCGTTACGTTGAATCCCTCAGCGCTTATGCACGCCAGTTCCTTGATATGATGCAGAAACCTGACGTGGATCACATCAGTGGCCTTAGCCCAGCAATTTCAATCGAACAGAAGACGACGTCGAAAAACCCACGCTCTACTGTGGGCACTGTGACCGAAATCTATGACTACATGCGCCTGCTGTTTGCGCGCGTTGGCACTCCCTATTCCCCGACGACCGGTCTGCCGATTGAGGCGCAACAAGTGCAAGACATGGTCGATAGGATCATGGGGCTGGAAGAAGGTATTCGCGGCTATCTTCTTGCGCCGATTATTCGAGATCGAAAAGGTGAATATCGCAAAGAATTTATGGAATTGCGCAAGCAAGGCTTTCAACGTGTCAAAGTAGATGGCGAGTTTTATGAGTTGGATGAGCCTCCCACATTGGACAAGAAATTTCGACATGACATTGATGTGGTTGTGGATCGGATTGTCGTGCGTGAAGGTTTGGAAACCCGTCTCGCTGACAGTTTGCGCACAGCGCTTGATCTCGCAGATGGCATCGCAATTCTTGAGACCGCCCCAAGCGAAGGCGAGCCGGAACGCCATACTTTTTCCGAAAAATTCGCTTGTCCTGTAAGTGGTTTTACCATTCCTGAAATCGAACCTCGCCTGTTTAGTTTCAACGCGCCATTTGGAGCCTGCCCTGAATGCGATGGTCTTGGAAAAGAGTTATTTTTTGATGAACGATTGGTGGTTCCTGACGCAACTTTGAAAATTTCTGACGGCGCACTTGCCCCTTGGCGCAAAGGAAAGTCTCCGTATTTCTTGCAAACCATTGAAGCTATCGCGAAACATTACGAGTTTAATCAAAATACCAAATGGAAAGATCTGCCCGCCTATGTGCAGCAGGTTTTCCTATATGGGTCCAGCGAAGAGGAAATTCCCTTCCGCTATGATGAGGGCGGGCGCGTCTATCAGGTCACGCGGGTCTTTGAGGGTGTCATTCCGAATATGGAGCGACGCTATCGCGAAACGGATAGCAACTGGATTCGCGAAGAATTTGAGCGTTATCAAAATAATAGACCTTGCGGCACATGCGAAGGTTTCCGTCTGCGCCAAGAAGCTTTGGCTGTGAAAATCGCCGATTTGCACGTGGGTCACGTGGTACAAATGTCGATCCGTGAGGCCTATGAGTGGTGCACAACCGTGCCCGCCTCTTTGACTGCGCAACGCAACGAGATTGCGAAGGCGATTTTGAAAGAAATTCAGGAACGTTTGGGTTTCCTTAACAATGTGGGCTTAGAGTATTTGACATTATCTCGTGCCAGCGGAACGTTGAGTGGGGGAGAAAGTCAGAGAATTAGATTGGCGAGTCAGATTGGATCGGGTTTACAGGGCGTTTTGTACGTTTTGGATGAGCCGTCCATTGGCCTGCACCAGCGTGATAATGATCGCTTGCTCCGCACGCTTAAAAACTTACGAGATCAAGGCAATACGGTGATCGTTGTTGAGCACGATGAAGAGGCTATTCGTGAGGCGGATTATGTTTTTGATATAGGGCCCGGTGCCGGTGTGCACGGTGGCCAAGTAGTGTCAAAGGGCACGCCTGCGGAAATTATTGCCGACAATGCATCGATGACTGGCCAATACCTCAGTGGCAAGCGGGAGATTGCTGTTCCGGCAGACCGTCGCGCAGGCAATAAGAAGAAGATCAAAGTCGTCAAAGCAACGGGCAATAATTTGCAGAGTATAAGCGTGGAATTCCCGCTTGGTAAATTTGTCTGTGTGACTGGCGTATCTGGTGGTGGTAAATCGACACTAACAATCGAAACGTTGTTCAAAACAGCGTCGATGCGCTTGAATGGTGCGCGCCAGACACCAGCTCCTTGTGAGACGATCAAAGGCCTCGAATATCTTGATAAGGTGATCGATATTGATCAACGCGCGATTGGGCGCACACCGCGATCAAACCCAGCGACGTACACTGGCGCGTTCACGCCGATCCGTGATTGGTTTGCTGGCTTGCCAGAATCCAAAGCACGCGGCTACAAGGCTGGTCGTTTTAGTTTCAATGTCAAAGGTGGGCGTTGTGAGGCGTGCCAGGGCGATGGTGTGATCAAGATCGAAATGCACTTCCTCCCTGATGTCTATGTAGAATGCGAAACTTGCAAAGGTGCGCGGTACAATCGCGAGACCCTCGAGATCCGTTTTAAGGGCAAGAGCATTGCGGATGTTTTGAATATGACGGTCGAAGACGCGCAAGCTTTATTCAAAGCGGTGCCAAACATTCGCGATAAAATGGATGCGTTGATGCGCGTCGGCTTGGGCTACATTAAGGTAGGGCAACAGGCGACAACCCTCTCGGGGGGGGAAGCGCAGCGCGTGAAGCTCTCAAAAGAACTCAGCAAACGCTCAACAGGGCGTACGCTTTATATTCTGGACGAACCAACAACGGGTTTGCATTTCGAAGATGTTCGCAAGTTGTTGGAAGTGCTGCATGAATTAGTTGACGCGGGAAATTCGGTCATCGTGATCGAGCACAATCTTGACGTCATAAAAACCGCAGATTGGATTATTGATATTGGGCCAGAAGGTGGTGATGGCGGTGGCGAGGTTGTCGCAGTTGGTACGCCTGAGACTGTTGCCGAAGTCGAGGGCAGCTATACAGGCCATTACCTCAAAGGGATGTTGGAAACAGCCGCAAAACGCGTTGCGGCGGAGTAGGGTTAAAGCGGCCGGATCTTTAATTGCGTGATCCGATTACCGCTACGACCTGCAACTTCGAAACGGAACCCGTGGAAACTGAAGACCTGTCCCGTGGTTGGGATCATCTGCGCTTCGTGGATTACCAATCCTGCAACAGTGTTGGCTTCCTCATCGGGCAGGGCCCAATCGACTGCGCGGTTTAGATCGCGAATCGTCATTGCGCCGTCTATTATATAATGGCCCTCATCATCGGGGATCATGCTTGCATCTTCTTCGAGATCGAATTCGTCGGTAATTTCACCAACGATTTCTTCCAGAATATCCTCCAGCGTGATCAATCCTTGGAGTGTGCCATACTCGTCCACAACCAATGCGAAATGCGTGCGGCGGCGTAGGAAATTACGCATTTGATCATCTAGCGTGGTGGTTTCAGGCACGAAATAGGGCGGCATCGCAACTTCGCGAATGTCGAATTTTGTAAGCCCAGAGACCGAGCTGGTTTCGGGATCAATCAAGCGGTGCATCGCACGCAAAAGATCCTTCGCGTGAACCGTGCCAACAATGTTTTCAGGTTCACCATCATAGACGGGCAGGCGTGTGTGACGGCTTTCCAAACATTGACGCAAGATCGCGGACGGGTCACAGGCAGCATCAATCATTTCAATACCTGAACGATGCAACATGATTTCCTCGACGACACGATCGCCAAGATCCAGCGCACCAAGAATGCGATCACGATCTTCCTTTTCAACTATCCCTTCGGAGTGACCCAAGTTTAGGGCGCCTTCGATTTCTTCCTTTACAGCCAGAATTTGGCCATCAGGGTCGGTCACGATACCGAACACTCGCAACACCCCGCGCACGAAAAAGCGAACGGCGCTGACGACGGGTGAGAAAACGGTGATCACCAATTGGATCATGGGCGAGACCAAGGCGGCCGCGCGTTCTGCGTTGGTGATCGCATAGGTTTTCGGTAAAACTTCCGCAAAAATGAGGACCAGCAAAGTCATCACCAAGGTGGCAAGGGCGACACCGCTTTCACCGAACGCGCGGGTGAACAAAGCCGTCGCAAGCGACGTGGCGAGAATATTCACCAAGTTATTGCCCAACAAAACGGAGCCGATTAGGCGTTCATTGTCTTCTGTAATGTCCAAAGCACGCTTTGCGCCGCGCGATCCTTTATCCGCCTGCGTGCGCAATTTTCCTCGCGAGGCTGCGGTCAATGCGGTCTCGGATCCCGAAAAGAATCCTGACAGCACGAGCAACAGCAAGATCGACCCTGTCGTGATCCAAAAGGTGCTATCAAGAAGTGGTGTGCTGGGGTCCATGGGTCTTGTCTTTCTCTGGGGTCTTCGTGTTATGGGGGCGGGCGGTCGACACTTCAAGGGAGCCGGGCATGCGCATCAAAGAATTGGGCGACTTTAGCGGTGAAATCACGGTTTTTGGTGGACCTTATTCAAATATTCAGGCGCTTGAAGCGGTGCTCGCCACCGCGCGTGGCGCATCGATTTGCACAGGCGACTTGGTTGCCTATTGCGGTGCACCAGAGGCAGTTGTTGCTCGCATACGGCGTGAAAATGTTCAAATTGTTGCTGGAAATTGCGAAAAGCAGCTTGCAGCGAATGCGCTCGATTGCGGGTGCGGATTTGAGAATGGCACGGTCTGTGATCGCCTCTCTGCTGCTTGGTATGCGTTTGCGAATGCGCAAATTGGCCCTAGTGATCGGGTTTGGATGGCAAAATTGCCAGATATCATAACGTTTCGCCATCAAGCTCGAAAATACGTCGTGATCCATGGGGGCGCTACCGACGTGGCCCGCTTTTTGTGGAGCGTCTCGGACGAGGCAAACTTTCTAGAAGAACTTGATGCACTCAACATGCTGTGCGGCGATTTTGATACGGTCATTTGTGGACATTCGGGTATCGCGTTTGAGAGAGAGATCGCAGGCGTGCAATGGGTGAATGCAGGAGTGATTGGGATGCCACCACATGACGGCACCCCACTCACAGAATTTCTGCGCATTGCAGCGGATGGTACGCTTGCCTTTGAAACTTTGGCGTATGATGTTGAGAGTGCAGAGCAAGATATGAAATCCGCAGGTTTGACGCAGGGTTATGATGTCGCCTTGAAGACAGGAATTTGGCCGTCTGAGGACGTTTTGCCACAATCTTTGCGTCGTTAGTCGTCGTCATTGGCAAGCGGATGATGCTTTAATACCAGTTCTTGCAATCGTGCTTCTAAAACGTGAGTGTAAATCTCCGTCGTGGCCACATCTGCGTGGCCTAAAAGGGTTTGAATAGATCGTATATCAGCCCCGTTTTCCAATAGATGCGTTGCGAAAGCATGGCGCAAAGTGTGCGGTGTCACCTTGGCAGGTGAAACACCTGCGTACACAGATAACTCCTTAATAAGAATATAAAACCTGTGGCGGGTTAGATGCCCTTCCTTACTGCGAGACGGGAACAAAAACCGCGAGATTGTTTTGCCTTTCAACCGTTCCGTTTCTTGCAAGTTGTCCAAGGTTTCAAGCCACTCAGTTAATGCATCGCGGGCAGGCGGTGACAGCGGAACCATGCGCTCTTTGTCGCCCTTACCACGGATCAAAAGCATGCTGGGATTGCCGCGCACTGTCGAAATGGGGAGCGATACTAATTCGCTCACGCGCATACCAGTGGCGTATAAGAGTTCCATCAAACAGGTGTTGCGCATTCGATCGGTCGGGTTGCGTCCAACCACGCGCGCTGCGGCGAGCAAACCGTCTACTTCCCCCATACTCAGCGTTTTGGGTAGCCGCTTGTCTTTCCCCGGCCCGGTAATCTTAATGGCAGGATTATCGCCGCGCCATCCTTCCTCAAAGCAGAAACGATACAGTTGCTTGATCGCAGAGAGCCGTCGCGCCCGTGTGGATTTCGCAAGACCTTGCGCGTCGCAGAAAATCAAATAGGCCTCGACATGATCGCGCGTTGCATTTTCAAAAGAAAGATTGCGCCCTGAAAGATATTCTGCAAAATCCTTCAAATCTCGTGCGTAGGCCAGTTGAGTGTTGGTGGCCGCACCCGATTCAGCGGCTTGTGCGTCTAGAAACGTTGAAATCCAACTGCTATGATCAACTGCTAAGGTCACATCTAGAAGCCTTGCTCAAGCAGGATCAATTGAAGTGCAGCGCGTCGCACCGTGTCTTCAAGCCCAACGCTGCGTAAGAAGGCAAGCCCGTTTTGCAGCGTAGCTGGATCGCCCTCGGCCCCTGATATGGCCAACGCAATGGCGCGTAAAATGGCTTCTCCCAAACGCGCTTTTCCCGCTATATCTGTCAACGTTTGTGGAGCACCCGCGCCTGAAAAGCTGTCGGTGAGGCTCTGACTTAGGGGAAGCGTGCTTTGCGCCTTAGGTTCGCCGATTGCGACCGATTGAGCCATTATCAAAGTCACATTTTCAGTTCTGCGCTCTGCCGCTTGCTCATAAATTGGTGAGAGAAGCGCAATTTTTGTGATTAAATCGGCGTCGGCACCTTTGTTTGGCAGACGCAAAAGATCTTGCGCAAAGAGCGCCGCAAAAGGAACTTCGAGCTGCACCTCTTTCATTTTTTCCCAAGCGCGACGGAGCTGTTTTAATATCGCAACCGGATCATCGGATTTCAGCGCGATATCAAGACGCTGTACTGCTTCTATTCGATCCCAAATTCCACCGGATGCTGAGGGAATGCGACTCGTGTAAATGCCCAGCAAACGGTTCTCAGAAATAGCGCCAACCCGCGCCAAACGCTCTGCTGCGTCAAGCTGCGGCTTCCAGCCAGCGTCGCCCGAAAGATCTGTCGCCGCAAACGCGCGTGGTAGGGAGGTTGTTGGGAGGCTTTCACCCGCGGCTTCGAACAAGCGGAACCGCAACACACTCAATGAC
>Ga0206129_10004286_pt1 | contig 15829 bp, 15 predicted proteins | sample Helgoland_Spring_8_FD_148616 | JGI IMG/M metagenome (GOLD analysis project Ga0206129, IMG submission 148616) | Pelagic subsurface seawater microbial communities from Kabeltonne, Helgoland, North Sea - Helgoland_Spring_Bloom_20160502_2 | ecosystem: Environmental > Aquatic > Marine > Epipelagic ...
GTTTCCCAATCCTTCGTTTGCTGCTCTGCGGATTTCGCGTTGCTTTGATCGCCGAACACGTGTGGATGGCGCGCGACCATTTTGTCAGACATCGTGTTGGCTACATCATCGAAATCAAACAAGCCATGTTCAGACGCCATTTGCGCGTGAAACACCGACTGAAACAGCAAATCACCCAATTCACCGCGTAACTCATCCCACTCTGCGCGCTCGATTGCGTCGGCGACCTCATATGCTTCCTCAATCGCGTAGGGTGCAATGCTTGCGAAATCTTGTGCGACATCCCAAGGGCAGCCTGTTTCGGGATCTCGCAAAGCGCGCATGATCTCAAGCAGACGAGGCATGCCACCTTTGGGATCATGGATCAAATTCGTATCTGTCATTGCGCTGCGCCGTCCTTTTCTGTCAGAAGCATCTCTAACGATAGCCTTGAGGGAGTCCACCTATGCCGGTCGTAAACCGAATCGCCGAATTTTCCGCTGATATGACAAAATGGCGACGTCATTTGCACACGATCCCAGAATTGGCGTTTGATTGCCCAAAAACTGCAGCGTTTATTGCAGAACGCCTTCGTGAGATCGGCGTCGATGAAATCCATGAAGGTATTGCACAGACAGGGATCGTGGCGATTATTAACGGGCAGGGCGACGGGCCGACGATTGGCCTGCGCGCCGATTTTGATGGCCTTCCTATTATTGAGGCGACGGACTTGGATTACGCCTCAACCCATGAGGGTAAAATGCATGCTTGTGGGCATGACGGGCACACGGTGATGCTGCTTGGCGCAGCGCGATACCTCGCAGAAACGCGAAATTTTAAAGGGCGCGTCGCGTTGATTTTCCAGCCCGCTGAGGAGAATGGCGGCGGCGCAGAAGTCATGGTGCAGGAAGGGATCATGGACACGTTCGACATCGGTTCCGTTTATGGCATTCACAATGCGCCCGGTTTTGTCGCGGGCGGGTTTTACACTACACCTGATGAGATCATGGCTGCGGTTGATACGTTCCACATTGATATCAAAGGGGTCGGTGGTCATGGCGCGATGCCTCATGAAACGTGCGATCCTGTGATCGCGGCCTGCGGAATAGCGCAAGCGATCCAGACAATTGTCAGTCGCAATCACTATGCGCTTGATGATCTGGTGGTGAGCGTCACGCAAATTCACACGGGCACGGTCGACAATGTAATCCCAGACACAGCCTATATGAACGGCACTGTACGCACATTCGATCCCAAAGTGCAGGACATGGTGGAACGTCGCCTGAATGAGATTGTGGCGGGACAAGCGGCCTCTTACGGTGTGATGGCAGAGCTACGATTTGAGCGCGGGTATCCAGCAACCATCAACCACGCGACAGAAGCGGCGCATGCCACTGAAGTCGCGCGCGAAGTTGCGGGAGAAAACAATGTCATTGCAGATGCAGGCCGTGAAATGGGTGCAGAGGACTTCGCCTACATGTTGCAGGAACGGCCCGGTGCGTATCTATTTCTAGGTCAGGGGGAAAGCGCGGGACTTCATCACCCTGAATACAATTTCAATGATGAGGTTGCTCCGGTTGGTGCATCGTTCTTTGTGCGTCTTGTTGAACGCTCACAACCTCTTTCGGAGATTTGAGAATTGGGTTTGGAAGATGCAAAAACGCAGGTAGATCATGCCTTTACGCGCGATAGTTTGCGTGGATTGAGCAACGAGAACACATTCGGCGGCGCGACCTCTTTTCTACGACGTCGCTACACTAAAGATCTTAGCGGCGTTGATCTTGCTATAACAGGCGTTCCCTTCGACCAGGCTACGACCAATCGCACAGGCACCCGTCTTGGCCCGCGCGCGATCCGCGAAGCCTCGAGTTTGCAATCACCCGATGCGCCCTATGGTTGGGGCTACGATCCGCTGTCTGAGCTTGATGTGATAGACTACGGCGATCTCGCTTTTGATTACGCGATGGTTAGTGCCTTTCCTGATGCTTTGACCGCCCATATAAAAGGAATTCTTGAGGCCGACGTTGCAAGCATTTGTCTTGGTGGCGACCATTATATCAGCTTTCCAATCCTCAAGGCTTACGCCGAGAAATATGGCCCTCTCAGCCTGATCCAATTCGATGCCCACACGGATACGTGGGAAGACGACAACATGGAGCGCATTGATCATGGCACCATGTTTTACAAGGCGATTAAGTTGGGGTTAATCGATCCAAAACGCTCGGTATCTATCGGAATTCGCACGGATAATCCTAATACGTTGGGGATGAATATCATTGATGCGCGCTGGGTGCATGAACATGGTGCAACTGCGGTCGCCAAGCGTGTGAAAGAGATTGTCGGAACGCATGAAACATATGTGACCTTTGATATTGATTGCCTTGATCCGGCCTTTGCACCGGGTACTGGGACGCCTGTTTGGGGGGGCTTGGCGTCGTGGCAAGCTGGCGCGATATTACGTGACCTCGCAGGGATCAACATGGTCGGTGGCGATATCGTCGAAGTTTCGCCGCCTTTTGACACCGCGGGCGCGACAGCTATTGCGGGGGCGCATGTTGCAGTTGAATTGATGTCGCTGTGGGGGTGGAACCACTTGGGCAAAGACACATGATTAACCAGCGGCTTATGGGACTGTGAACGAACACATGGTTGGGGTGCGTGAAGCCAAATGAAGAGGAATATGTGCTGTCAAATGTGGCTTATCGCTATGCCAGTGCGCGCAATGAGTTTAAGAGCAAGTTGAAGCGGAACGGCATGTGGTTTTGGGTTATCATAGCGCTCGTGATCTTGGGGGTTGGCTATATTCAGCTTGCGCCAAGCGATCCGAAACGCTGGCACGCGGATGTGACAGCAGATGCGGATAAGGATTTCGCGGGCGGCGCAGTGCGCATTGTCGATGTTGATCTGGTCGCCATAGACGCTGTGATCCGCAAGAGCGGGGCCAAAGTGCTCTCGGGCAGTGTCGATAGTGGACACATAACTTATATAAGTCGTTCGCGGATCATGGGATTTCCCGACTACATAACTGTGCAAAAATTTGATGGAAAACTGCGTATTTACAGCCGCATGCGCTTTGGTCAATCAGATCTGGGCGTCAACAAGCGGCGTGTCGAGGGGTGGTTGACGCAACTCTGATGACAGGCACCCGGGCGCAACTTCGCGCCACATTGGGACATTGAGGCTCATCTGGCATTGGGCCATGAACATGCGTCCGTCAACTTGCAAGTAGGTCATTTGCCCGAGTTCCAGTCGAGAGCCGCTTTTGTCTGTGGAATGGCAGTCCACCGTTTTACCGTTGGGGCTGGTCACATCCGCGCTGGCAAAAATGGGTGCCGTGCAAAACAGGAACGTCAGGACTTTTCTCATGACCCTAAGTATATCATAAGCAGGCTTATGCGCCAAGTATCGCGCGCTTTCAGGAGTTTTCAACATGGTTCCCATGGACCGCCTCATGCAAATTACCCAACGTTTCGAGTTTCTTGAAGCGAAAATGGCGGGCGGTGCCGATCCGGGCGAAATTGCTGATCTTGCACGCGAGTATTCGGATATGAAGCCTGTGGTCGAGCAGGTTGCGGCCTATCGCCAGCTTTTGTCCGATATCGAAGACGCAGAGGCGATGCTGGATGATCCTGACATGAAGGAATTGGCCGAAGAGGAATTGCCCACGTTGAAAGCGGCATTGCCTGAAGCGGAGGCGGACTTGCAGCTTGCGTTGTTGCCCAAGGATGAGGCGGATGCGCGCCCTGCGATGATTGAAATTCGACCGGGTACCGGGGGCGATGAAGCTGCGCTTTTCGCGGCGGATTTACTGCGCATGTATCAGCGGTATTCGGAAGCACGGGGTTGGAAATTCGAGATTATCGAGGAACAACTGACAGAGCTTGGTGGCATCAAAGAGGTTACCGGCCACATCAAAGGTGAAAATGTCTTTGCGCGGCTCAAGTATGAAAGCGGTGTTCACCGTGTGCAGCGTGTGCCAACGACGGAAAGCGGCGGGCGTATTCATACCTCTGCTGCGACAGTTGCCGTTTTGCCTGAAGCGCAAGAAGTTGATCTGGTGATTGCCGCCAATGATATTCGCATTGATACGATGCGCGCATCTGGGGCAGGTGGGCAGCACGTTAACACCACAGATTCAGCCGTCCGTATCACACATATTCCAACAGGTATTATCGTGGTCAGCGCGGAGAAATCACAGCACCGCAACCGCGAGATCGCGATGCAGGTGCTGCGCACGCGTCTGTATGATGCGGAGCGGCAAAGGATTGATGATGAACGCTCTGCGGATCGTAAATCACAAGTTGGCTCTGGGGATCGTTCGGAACGCATTCGCACCTATAATTTTCCGCAAGGGCGGATGAGTGATCATCGCATTAACCTGACGCTTTATAAGCTGGATCAGGTGATGGAGGGCGATCTGGACGAGATTATCGACGCGCTCACCGCGGATGATCAGGCGACGAAATTGGCGGAAATGAACGGGTGATCTGGCAAGAGCTAATTTTGGCTGTGCGCCATCGGCTCTCTCGGGTGAAAACAGAAGATGTGATGCGTGATCTGCGTATTCTTGCGGCCCATGTTTTGCAGGTGGATGCATCACGCATGACTTTGCATATGCACGACGAAGTGACCGAAAAACAGCGCGAACACTTCAATGTTTTGGTAGCCGAGCGCATGTCTAACATGCCGATTTCCAAGATCATTCAAAAGCGCCTCTTTTGGGGGCGTGAGTTTGGCGTGGATCTAAATGTGCTTGATCCGCGTGGAGACACAGAAACGTTGATTGCTGCGTGCTTGAAATTAGGGCCGCAGGATAAAATTCTTGATCTTGGTACAGGTAGTGGTTCGATTGGCCTTACGTTGGCCGCGGAATGGCCGCGTGGGGATGTAATGTGCACGGATATTTCAGATGAGGCTCTGGACGTGGCAAGGCTCAACATGAAAAGTTTTGGCGTTGCAGGTTGTGTGCGCTTGCTGCGTTCGGATTGGTTTGGAGCAGTCGAAGGTCGCTTTGATCTGATCGTATCTAATCCGCCCTACATCGCGCTTGAGGAATGGGATGCGTTGGATTTTGAGGTTCGCGGCTTTGATCCACGCGTGGCGCTTACTGATGAAGCTGACGGGTTGAGTTGTTATCGCGTGATCGTGGCACAAGCAGGTGACTATCTGGAAATGGGTGGGCATCTGATGGTGGAGATTGGACACAACCAAGGGCGTGCTGTGCAAGACTTGTTTGATGCGGCAGGATTTACACAAATTACATGTTTGCCCGATATGGCAGGGAGAGACCGGGTGGTTAGCGGTCTTTGGGCTGTTTAACAGCACCTCTGAGTGTATATTTACCGCGGTTTTGTTCAAGTGTAACGGAATCGGTTGCAGCAACGCGCGCGAAGTGCTTTATGAGGGGTGCTACACGGGAGAACACCTTTTATGGTTCCCCTTGGCAACAAGCCACAAATAGTGATCTTGATGTTTGCGCCTCAACCTTGCGCTACTCCTAGATCACAGTGACATTGAGAAGCTGGATTTAAGCTAGATGAGATCATCAAAACCACGTTCGCGGAAGAATAACCGCAATCGTCCGCAGCAAAATGGCGGCAATATCCCTAATCGCGTGTTCGACAGTTCAGGACCCGAAGGCAAAGTACGCGGCACGCCGCAGCAGATTATTGATAAATATCAGCAGCTTGCGCGGGATTCTCAACTTTCCGGTGATCGCGTTGCAACGGAGAACTTTTCCCAGCACGCAGAGCATTATTTGCGCATGCTAAGTGCAGCGCAAAAAGAGATCGACGAGCGCCGTGAACAGCAAGAGCGCGAGAACCGTGAACGTCAAGCTGAGCGGGATCGTGAGCGTGCAGTGCGTGACGCAGAACGTGCAGAGCGCGAAGCGGCTCAAGCTAAAGAGCAGCCCGTGGTCGCAGAGGCGGTGTCTGGCGAAGGCGCGCAACCTGATGTGATTGAGAGCGCACCAGCTGCGGATAGCGGTCTGGTGGAAACGCCAGAGAGCAAGCCGCGCCGTCAGCGCACGCCGCGCAAACCGCGCAAGCCCGTTGAGGTTGACACGACTATTGATACGCCTGTCGTAGCATCCCCTGACGCAGCCGAGTAAATTTTCGGATTTCCAATCGCTTCGCGATCGAGCTGCTTGGCGGTTCTGCTCCCAAACCCCTCGATTACATGGGGGCTTTGCCCCCCAAACCCCCAAGGTATTTAAAGACCAGAGGAGATCTTAAGGTTTTGCGACTTCGCGGGCGAGGGCGCAGAAGCCTTCGAGGGGAATTTGTTCAGCGCGCTCTGTTGGTTTGAGACCGGCTGCGCGCAAGCGATCTTCTATATCCGGCGAGATGGACTTGAGCGAGGAGCGTAGCATTTTTCGGCGTTGATTGAATGCTGTAGCGACCAATCTTTCGAGGGTTTTGAAATTAGCTGGAAAGCGCGGTTCTGATAAGGCGGTCAAATGCACAACAGCGCTGGATACTTTGGGGGGCGGAGTGAACGCTTCTGGTGGCAGGTTAATCACAACGCGTGCGTCACACCGCCACTGCGCCAAAAGGGCAAGGCGTCCATAGGCTTTGCTGCCCGGTTCCGCCACAATACGCTGCGCCACTTCGTGTTGAAACATCAACGTCAAGCTTTGCCAGTAAGGCGGCCATTGTTTGGGGGTAAGCCATCGGATCAATAGTTCTGTGCCAACGTTATATGGCAGGTTTGATGTGACCCTGATGGGCGGCGTGAGATGGACCAGCGGATCAATCCCAAGCGCATCGCCCTCAATCACTTGCAATCGATTTGGATAGGCCTGCGCAATTTCATCCAAGGCTGGCAAACAGCGCGCATCCTTTTCAATGGCGAGCACTTTGCGTGCGCCTTGTGAGAGTAACCCGCGCGTCAGGCCACCCGGCCCTGGGCCGATCTCTAAAACATCACATTGGCTCAGATCACCCGCTTGGCGGGCAATTTTTGCGGTTAGGTTCAAATCTAGCAGGAAGTTCTGCCCAAGCGATTTGCGCGCGCTCAGCTCATAGCGTTCAATCACGTCACGCAGCGGGGGAAGTGGATCAATTGTGTTCATGTGGTGCTAATCCTTGCGGCCATGCGCAGCGCTTCGATCAGGCTGGTCGGGTTGGCGATGTCTTTGCCTGCAATGTCAAAGGCGGTTCCGTGATCTGGCGAGGTTCTGATGAAACTTAGACCAAGTGTGACATTAACACCCTTCTCAAAATCCAGGGTTTTGATCGGGATCAGCGCTTGGTCGTGATACATGCAGATCGCCGCATCATATTGCGAGCGCGCGGCTGCGTGAAACATTGTATCGGCGGGCAATGGACCGGAGAGCTTATATCCTTGCGCGCGAAGACGTTGCATTACGGGGGCAATGATGTCTGCGTCCTCAAAGCCCATTTTGCCGCCTTCACCTGCGTGCGGGTTCAATCCAGAGACGGCGATGACCGGATCTTTGATTCCAAATTGTGCGCGTAAGGCATTATGAGTTATCGTGATGACGCTTTCTAGTCCAGCAGGTGTCAAAGCGTGTGGCACATCTTTCAAAGGAATGTGAATCGTTGCGGGAACAACGCGTAATTGCTCCGAGGCCAGCATCATAACCACATCGCTTTTACCATCCAACGCGGCCAGAAATTCTGTGTGGCCGGGATAAGCAAAGTTTGCACCATCTTGCAGAGCTTGTTTGTGGATAGGAGCGGTGCAGAGCGCGCCCGCATGCCCAGTTTGAACGAGGCGCACGCCAGTTTCAATCGCGTCGATCACACCTTGAGCGTTGGCGCTGTTTGCCCGTCCCAAGCTGTTTTCCTGTGCAAAGGGTTGCCTCAAGATAGGCAGGGCCTGTGCGCAGACCGCTTGGGTTTGCGCGGGCATTTCTATCTCTTGAATCGGTGTTCCATTTGGTAGGTGCCTTGGATCGCCGATCCAGAAGAACGGCAATTCAGCGCGCAATGCGTTCCACGCTTTCACAGCAATTTCGGGACCGATGCCCGCTGGTTCACCGCAGCTGAGCGCGATTGGCAAGGGCATGATTACTTCTCAACGATGCGGGCATCAGCGCGCAGTTCTTCGAGATAACCTTTGGAAAACGAAGCGAGCCGCTGGTTTTGCAGACCCATGGAAAGTTCGGCGCGATCTACCTCTTGCTCAAGTTCGGGGGTGCGTCCACACAACATCAAAACCACCAAAGTTTGCCCGGCTGCGCGTGTCAGCGCTGTAGAGGTCTCACCGGGGTCCATTTTGGCAAGTTCCAGAGCGATATCTGTTGGGATTTCGCTTGGCTTTCTGGAGTTCTGATCCAGAACACTGGGGTCTTGGCTTTTTGCAACGCCGTAAAGATCATCACAGCGATCTACACGACTTTGCACTTTGCGTGCGGCCGCGAGCGTCGATTCAGTGCGTCCCCCTGCAATGTAGTAGGCCATGTATTCAATTGCTGCGTATTTCTGTTCAGGTACGTCGGATTCTTCAATGTCGCGCAATTGAAACAAGGCAATCGCGTTTTGCAAAGGGATCGGATCAGTAACTTCGCCAGGTGCAAGCCCTAAGAGCAGCGGACGTAGTGGCGCTGGTAATTGCGTGATTGGCAACCAATCAAGATGGCCATTGCGCGCTTTTGACGGCGAAGCAGAGTAGCGACGCGCTTCTGATGCAAATGCAGCTAAACTGGTAATTTGCGAGATGCGTTCGGCCCGTTCTTGCACCGCGGCAGCCTGACTTGGATTGGCAGGCATGATGATTTCAGAGAGCAACACGCGAATGCCACCGCCAGATCCAGACGCTGCGAGCGAGCGATCTACATCGTCTTCGCTGACTGTGATGCGACTGCCAAACTTTGCTTGAACCAACTGACGCCAGGCGAGACCGGACAAAACGAAGGCACGAAATGCTTCTTCAGAGACGCCAACTGCATTAATCGCTTTGATGAATTCTGCGGTTTCAAGGTTCACGCGCCCAGAAAATTCCGCCATGCCTGCGTCAACCTCTTCACGGGTTGGCGAAATACCGACGGATTGCGCCGCTCCAAGTTTCAAGCGGCCCTCAATAAGTTGTTCGCGTGCAAGTTTCTTGTGATCGCCGGGGGAGCGCAGGAAGCCTAGAAATTTGACGCGCTCGTCGATTTCAAAATTTGTGATCGAGCGATCATTAACCTTAATAGTTGTCGCGAAAAGCCCTTGTGCTCTGGAGTGCTGCGCGCTTCCAAAAGTAAATAACGCGCCACATGCGAGGGCATATGTGCATTTGCGCGTGAAAGACTTAAAAGAGAATTTCATGTGATCCATTTCGTTCATTTCCTGCATGTGCGGCGTGCTGATTTCCCGCTGCCTCCTGTACTGAACCCTAAAAGCGAGACTGATAGCTCATAGGTTGTTGCCGGCACTAGAGTTGTTGATCTTGCGAAGCTTCGTGTCGCGCCAAAGCCAACTGTGACGCATTCGTTTTTATAGTTAAGACCGCCGCCGGTCTTCGCCGCGCGATCTGTGTTCAAATCATATTGGACATTCCCATTTGCCGTCCAGTGCTTATTGATCTTGTATGTCCCGCTGAGCGACCATTCCGCAACGGAGGCGGAGAGGTCTTCATCCGTATCCGCGTCAAGCTGCACATATGTGCCCAAGACGCTTAGCTTATTGCGCGCGTATCCGACGCGCGCCTCAGCTTTGACGGGTTCAAAACTTCTGTCAAACAGTCCCCTCGCTTGCAAAAAACCACCCCAAGCTGCGGTATAGTGCATCGCAAGAAGCCTGTTGTAGGTTCGGTTTTTCAACCCCGAGTTAGCTAAAAAGCCCGGATCCATCTTATCGCGGAAAATTTGTCCAACTGTTACACCACCTGACCAGGTCTCGGGGTTAAACCGTTCCCAACGTGCACCGAGCGCGCCAATGACACCCGTTTCGCGCCGCTCTTTGGTGGTAAAATGACGCAGGGACAAAAGATTGTCCTCGTCAAAATCAGTACTGATGTTTTCATCATTGGGCAGGATAGAAGAGCTGCCATCAACCCAACCGATCTGCGCGAGAGGTCCGAGCAAATAGCGTGACCCGTCAGAGCTGGTACTGTGCAAAGGATATCTAAGCGTCGCCGCGATGGCCGGTGTGGTTCGCACTGTCCGTCCTGACACGGTGGAATCTTGCACAACCGTATGACTTTCGACCCCGAGGGATGTTAAAAGACCGAAGCGTATACCGCCACCGACTGTCCATTCATCTCGCCAAGACAGATCGAAATCGATCTTCGCCATATCACGTCCGATGACGTCCGTATGGGAGACCTGTTTGTGACCTTGAAGCGCAAGCAATGCGCGTAATTCGCCATCTAGGCGGGCTGGTTGATAGCGGCGCTCGTAGGTTACATTCCCAATGAACGTTGGTTTGGTTTCGTTGCTTTCGTTGTCACGCAGATTTTCGTAGTTCAGCAATTCAGCTTGAAAAAACACATTTCGTTTCACCCGCGATAGCGTGATCCCGGACCCAAGGCGATCTTTCCCCGAATAGCCATAAAGCGAGCGATAGCCACCGTCTGAAGCAGTTTCCAAATCGAAATCCAACTTGAACCCTTGCCCCAGGTCAAAGCGCGCGAAACCTGTCAGATAGTGCCGTTGCATATCGGGGAAAACCGTGTCCTGAGACACCGCGCCGTTTAACTCTAAATACCCGTGCCTGAACATTTTGCGAAAGCGCAGCTCAACCGTGCTTGTAACCGGAGAAACATATGGGGTAATCGTGACGTCTGCGTGATCGCCAAGCGTGATGAAATATGGGACCTTAACGCCAAAGCCCAAGACTGTATTGGATACGAACTTTGGAATGATAAAGCCTGTTGTGCGCTTAAGCGAAGGATCTGGTATCCGCATCGTTGGAAGATACAGAACTGGTACGCCAAGCAAGCGAAACTGTGCACGGCGGAAATAGATCTGCTTTTCTTCGCGGTCATGGACCGTCCGATCCGCACGAATTTGCCAGATCGGAATGCCTGTGCCACAAATTTGACAAGAGGTGGCGATGACTTTTCGCAGAACGGTATACCGTCCCTCCACACGATCTGTTTGAGCGGAGAGAATCTGCAACTCCTTATCCAGAACGTAGCGCGCGCCGCGCAAAATTCCGTTTTCGAGTTTGCTATCGAGATCCGCACTGTCCGCGATCATTACGTCGCCGTTCTTCTGAGATAGGCGCACGGGGCCGCTAATGATCAATTCATCGCGCTTTTGATCATAAATAATCTCATCTGTGAAAAGGCGAATGCCATTATAGAAAGCTTCGACATTGCTTGTTGCCACAAGACGTTCATCTTCGGTAATCAGAACGCTATCCGCCACCAAGAGAGCTGCATCCAAATCTTGTGCGCGCGCAGGCACGCTGAGCATCGCCACACATAGCAGCGATGTTGCCAAAAAGCGCAATATTTGGACGGGGCAATTCATCCGTCTTCCATATGCAGCAGCAAACCTAGTGCAAGCAAAATCGAAGCAATAGGCGGTGTCCATGCAGCAATCATCGTTGGAAGTTGCCCGTTTTCACCCAAAATCTGTGCGAAATTGCGTACGTAATACAGGCCAAAGCCCATCATGATGGCGGACAGTACCGCAACACCGGTTTTACCAAATCGCGTGTGGCGCATGGTAAAGCTTGCGCCAACCAAGACCATAGCCATCAAAAAAAGCGGTCTTGCGAACTCCATCTGTTGCCAAACTTTGTGACGACGCGTGGAAAACCCCGCTTCTTCGAGGCCTTCGATGTAGGCATTCATTTCCCAGATCGAGATCGCGGCAGGTTCGGAAAAACTGTCTCTGATATTGTCGATTGTGAGTGTCGTTGACAGTGTAAGCGCAACAATTTCTTTGGAGGTTTCTTCAGGGTTGCCGGGTGTGCCCAATGACCATTGTTTTGCGCGGATCAATTGCCAGCCGTTGTTCGTTAGATGGGCTTCGTCGGCAATGATCCGGGCCTTGAGTTGGCCGTCGGTATTATATTGCAAAAATCGTGCATCAAATAGCGTTCGCATATCGTCAGAGGTGGACAAAGCTTGTATGACGGTTCGCCCATATTCATCACCCTGACGGAGCCACAGACCGTCGCGACTAATGGAAACCGCATTTTTCTTCTGGCTTTTATATTCCTGCTCAAGCGTGATGTATTGCCGCGTAGTTGAGGCGACAATCGGGTTAAACAATGTGACGGTTGTTATCCCGATCACAGCGGCAACACAAATAGGGGAGGCCAATGTGACAAGCGCCGAACGGCCGGCAGAGCGCGTCACCACCAATTCAGACGTGCGTGCCAAGGTAAGGAACAGCGACACCGCAGATAGGATCATTACTAACGGTAAGATCTGATAAATTGCGCCGGGCGCATTGAGCAAGGTGAGAATAACGATGTCGGAGAAACTCACATCGTTGCTATCAAATCGGCGCATCTGTTCGACGAGGTTAATCAATGTAAGGAACGCAAGAAAAATCAGAAGCGTTGTCAGGAATACCCTAAAAAACCTTCGTGCAAAATAGAAATGAAGGATCATGCAGGCTCCTCCACCAAGTCTTGGCTTCTATTTAGTCGACGTGGTCGCGCCGCAAAATAGAGCATGGTGAAAACAGCGCCGAACCCAAACGCGCTTTGTGCATATACCAAGGGCCAAAGCTGGGCATCTGCGCGGATTGGGTCCGTTACAATGCTCTCGACCAGTTTTACCACCACCAAAAGCAAGATAGCTCCAATAATTTGCTGACCTACTCCAAACCGAGAGAAGCCTCCGACCAACAATGTAGAAAACCCGATGAGGGCCGCAACCATACAGAGTAATGGTTGATTAAAGCGGCTGTGCGCTTCTTCAAGAATGCGCCCTTCGCTTTGGGACGTGCGTTTGCTGACAAGCTTGGTCGCAAACAACAGTTCAATCGTTGGATATTGATCAAGCCTCTTATAAAATGACCCCGGACCATCGATCATGCTTGAAATGTTATAGGAAAAATCTGTGAAGCTGGTTTTAGTCAGTTTTCGTGTTTCTTCATTCAACGTATGCGTGGCTCCGTTCACCATTACCAATTTCGTACCTGTGGGTTTGTTCACCAAAAACCCATCGACAGACGAATAAGTTGTTGTGTGCCCCTCATTTCTGCGATCACTTAGTAATACATCTTTTAAAACGCCCTCTGGGGTAATTTCGCGGATGTAAAATGTAACGCCTTTAGTGGGGTTCATGAACTCGCCTTCGCGCAACAATCTCGAAGACAGCGAGCCGCTGATCTCGTTCTCGCGAAAGCGAAGTTGCTCTAAAGACGTCGGCACAAGATACTGGGTCAGCACCATCATGAACGTCCCAACAATCAATCCGAATATTACAACGGGGCGCGCCAAACGCCAGGGCGAATAGCCCGTAGCTTGCATCACCACCAACTCGCTTTCAAAGGCAAGACGGTTGGTTACGTAGACCGAGGCTGCGAAAGCGGACATCGGCAAAACCATGCGAATTACATTCGGCAAGCTTAGCGCGGTGAATTCCAGAAACAAAGAGGCGGGTTGACCATCAGCAATCAGGCGATCAAACAGGATTACTGCCCGATTGATCCAGTAGACCGAAACCAGCACTAGCGAGAAAAAGCCGAACAGCACAAAAAGTTGCGACAGTACATATCTGTCGAATCTTGCCAAATTTGCCCCCATTTACTGCCGATTTTTCGTATTCTACCCTATTTGGCCGTTCCGGAAAACTGCTATCTGGCAAAGCCGCATTATCCCCGCTATCCCTATTGAATATTTGTAAAAGGAAAGCCCTGCGATGTCCAACCTTATGACGACCTCTTTCACTGCCGTTGATCTTGATGCTCTTGCTAGATTTGAAGGCCGTATTGCGCTGGTGGTGGCAAGTGATGGCAAGCTGGATGCAGGTGCGCGTCGTGTGAACAGATTGACCAAAGGGGCGGTCGCGCGGGTGATCGAAGCAGGCAAATTGCAAGACGCCAAAGCGGGCAAAGTGGTCACGTTGAATTTTCCTGCGGGCCTTGCAGCGACAGCGGTTGATATCCTGTGCCTTGATCGCCGCCCCAATGCGTTGGATGCGCGCAAAGCAGGAGCCTCGTTTGGCAAGCTTATTGGTCAAGGTGGGGCCTTGCTTGTCGCAGGAAGCAACGCAAAAACAGTGCAAATTGCTCTGGGTGCTATGATGCGCGCCTATGATTTTAATCCGCACAAGACCTCTGTGGATGATAAAGCGCGAAACTTAAGCGTCATGTGCGCCAAGGCTGAAGAACTGGAAACGGAAGCCGCGACGCTCCGCGCAATTGTCGAGGGTGCGCATATGACCCGCGACTTGATTAACGAACCTGCCAATGTTTTGACCACGACCGAGTTTGCGGATCGACTGAAGGAAATGGAAAGGCTCGGACTCGAAGTGGAAGTTCTTGAAGATTCAGAGCTGGAAACTCTTGGCATGAGCACGCTTTTGTGTGTCGGTCAAGGCTCTGATAGCCCGTCCAAGGTCGTGGTGATGCAGTGGAAAGGTGGCGCGCCTGAGGACAAACCGCTGGCTCTTGTCGGCAAAGGGGTGGTGTTTGACACAGGCGGTATCTCGCTCAAACCCGGTGCTGGAATGGAAGATATGACCATGGATATGGGTGGCGCGGGTGTCGTTTCGGGCGTGATGCGCACCTTGGCGATGCGCGGAGCAAAAGCGAACGTTGTTGGTCTAGTGGGGCTGGTCGAAAACATGCCATCAGGCAATGCGGTGCGTCCGGGCGATGTGATCACCTCGATGAAGGGCGACACAGTCGAGGTCATCAACACCGACGCTGAAGGTCGCCTCGTGCTGTGTGATGTCATGTGGTATGCGCAAGAGCGGTTTGAGCCAGTCGGCATGATCGACCTTGCGACTCTGACGGGCGCGATCATTGTCGGTCTTGGCCACGAAAATGCAGGTGTGTTTTCTAATGATGATGTGCTCTGCAATGCGTTCCTGAAAGCCGCTGAAGCAGAGGGCGAAGGCGCATGGCGCATGCCATTGGGTCAGGCCTATGACGACATGCTCAAATCGCGCATCGCGGATATGAAAAACATCGGGGGTCGTGCCGCTGGATCGGTGACAGCAGCACAATTCTTGCAACGGTTTGTGAAAGATACCACACCTTGGATTCATCTCGATATAGCGGGCGTGGCGTCAGTCAAATCCGAAACCACACTCGCGCCTGTGGGTGCGACGGGTTGGGGCGTGATGGCGCTGAATCGGCTCGTGCAGGACATGTTCGAGGCTTGATATGGGTGCGGTCTATTTCTACCACCTGACGCGCAGACCCCTTGAAGCGACGTTGCCTTTGCTTCTTAGCAAAGCGCGCTCGGCGGGGTGGCGCTGTTTGGTGGTAGGGCGCAACCCGCAAAGGTTGGATGCGCTTGATAAGAAGCTTTGGCAGGGCGTGGACACAGACTTTTTGGCCCATGGGCGCGCAGACGGCGCGCAAGACGCCGCCCAACCGATTTTGCTGGCTGACACGCACACCGACATCAACGAAGCGGCTTGCGCCATGAGCGTTGATGGCGCTGAAGTGACACCGCTTCAGGTAAAAACCTACGCACGCACCTGCATTCTTTTTGACGGCAATAATGAGCAAGAGGTGCAATCGGCGCGCATCCAATGGAAAACCCTCACCGATGCAGGCTGTGCCGCGCAATATTGGTCAGAAGACAGCGGCACTTGGACAATAAAAGCCAAGATAGACTAACCGCGCGTCTCTTTTTTTTCTTAAAATATCTACGCCAGTGGCATCAAACCTATCCACCTGCGTTTAACGGACCAAAAGCAAAGTTCCACCGGAAATTTCAATCCGCTTAAAGGTTTGCAAATAGCTCATTCCCAACAA